>OFGL01001187.1_pt1 | contig 16631 bp, 16 predicted proteins | sample 1521801 | NCBI WGS metagenome assembly OFGL01 (sample SAMEA3504085, study PRJEB24116) | mouse gut metagenome | biome: mouse gut; feature: mouse-associated habitat; material: faeces | place: Denmark | collected 2011 | reverse complement strand
GGCAATTGTAGAGGGGATCAGAGATTCGGTGAATTGGGGGAAACTGGGGATAGATGAAGTGGATATAGCTTATCATGCGGAAGCAGCCAAAAAAAGCCTGACGGAAAAGCCGGCGGACATCGTCATCAGCGATATCGAGATGCCCGGGGAATCGGGCTTGGATTTGCTGCGGTGGTTCCGGCAGGAGGAGATGCCGGGGAAGTTCCTTCTGCTTACGTCCCATGAGAATTTTCAATATGCAACGCAGGCTATCCGGTATCATGCGGAGGAATATCTGATGAAGCCCTTTAATCTGGAAGTTGTGGAAATGACGCTTCAGAAAATAGCCGGGGAACTGAAAAAAGAGTGGGCACAGCATAGGCTGACTTATGAAGAATGGGCGGAGAGAAACAGGAGGGAGGTGAAAAGAGCCTTTTGGCTGAAGCTGTTCTCGGGAAGGGAGATACATACCAAAAAGGAAATCCAGAGGGAACTGGGGAGGATAAGCCTTGCCTTGGATCAGGAGAGGGTTTGTCGGCTGGTTATTTCCAGGGTGACGAATATGGAATCGGATATTGAGATGTTCGGCCGGGAATTGGTTATGTTTATGTTGGAAAACATGCATTCCGAACTGCTGTGCGGAACTCCGGAAATCGAGGACATTATCAGTTTTGAGCATGGGGACTATGGCAGTTTTGTGGTGGTCTGCAACGGAATAGGGGCCGACGGGATAAAAGAGAAGTGTGCGGAATTAATACGGAAAGCGGAAAATCTATTGGAATGTACCTTGACCTGCTGTATCAGCCGTCCATGCATCTTAGAGGAGTTCTACGGTGTTTATCATAGGGCAGATGATTTGCTTACCAAAAATATCATCTATTATGGGGAAGCATTTTTCGAAGAGCAGGCGGCGGTGGAGGAGCAGGGGCAGAAACTGGTGCTGCCGCTTCCGCAGATGGAGGAGTATCTGGAAGCGGGGGACAAAAAGGCATTTCTGGATTTTCTGAAAAAGGTGATGAATGTGGAACTGCGGCAAAAGGCTTTAAACCGGGAGATGCTGAAGCAGATTTACGGGGAGATACAGCAGGCGGTGTATGTGCATATGGCAAAACAGGGGATTCAGGTATCCCAGCTCTTGGGAGATGAGACTTCGCTGCGTATTATGGGAAAGGCGGATCAGTCCACAACGGATATGCTCCGGTGGGTAAATTACTTGTTGGACCGTGTCTTCGGATATGAGGAAGAGATGAAGAAATCACAGACGATGGTGGAGAAGATCAATCTGTTTATACGCGAAAATTATAAGGAAGATATCGGAAGGAACGAAATCGGGGCTTATTTCTGTTTTACGCCGGAGTATTTAGCGAAGATTTATAAGAAAAAAACAGGGAAGAACTTAAAGGATTATATCAATGAATACCGGATTGAGAAAGCCAAGGAACTGCTGTGCGGGGAGGGGGTGCGAGTCAGTGATGTGGCTGCGGAGGTAGGCCTCAGCAATTTTTCTTATTTCTCTACGCTGTTTAAAAAATATACCGGAATGACACCGAATGAATTTCGGAGAAAGTGGGAGACTAATTTTATCTGACGGCGGGACGGCATTCCTGTAGTATTTCGGGTATGTTTCCGAAACTGCGGGCGGAATGGAATCAAGCGGGAAAGTTGGCTGACAGCCAACTTTTTTTGTCCCGTTTTTAAAAAAGGGACGCTTATTTTTGAAAGAGAAATGAAAATAATGCTGTTATACTCGTAGTAAGAGTTACGGAAGCAGTGCGGAAAATAAATTTCCCGCACATAAATTTATGCCTGCAGCTTATGGCTGCGAGGTAAAGAAAGGGATGGTATATTTATGAAAAGAAAGGTTATAAGCGGCTTATTGGCAGCATCCATGGTTTTCGGACTATGCGCCTGCGGCTCGGGAGACGGGGGCACAGGAGGCGGCTCCGGAAGCGGAGACAGCGGGGAAGCATCCTCCGGAGGGTCTTACGACCAAGTGACATTTGCTTACTCTACATTCAATAATATTCCCACAGAAGAAACGTTGGATACTATTGAGGAAGAGATCAACAAGATCACAAGGGAAAAAATCAATGCGGAAATTACTCTGAAGCCCATTGGGATTGCGGATTATTCCAGCAATGTGAGCTTGGCATTGCAGGCGGGTGAGAAAATAGATATTTTCGAATCTCTCGGTGATTTTAATAATTGTGTGTCTACAGGGATGGCCGCAGATATTACGTCAATCATAGATACCTGTGCGGCAGAGACAAAAGAATTGGTAGGGGAACAGTGGATCGATGCATGCACAAAGGATGGCGCTATTTACGGGATTCCCACATTGAAGCCTATTGCTCTGACACCTATGTTGATTTACCGTGCGGACATTGCGGAAGAACTGGGGCTGGAAATGGATAAAGTGAACAGCTTTGAGGATATTACGGCAGTGCTTGCGGCAGTTAAGGAAGCATATCCGGATATGATACCTATGGCACCGGTGGAAGCAGGAAATTTAGGATTGAACAGAAGCTACGGCGACATTGATTATTTGTCGGATGATTTCAATACGCCGGTGGGCGTATTGCTGGGCGGGGATATGACAGTGGTAGACCTTTACTCCTCGGATATTTTCGCGGCTCGCTGCAAATTGGCCAGAGAGTGGTACAATCAGGGCCTTGTAATGAAAGATGCGGCAACTACTACCAGTATGGCGGCAGAACTGATGAGTTCCGGCAACTATTTCTGCTACAGTGCTTCTTACAGCTATCCGGAAGAGGACACGGCGGCCAGTCTGGCAACACAGTGCGGCAACTTTAAGATAGGGGCGAAGATACTGGACGATGCATATCTCAGCACCGGTGAAGTGAATGCTGTCAGCTGGATGATTGCATCCAACAGTGATGTGCCTGAAGCAGCCCTTAAGTTCTTAAACCTTACTTATACGGACGAAGCAGTCGTAAATCTGCTGATTTACGGAATCAAAGACAGAGATTATGTGCTGGATGAAGAAGGATATATGTCCTATCCGGAGGGACAGGATGCGACCACCGTTCCTTATACGGCACAGCTTAGCTGCGGTACGCTTGGCAATTATTTCATTATGTATCCTATGGCAGGAACCAGCAAAGATTCACTGGCATGGGAATTGGAACAGAATCAGAATGCGGATGTTTCTCCGGCTATGGGCTTTTCCTTTGACTCATCAGGATTTAAGACCCAGTATACGGCACTCAGCAATGTGATCAATCAGTTCCTGCCGGGGCTGATGTGCGGAAGTGTCGATCCAGAAACGGAAATCCCCAAATTTGTATCGGCTTTGAATGATGCAGGATATCAGGATGTTATGGCTGCAAAGCAGGAGCAGCTGGATGCATGGAAAGCGGCAAACGGAAAATAAGTGCCATATAAGATTAAGCTGTCCGGTATTTTTTGGAGCATCTTTCAGAGAGGCTCCGGAGGGTACCGGACAGAATTATAAGAGGATGTTCGGTACATATATGGCTGCCTGACAACAGGCGGAGAAGAAATGGAGGTTGGAAAAATATGGCGAAAACTGCGGGAGGTAAGGGAAAGAAGGGTTTTGCGAAATCATTTCCGCTGCTTTTAATTGCCCTGCCGGGAATAGTGTACTTGCTGATTAACAATTATATACCGATTATGGGATTGTTCCTTGCTTTTAAAGATTATAACTTTATGAAAGGAATTTTTAAAAGCGACTGGTGCGGAATGGATAATTTTAAATTTCTGTTCGTGACAAAAGATGCTTGGATTATGACAAGGAATACTCTGCTTTATAATATTGTATTTATTGTCCTTGGAACGATAGTCGCTATTTTCCTTGCCGTGCTGCTGTGCGAACTGGGTAACAGGGCAAGGGTGAAATTCTTTCAGGCATCTTTGCTGCTTCCGAACTTGCTGTCATGGGTGGTCATCGGATTTGTGGCATATGCATTTCTGAATGCGGATACCGGGTTTATTAACAATACCGTAATGAAGGCTCTGGGGAAGGAAGAGATATCATGGTATACTTTCCCGAAAGCGTGGCCGTTCATTTTGGTCATCGTGAATCTCTGGAAGAATGCAGGATATCAGTCAATTGTATATATGGCGGGGATTTCCGGCATAGATAAATCTCTGTATGAAGCGGCAGCCCTTGACGGCGCAACGAAGATGCAGCAGATCTTTCAGGTGACGCTTCCGTTGCTGAAGCCAACCGTAATTACGTTGTCCTTAATGTCCATCGGACGTATATTCTATTCGGATTTCGGCCTGTTCTATCAGGTTCCCCAGAATTCCGGTGCATTGTTCGGAGTGACACAGACGATTGATACTTATGTATATAGAGGATTAATGGAACTGAACAACGTAGGAATGTCGGCAGCGGCAGGATTTTATCAGTCAATTGTCGGGTTTATTCTCGTATTGGCTGCCAATGCATTAGTCCGTAAACTTGATTCAGAGAATGCATTATTCTAAGGAGGGAGAGAAATGACAGAAAGTAAATCTTTTAATAGGGTGGCTACCATTATTTTGACCTTCCTCGTTATCGTTACATTGCTGCCGATTGTGCTGCTTGTGATTGCATCCTTTACGCAGGAGCAGGCATTGATTCAGGACGGTTATTCTTTCTTTCCGAAAGCGCTCAGTCTGGATGCGTATTATTATATGGTAAAGCAGGGGGTTGTGATTGTACGGTCTTATGGGGTATCGTTTCTTGTAACGATTCTCGGCACGGTACTGAGTGTGCTGGTTACGACTACGCTGGCTTACCCGATGTCAAGGAAAGCGTTTAAATACCGGAACATTTTATCCTTTTTCGTATTTTTTACCATGCTGTTTAACGGCGGTATCGTTCCGTCCTATATTATGTGGAGCCGGTTCTTTCACATTAAGAATACCATATGGGCGTTAATTATCCCCAATTATCTTGTTACCGCTTTTAATGTAATATTAGTGAAGAATTTTTACCAGAACAATGTGCCGGATGCTTTGGTGGAGGCGGCACAGATTGACGGGGCAAGCGAATTGCGGATTTTCTATAAGATAATGTTTCCGCTTTCCCGGCCGGTGGTGGCGACAATCAGTCTGTTTACCGGTTTATGCTATTGGAATGACTGGACAAATGGTTTATACTATGTAGATAATGAGAAGCTTTATAGTATTCAGCTGCTGCTTATGAAAATCATGAACAATATTCAGGCATTGAAAGCCAACAGTGCCCTGATGGGAACCGGTTCCGTGGAACTTCCGGGAACGTCTGTCCGTATGGCCATGGCGTTTGTAGGCATACTGCCGATCTTGCTTGTATATCCTTTTGTGCAGAAATATCTGGTGGAAGGCGTTGTGATCGGAGCAGTGAAAGGTTAAGAAAAGGGAGGGAAAGAATATGGCAAGCGCAAGGATTGATTTTTGTTCGGACTGTCTTAGGAGGATGGTAACATTTCAGATGGTGATTCCCAATGATCTGCCCAAGATGTGGACGGAGGGGAATCCGCATTATCAGCGGCCTATGAAGACATTATTTCTGCTGCACGGGTATACCGGCAGTGCGGCGGACTGGATATATGGCAGCCGGATTCAGGAATTGGCAGGGAATTATAATCTGGCAGTAGTCTGCCCTGCCGGGGAGAATTCATTCTATCTGGACGGGCCGGAGACAGGACGCAGATATGCGTCTTATGTGGGAGAGGAACTGGTACAGTATGTCAGAGACACATTCCGGCTGGCAACGGAGATGGAGGATACTTACATTGGCGGGCTGTCCATGGGCGGATTCGGGGCAATCCATACAGCACTGCAGTTTAACCATAATTTTGTCAAGGCGTTTGGGCTTTCTTCCGCATTGATTGTCCATGACATAGAGCATATGCAGCCGGGAGGGGGAAATCCGGTAGCCAATTACGAGTACTACAGATTAGCTTTCGGCGATTTGGATCAGCTGTCCGGCAGCATAAACAACCCGGAAGAACTGATCCGCAGGCATCAGGAAAAGGGGGAAAGAATTCCGGCTATTTTTATGGCATGCGGGACGGAGGACGGGCTTTTGGAGAATAATCGTTCCTTCCGTGATTTCCTGAAAGAGAAGGGTGTGGAACATGTTTATCATGAGAGCGCGGGTATTCATAACTGGGATTTCTGGAATCAGTATTTGGAACCCGCCCTTCAGTGGATGCTGTAAGAGGCACATGCTAAAAGAATGTTCGGGCATTTTCCGGAACGGGAAACCGGGGAGTGACATGCAGCCATAGGATGAGAGAGAAAGAGGGCAGAGGACAAGATGACGGTAAGAGAGGTAATCGAGAAAATTAAGGAAGGGTCTGGCGTAAAGATACCGGACGGGCAGACCTGCGATATTTTAACGGCAGGAAATCCGGATATGGATGTGGTGAAGATTGGGACGACTTTTATGGCTACCGTGGATGTGATCCGGGAAGCGGCTGCCCAAGGGATTAATTTTATAATTACCCATGAGCCCACATGGTTTAACGGGTCGGATAAGACCGGATGGGTGGAGGAAGACCCGGTTTATCTGGAGAAGAAGAAACTGATGGAAGAGTACGGCATGGCTGTCTGGCGGTATCATGACCATATGCATATGGGGCATGAGGATCAGATTTATACCGGTTTTGAAGAGGAATTCGGATGGAAGGAGTATAGAGTTCCGGTTGCGGATACGAAAAAGTACGGAGAGAATAAGCCGGAGGCAGAGCAGTTCTGGACCAGATTTGGCGGTATATATAAAATACCGCAGACGACGCTGCGGGGCTTGGCACAATTCTTTAAAGAACGCGCCCATATGGAGGTGGTTCAGATAGTGGGCAACCCGGATATGACGGCGGAAAAGGTGTCTGTATTGGTAGGAGGCGGAAGCCTTGGGCTAGGCAGGGAAGAAGCACCCATGGTCCAGATGTTCCGGGAGGACATAGACGTAGTTATCTGCGGGGATATAACGGAATGGACGCTGTCCGCATATGTCAGGGATGCCGCAATGATGGGGATGAACAAAGGAATGCTTGTGTTAGGACATGAGAGAAGCGAGGAATGGGGAATGAAGTATCTGACCAAATGGACGGAATCGGTTACGGGAGGAATTCCTACGGTCTTTTTGGATGCGGGTGAGCCTTTTACCTATCTCTAGGAAGGATCTTGACATGAAATATAAGCGAAATATAGAAATCTTGGAAAAATTAGTGGAAGAGCATGCATTTGTGATACCTTTGGAACGGCATAGGAATCCGGACGGTACGGTAAATGTGGAACAGTTCAAGGCCAATTGGGAAAAGCGGATGGAGGCTTTCGAAAAAATCCGGCTTTGGGAAAAGACACCGGGGTTTGACGGCAGGGATCCGCTGCAGGAAGAGCCTTATATGGTATTCCTGCCTGCAGAGGAGGAAGCCAGAGGGACGGTATTGGTAGCCCATGGAGGCGGCTTCTCTATCCGTACCGGCTGCGAAGGGCCGAATGTAGCGTTGTATTTTCAGCGGCTTGGATATAATACGGCAATACTTACCTATCGCCTGGCTCCGTATACAAGGCTGGACTGCATGGCGGATATGCAGCGTGCCATCCGCATTCTGCGGGCCAACAAAGAGGAACTGGGAATAAACGGTAAAATAACGGTGATGGGTTTTTCCGCAGGGGGAATGCTGAGCGCTAATTGCGCCACTCATTACGATGCCGGCAGTCCGGAGAGCGGGGATTTGGCAGAACGCCAGTCCTGCCGGCCGGACGGCACGGTGGTAGGTTACGGTGCGCTGACTGCAGTTTCTTTTCCAAAGCCTTTCGGCATGCCGGAATGTGCGGAAGGGGATATGTATGGAAGGGACAGAGAGGAACGTCTGTATCTGGCGGCAGAAAAGAATATCCGGCCCGATTCCCCTCCCTTTTTTATCTGGCAGACGCTGAGTGACGACGGAAGGTTTGGGATGAATCTGGCAAAAGAACTGAGCGATATGGGGATTCCTTATGAACTGCATATTTTTCAGGGAGGCCCCCATGGCTTGGGATTGGCTGACGGAGAATGATTTGGGAATGGATATTCCGCATATCGCTCATTGGGCAACCTTGTGTGATGAGTGGATGCAGATGCACGGATTGAAATAAAGTTTGGATGGAAAGAGGGTGAGGAGCATAAATGCCGCGGGCATTTATGCTCTTCCGTCAAATGGGCCTGTTTTTCATATGCAGACAGTTTTGTCATAGCCTGTCTGAAAATCATTTCTGTCATCTGCACAACGATGCATTGCTTCGTATCTTTGCGTGATTTTGGGTAAATGGTATGCACATCTGGCAGAACGCATTTTCAGACACGCTGTAGCGAAAGGAATAAGCCGTAAAGAATTTGGCGGCGGGTTATGGGAAGGGATTTGGATTTGTAAAAGAACCGGAAAGGGAGGAAACTATGGGAAAAGAATTTGAGACGGTAACGCCGGAATCGGTGGGTATTGAATCCAGTGCAATCATGGAATTGCTGGATGAACTGGAAAGCGGTTTTACGGAGCCGCATGGACTGATGATTATGCGGTATGGGAAAATCTGCGCCAAGGGGTGGTGGGCGCCATATGCACCGGGCATTCCCCATGGCCAGCAGTCCCATACGAAAACTTATGCGGCTACGGCAGTGGGGATTGCATATACGGAAGGATTGCTTTCGCTGGATGAAAAAATTATTGATATTTTTCCGGAGGATGCGCCGTCGGATCCGTCAGAAAATCTGAAAAAGCTTCGGGTAAGGGACGTGCTATGCATGGGATGCGGCATGAAAAAGGAGCCGGCTCCTTCGGCACATTGGATCCGTGATTTTCTGGCCATTCCGGTGGAGGATGAGCCTGGGACGACTTATATGTATAACAGCACAGGATCCACTTTGCTCGGTGCGATTGTGCGTAAGAAAACAGGGCTGGGACTGCATGACTATCTGACACCGAGACTGTTCGACAAGATCGGCATTGATGCAGGACGGATGCTTTGGGCTTATACGCCGGACGGCCTGGAGGTAGGCGGCGGGGGGCTGTTTGCCACTACCGAGGATAATCTTCGGTTAATGAAGCTGTATGCGGACGGCGGTGTCTGGGAGGGGGAGCGGATACTGAGTGAGGAATATGTAAAGCTTGCCACATCGCTGCAGAATGAATCCGCTACGGAGGCAAAGGGGAATCCGGAAGCTTACGATAATTTTGTAGGATATGGATACCAGATTTGGATGTGCAGGCCGGAAGGGGTATACCGGGCAGATGGCGCTATGGGGCAGTTTACTATTGTGGATCCCGGGAAGGATTTAATTCTGGCCATTACCGAGAATGCCAGCGGTGCCCATTGGGCGCAGCGGTCTTTGGATGTGATTTGGGAGTTTTTCGGGAAAATAGGGGAAGGGCACGGACTGCCGGAAAATCCGGAAGAATCCGGGCGGCTTGCTTCTCTTGCTCTTGCCCATCCCGCATTTCGGCCGGATAGTCCCATGAAGGAGAGAATCAACGGGAAGACATATGCCGTGGAAGAGGGGACGCTTAGATTTTATGATAACGGGATGATCCGGCGGATGGCCGGCATGGAAGAACTTCCGGCAGCGGAAACTTTCCGTTTCTCATTTGGGAACGGAGAAGCGGTGCTGCATTATAAGGAAAACGGATCAGAGAAAGAACTGTGGGCCGCCATGGACGGCTCAAGGAGGGAGAATAGGATTTCCAACGGAGTCGTGGCGAAGGCTTTGGCCAGCGGAAGTTTTATCGGGGAAGATGAGTTTGAACTGGTAATCCGCTGGGTGGAGACTTGCGGGGAGAGAAAGTATAGGTTCCGCTTGGAGGAAGGATATAAGGTTACCGTCCAAGTGACAGGAAGCTGTATGGCGGATGGGGCAGAAGACATTGTGCGTGCGGCAGAGAAAGAGCCGGACGGGGACGGAGAGAAAAAATAAGGGAAGGCGGAGAACGGGGATGAAAAAAATCAAAATCAGCGAGTGTGAGGATAAGCTGCAGACATTGGGAAGGACTTTGCCGGAGGAAGGAGGAGGCCTGTTTTGCAACTGGACCTGCTCCGGTATAAGGTTCTGCTTTCGGGGAAGCAGTCTGGCGGTTAAGATTCGGGCATTTTCCTCTGCCGAGCAGGAACTGAACCATATGACGGCAGTTTTTGAAAGCAGAGAGACTTGGCCTTGGATTGCGGTCTTTGTGGACGATGAGGAGGAACCGGTGCGGTATATAGAGACGAACAGGGAAGAGGAGGTATATCCGCTTCTTGCCTTCGGGGAGGAGGAAGCGCATACGGTTACTATACGGAAGATCACGGAGAATGCCAAAGGAAAGGTATGCCTGAAGGAGTTTTATGCAGAGGGAGAGATTCTGGAAGCGGGAGAACCGGAAAATGCCGGGCAGGCAGCGGAGAAGAGACTTCGGCTGGAGTTTATCGGGGATTCCATTACCTGTGGTTTCGGCAATATGGTGAATGATGCCAACCGTATGTTTTATTCGGCCGATGAGAACGGGTGGATGTCCCATGCAGCGGTGGCGGCCAGGAAGCTTTGTGCGGATTTCAGCGTGATTTCCTGCTCGGGGATTGCTGTCACGGAAGGGATAGGAAAGTTTGCGTATGCCATTCCGCCTATGGGATATTATTATCCTTACCGCGACCGGATGGCACAGGAATTGGAGGGGAAGGCGGAGCATCCTGTTTTATGGGATTTTCAGAATCATGTTCCAGATGTGATTGTTCTGAATCTTGGGACAAATGATGCTACGGTGATCGACTTGAACGGAGATACGCAAGAGGGAATCAAGAAGTTTGAAAGAGATTATTATGAGTTCCTGCGGATGCTGCGCAACTATAATGGTTTTGCACCTTGGATCATCTGTGCGCTTGGGAGCCTGGATTATTTTCTGTACGACAGCATACAGAAGGCAGCCGGGAAATTCAAGGCAGAGCAGGGGGATGAGAAAATCAGCTGCTTTAAGTATGGGAGAGTGCGGGTCACTGACGGGCTCGGCGCATGCAGACATCCTTATGTGACGACGCAAGTGCGTATGGGGGAGGAACTGGCCGAGTATATTAAGAAAGGGGTTAGCGGACAGACATAATAGGCAGGCTGAGCGGGGAAGGGAAAGAGGACTGAACAGAGAACCTTTTAAGGGCTGATTCAGTCCTCTTTTTTTATTTATAAGTGACGGCATGAATAGTCGGGTAAAGTTTTGTAAATAGTAGACAATTGAAATGTAAACGTTTTCCTATATAATGAAAATACAAATTCTTCCGGAGGAATTTAGATTATGGTTGATATCAAGTATATCGCACGAAAATGCAGTGTTTCCACTGCTACAGTATCAAGGGTCCTGAACCACTCGAAGCCTGTACGGCCGGAAACGGAAAAAAAAGTATTAGAGGCCGTAAAAAAATATAATTATTTACCGAATTCGTCCGCCAGATGCCTTTCGGGAAAGAAAAGCAATTTACTGGGATTTTTGCTGGATAATAATATAAACCAGTATCAGCTGCATTTGTTCCGGGAGATTAACACATGTTCTTCCAGAACAGGGTATGACTGCATCATAAGATATTGTGACAGTTCGTTCGAAAATAAGCTGGAGGCTCTGAAGGAATTGGAGTGGAGAGGAATACAGGTCATATTTACTATGTTTCTGCTGGATCCGGAAGAGGAGCAGTATGTAAAAGAGCATACAAGGCTTCATATCTGTAATATGCAGACTCCGGAAATAGGGCTGGATTTGGCGGCTAATAACCAAAGAGCCGTTTATCATGGGGTGAACTACCTGATAGAAAGAGGGCACACAAAAATAGGGGCGATCTTTTATGACGACAATATTGACGGAAGCTTTCTGACAGCCAGAGAAATCGGGTTTCGCAAGGCGTTGGAACATAAGGGAATCGGCGTTCAGGAAAAGTATATCTGCTATGTGAAGAATGAAGTGAAGCGGGAAAAAATCTCAAAACTGATGGAAAAGCTTATTTTGCCCTATGACTACCCAACAGCCATTTTCTGCTGTAGTGACGAAATAGCCATTGAAACTATGCTGTGGCTTATGAAGCATGGATATGGGGTGCCGGAATATGTTTCGGTCATTGGATTTGACGGAATTGATGTGGGGGAAATGCTGACCCCGGCATTGACGACGATCCGACAGCCAATCCGGTATCAGGCAAAGCAGATTGTACAGAATATGCTTAAGCTGGCAGGAGAAAATTATAATTTTCAGACGGAGACGGAGGAGGGATACCGACTGATCGTGCGGGAGAGTACGGATGTAGTGAACCCGAAATGAAAGGAAGGAAAAGTTATGATAAGGAAAAAGCTATTAACATGTTGTCTGACCGCTTGCCTGGCGGTATCTATGCTTGCCGGCTGCGGAAATACGGGTTCTGAAGGGACGGCGCAGGATGGCGGCGGAGCCGATGCCGGTTCCGGAGAGGGACAGAACCAAACGGCAAACGATGCCGGCGCGGCAGAGAGCCAAGGAGAGAGCGGAAAGGTTTATTTTCTGAATTTTAAGTCGGAACTTTCTTCGGAATGGGAGGAGACGGCAGCCGCGTTTACGGAAGAGACAGGAATTGAAATGAAGGTAGTTACCGCAGGAAGCGGAACTTATGAGCAGACATTAAAATCGGAACTGTCAAAAAAGGAAATGCCTACGCTGTTTAATATAAACGGCCCAATTGGTTATCAGACTTGGAAGGATTACTGCATGGATCTGAAAGGCTCTGAAATCTATGACTGGCTGGTGGAAAAGGACATGGCAATCTCGGAAGGAGATGGGGTTTATGCAATTCCATATGCCGTAGAGTCTTATGGCATTATTTACAACGATGCCATAATGAAGAAATATTTTGCATTGCCGGATAAAGCGGTGGAAATCAATGATGCAAAAGAAATCAGGAATTTTGAGACTTTGAAGGCTGTGGTGGAAGACATGACGGCAAAGAAGGATGTGCTTGGGATTGAGGGCGTATTTGGCTCGACTTCCTTTGCGCCGGGAGAAGACTGGCGGTGGCAGACGCATCTGGCAAACCTTCCTATTTATTACGAGTATAGGGATAAAGGGGTAAGTGATCTGCAGGAAATTGATTTTTCCTACAATCAGAATTTTAAAAATATATTTGATCTTTATATCAATAATTCCTGTACCGAGCCTACTATGGTAGGGGCAAAAAATGTAGAGGAATCAATGGCGGAATTTGCTGCGGAGAAAGTTGCCATGATACAGAACGGAAACTGGGGATGGGCAATGATTTATGATTTGGACGGAAATAAGGTGCAGGAGGAAAACGTGAAATTCCTTCCGGTTTATACAGGGGTAGAAGGAGAAGAGCAGCAAGGGCTCTGCACCGGGACGGAAAACTATATTTGTGTGAACAGTAAAATATCGGCCGCTGATCAGAAAGCATCTTTGGAGTTTCTGCTCTGGCTGTTCGGCAGTGATACCGGAAAGAGTTATTGCAACGGTATTTTAGGCATGATTCCCCCGTTCTCCACTTTTTCGGATGGGGAACGTCCGGGAAATCCTCTGGTAAAGGAAATGCTGGCTTATATGAACGATGGGAGCCTGACTTCCGTTTCTTGGAACTTTACAAGTTTTCCGAGTCAGGAGTTTAAAAATCAGTTTGGCAGTTATCTGCTGGAATATACGCAGGGAAACATGGAATGGGATGCCGTGGTGGAGCAGACGAAAGAAAGCTGGAGAAATGAGAAGAGTTTAATCAGTGAATAAGGTTTGGAGCATGTGACAGGCATGCTTTGGCAGAGGGAAGGGCAGAGAATAAAAAATGATATTTTCTGCCCTTTTACTGAAAGACAATAGATGGAAACAGATTTCCGATAAAAGGAAAAGAGAAACAAGGAGGGCTATATGCAGAAAGCATTTAGGAAGAATTTTTCCATACTGGTATTGCCGACTTTGGCTGCGTATGTCATTGCGTTCCTGATACCATTTGTTCTGGGGATTTATCTGTCATTTACAAAGTTTACAACGGTTACGGATGCCCGATGGATAGGACTGAAAAATTATGCAATGGCTTTTAGGGATAAAGATTTTCTTTCTTCTTTATTTTTTACGGTGAAATTTACCGTGGTTAATGTAGTGACGGTTAATCTGGCTGCATTTGCCTTGGCAAATGTTTTGTCTCAGACGGAAAAAGGGACGAATTTTTTTAGGACGGTTATTTTTATGCCGAACCTATTGGGCGGCATTGTGCTGGGATATATATGGCAGGTAATTATTAACGGGGTACTGGCATTCGCGAGGACGACATTGACTGCTGGCGCCAAATATGGTTTTTGGGGAATGGTGGTGGCCATGAACTGGCAGATGATCGGCTACATGATGATTATATATATTGCCGGCATTCAAAATGTCTCCGAGGACGTGAAAGAAGCAGCAATGATTGACGGTGTGAGTAAGTTTCAGATGCTGAGGAAGATTATACTGCCGTTAATCATGCCTTCCATCACAATCTGTATGTTTATGACAATTACGAATTCCTTTAAGATGTTTGACTTGAACCTTGCGCTGACGGCAGGCCTTCCGGGGAAAAGCACTTCTATGATTACTTTGGATATCTATAATTCTTTCTACAATCGTATGGGGTATGAAGGAGTCGGGCAGGCAAAAGCGGTAGTCTTCTTCTTTATTCTGGCTGCTATATCGGTGACACAGCTGATGCTGACGAGGAAGAGGGAGGTGGAAAACTGATGGGAAAAGCGAATCGTATAGGGAAAAATATATTGTTGGCATTGATATCTGCCGTTTTTATCAGTCCTATCGTAATTGTATTTTTTAATTCCTTTAAGAGTAAGCTGTTTATTAACAATGAGCCTTTTGTGCTGCCGGACAGGGAATCTTTTGTCGGGATGGCTAACTATATAGAGGGTGTGAAAAAGATTGAGTTTTTCAGGGCTTTTGCGATTTCACTGACGATTACGGTATGTGCGGTTTCCCTCATTATCATATTGACTTCCATGACGGCTTGGTATATTGTGCGCGTAAAAAGTAAGTTTGCAAATATATTGTATTTTATGTTTGCTTTTTCCATGATGGTCCCTTTCCAAATGGTGATGTTCACTCTGGTGAAAATATCCAATATGCTGAATCTTGATAATTTACCTGGCATAGTTTGTATCTATGTGGGGTTTGGCTCGGGGCTTTCCGTCTTTATGTTTACCGGGTTTATTAAATCTATCCCGGTTTCGCTGGAAGAGGCGGCTATGATGGACGGATGTTCCATCATGGGGATTTACGGCAAGATAATTCTTCCGGTTCTGAAACCGATTGTGGTTACGGTCAGTGTACTGAATGCCATGTGGATCTGGAACGATTATTTGCTGCCGTATCTGGTCATTGGATCGGAATATAGGACAATACCGGTGGCCATACAATATTTGCGCGGTGGGTACGGTTCTATTGACTTAGGGCTGATGCTGGCAATGCTTGTGCTTGCGATTATACCGATTATTATATTTTATGTATTCTGTCAAAAATGGATTATAAAGGGGGTACTTTCAGGTGCAGTCAAAGGTTAGGGGAGCAGAGGAATGTAGAGAAGTATTTTATGAAAATTTGTGTCCAAGGGAATTCCGGCAGCGTCTGGAAGAGATGCCGATCGCATATGTACCACTGGGGACTTTGGAATGGCATGGACCTCATTTGCCGCTTGGGGCAGACGGGATTCAGTCAAAAGGACTGTTTCGGATTATGGCGGAGGAGGTGGGGGGAATCGTCCTGCCGTCTCTTTTCGTGGGTCCGGACAGGATGTTTGAGGACGGCAGCAGGAAATATTACGGAATGGATATTAACACAGGGGGCACGGTAACTGTTTATGATACACAGCAGCTTCCGGGAAGTGCATATTGGGTTCCTTCCCAACTGTTTGAGGAACTGCTGCTGCATATTATGGAGCAATTGCACAGGGCGGGCTTTCAAGTGGTGATCGGACATGGGCATGGCCCGTCCATTAAGTGTTTTCAGGGAATAAAGGAGAGAGTCAGGGAAAAATGGGGAATGGCTCTTTACACGGCATGGGATTTTGCACAGGCGGAAAGGCTGAAATTTCAGAATGACCATGCGGGAGCCAATGAAACATCGCTTATGATGGCGTTGAGGCCGGATTTGGTACATATGCAGGATGCGCCTGATAAGTCCAAGCTGATTGGGGTTGCAGGGGAAAATCCTCTGGAAGCGGCATCGGCGGAATTCGGGCAGCAGATGATTGCGCATGCTTTGGAAAATATGAAGGAATGCCTCAGAAGGGAATGCGGTTTTCTGAAGTTGTGAAAGGTTTGGCAGGTGTGTCGGAGGGAATTCTGTTTTTGCGGAGTATGGGCTGCGGTTTTCCGGGCTTTGTCTTATGGGAAGGAGCCGGGGAGGGTGGCATATCGTAGGAGCCGGCAGAATATATTTTAGCAATATGCAAAAACGGAGGGCAGTTATGCTGAATTATATTTGGGCTTTTATGATTATGGTGGGGGTGGTTTATGGAGCGTTGACGGGGAACATAAAGGAAGTCAGCAATGCGGCTCTGGACTCCGCCGGGGAGGCGGTGTCTCTATGCATTACGATGATGGGGGTCATGGCTTTGTGGGTGGGGCTTATGGAGATAGCCCATACTTCCGGGCTGATAGCAAAGCTGACCAAGGGGATTCAGCCTTTTGTCTCTTT
>OFGL01001175.1_pt1 | contig 16889 bp, 21 predicted proteins | sample 1521801 | NCBI WGS metagenome assembly OFGL01 (sample SAMEA3504085, study PRJEB24116) | mouse gut metagenome | biome: mouse gut; feature: mouse-associated habitat; material: faeces | place: Denmark | collected 2011 | reverse complement strand
ATTGTTTGCAAATAAACCATTACTCTCCTTTGTGTCATATTTCAAGTTATCTTCAATATTTTCATCTATTTTGTTAAGCAAAAAATCAGACATATTATAGAGTCTAATATCTTTAGCACTAGCAAAATCTTTTGTTTGAAAAGTTAAATAGTTTAATTTTAATAAAATTTTTGCTTTCTCTTTTTTTATTTTAGTTTTATATTTTTGCAAAATGCCCCAGCCCAAACCACTTAAGGCATAACTACCAATCAATATAGGAACAAACCAATAATTAAACCTTGTAATTATTAATACAAACGAAATAAAGCCTAAAATAGATGAATACAATTTTTGATTAAGTTCAAGGAAAGTCGGAGCTCCAGTATTATGATTACTAATTGCAGAAAAAGCTTTTCCCTTGAGAATTCTTGTATTTCCATATTTAAAATTATTGTAATCCATTTCAATTAATTTTGAAAAATAAGAAAAACGAAATAATTCCATTCGCGCAAGATCATACCCTCTATTTGTATACGATTCGCAATATTTATTTAAAAATTGTAGAACTAATTGTATTGAAACAAAAAGTATTATATTTATAATCATTGTTGAAGGATTAACTTTTTTTTCAATACAATCTAAAACTATTTTTGGTAATATAGCGGTAATTAAAGAAAGTAATACATCAACGAATATAGAACTTATTAATAGCAGAACATATTTTTTGTCATATTTCCAGTGTTTAGAAGTAATGTATTTTAAATTACTGAAGTAATTATATTTTTTTAATTCCATCTTAACCTCCTTTCTTATCTAAACCAAAACCTTAAACAACTATTTTTATAATACTTTTTTCATAACAATATTTTGCATTATTTATAATTAGTAAAATCAGCTCTAATCTAAATATTATATCTTTGTTTTTTCGTTAGTATAACGAATGCGTGCTAATTTTTTTGCAAATTCATCGCAAGAGTAAAAGTCCTTTTTTTCCATATACACCATTCCAGGGCATCTATCACACTTGGTATAGTAAGCGCATTCATTACATTTTTTCAAGTCTTTATTGCGTATTTTTTTAATTTGGTTTAAAATTGGTGATTCATACCAAATATCTTTTATATGCTCATTAAATATATTCCCAATTTTACAAAAGAACGAATTGCATGGATACACATCCCCAAACGAATCTATAGCAAATGAATAAAATAGTGCTGCACATGGTACATCGTTCATATGTAAATGATCATTTCTATTAATTGAATCTATTTGAGGTAAAAGTTGTTTTAATGTTTTATCACAAATTCTTAGATTTTTTGGACTTTCGTCTCCGTCATTTTTTGAAAAGATAAGAGGAGAGGTTAAAAATTCATAGTTGTTTTCTTTACAATATTTATAAATTTCCATATATCCTGAAGCGTTTTTTTTCATTAATGGAGTTTTTATTCTAATGCTGATATTGCTACCATCAAAATATTTAAGATTTTTTAATAGCTTATTTAGTGAACCTTTAACCCCAGTAATAGAATCGTGTATTTCTGGATCCATAGAAAAAATGGTAGTGGAGAATTCAGCAATATTCAAATTTACTAATTTTGTCACTTTACTTTTATTTAGAAGTGTTCCATTACTTAACAAAAAAACTCTCATTTGATTTCTTCTAGCAAGTTCTATTATTTCAAAAATATCTTCTCTAAGAAATAGTTCTCCTCCTGTTAGTGAAACATTCATTATTCCAAGTTTTCTTAAATCTCTAAATAGCAGTTTTATGGTTTTAATATCCAATCCTTTATTTGAATGTGATGGTAAATAACAATGTTCGCAATTTAAGTTGCATTTTGTTAACAACTCTATCATAACACTTACAGGTCTGTTTTTTATAAATGCTTTATGATAAAAATAATCATACATCATTTTCTGTTCCATTTTTATTCCTCAAATTCTATTAATTTTTCTTTAATTAAATACTGTAGTGATTGTTTTATTCCTTCTTCATCTATTTCGTTTTCACTCATTTCAATAAGATTTAATTTATCCAAAAAAACTCCAAAATCATATTTTTGAATAATACTTATCCACAAATCTCGTTTGATACCTTTTAACAAATACATTTTTTTCTTTTTTTCTGAAAAAACAAATATCATATCATCAATATTTGTCCATGAGATATCATTACAAACTTTTAGTTTGGTATAATCCATAATACTTCTCCCCTATTAAGTCGATAAAGGCAGATGACACCATCATCCACCTTTATCTTGCATTAATTACTGACCGTTACATGTACCCTGGTTACATTCACCCATATAGAAAGATACGAGCGCTTTTTTTGCAACGATATTTTTAGTTAATTTTTTCATAATATCACCACCTTTCGTTTTTGTACTAATTGTACTTTTTATAATCAATTATTGCTATAAGCAATAACTAATCACAAGAATTAGTTATTTAATAGTATTCTTTGAATAGTATTAATATTGGAGAACGACTCAGCATCTAACAGTTCATAAGGTATTTCAACATTAAATTCTTCTTCTAAAGATATAATACATTCAATGAATTTCATTGAATCAAGCTCTATTAAATCGCCATTTTCATTAATTTTCACTTCATTTTCTTCTAAACATTTTTTTATTCTTTCTAAATTATTCATATTATTTCCTTTCTATCAAAAAAAGTCTATTATGTGTTGACAAATTGAATCAATACAGTCATCATTCATACAAAACACTGGTAATCCGAATTTTTGTTTTAATCTATCTAACAATTCAATTTTTTCATTCTCTGACATTTCCTTATATCCATAACCAATTCCTGATTTAGTTTCTATAACTTTAATAGGAAATACTACAATTACCTCTACTCTTCCCATATCAATTGAGTTTAAATAATTTATAGTATTCTCAATATACGAAATATCATCGTGCGGATTTACACATAATATATACATATCCGCTAATACACCCAGAATGAAAGCATATTGGGCTAATGCAAAATTATTAATTTGCGAATTATCATAATGAATCGTTCCAGATTGACATCCCGTTATTAATATATCCTTACCGGAATTACCGATATCCCAAACCATTTTATTTAATATACTTATTGATTCCCAAGGATACAAATCCAAATTCGCATGATATCCAAAATGAAAAACATAGTCTGCACCCAATAGATACCCTGAAGGTTCTGTCGAAATTGAGCCAACCATATAACCTTTTTCCTTTAATGCAGCTATGATTTGTTGTTGTAATGTAAATTTCCCTTGTTTTGAACTTGTTCCAAAGACACCAACAATAGGTAAAGTTGATTTGTATAATTTTAATGAATTAACTGGAACATTTTTTCTCGTAACTTTTGGATAAAAAAAGTGTTCATCATTATGTTTCAGATCTTCAAATGAATAAATATTTTTATCAAACTTCTTAGCTTTTTCAATTATAAAATCCTTGTATTTAATTTTGCGTATTCTAGATAAGTCTTCGGTGCAAGAAAGAATAATTGTATCAAAATTTTCGTTCCAGTTAATATGTTTGAAAGGTTTAATTTTATATCCATACAATTCAGCACCTACTTTTCCACAAATAGGATCATCATAAATGTCAATTATTTCAAAATCTAATTTATCTTTAAATCTAAGTAGAGCATGCGTTTCTTTATTAATAGGGAAAATTATTGCTTTTTTGATTTTAAAATTTGGTTTTACAATCGGTTCACTATTAAAATATCTTTTCTTTCTAGTATGTATCTGTTCTATATTTTTAATTGAAAACGGTCGAGCTAAAGTTTTTGAAACTAATCCAGAAACATAAGCACAAGCAAAACTAGTTCCCTTAATTAAAGTCTTTTTGTCCAACCATTCGACTCTAAAATATTTATTAGGAACCAATACTTTCACAATATTATTTTCAAGTAAAACCAAATCATCTTTGGTTTCATAATCATTAAAAACATCTACACCAACCACACTATCACAAGCAGCAGGATATGAAACAGCTCCATCATTATCAAATGCCGATATAATCAACATCCCTTTTTCTGTTATTTTTTTGCAAAGGGCATTTAATGAAACATATTCGTTGGTATAAACAATACCTGCACTTATATTTATGATATCAGCATCAATATTTTTTAAAATGTAATTTAAAGAATAAATCAATGCGGATTCATCTATATTAAACTGTTCATTATTTATCCGTATAGATATAATTTCAACATCATTATTTACTGAACAAATAATACTTGCAACAGCTGTTCCATGCCCTAGTAAATCAATACTATCCTCCACATCCATCTGCCATTTTTCGTTCACTTGATTCAACACATACGAAATCGTTATATGATTTTTTACTGAAGATGATCCTGATATTCCAGAATCAATTATAACTACTTTGGTTTTCATTTTTTACTCCTCAATGTTAATATATTGACCGATAATAAATTACTTCGTCGATTTTAGCCAATCTTACAAGAATTTTATAAGATAAGTTGCGCATTTTTTGTTCTGTTTCTTCGTATATTTTCCGGCAAATCTTAGTTTTTTTTAGTAACAAAACATCAAAATCTAAACCATTATAATTATCATAAACAAATTCACAGAAATCATTTGTAATTTCATTGATTATTCGTTTTAGTTTTTTATATGTTTTTTCATATTCAATTAGTAATGTATCATTCCCAAAAAAATGATAATATCTATTTCTAATAAACTCTAATCCATTAGTATTTTTTATACTCAGTTGTTCTCTCACAACATTTAACGCTCTATATATTTGTTCTATCTCGTTATTTTTAAAACTATAGTCGAAACTATGTTCAAACAAGTATGAAAGATTATTCGTTTCAAAATTTTTAATCAAACCATCTTTTTTTACTTTTCCAGTAATACTTGTTAAACTATTTATGGTAAGTTTGCTTGTAGCCATGTAGGGCGTATTATTAATTTCCCATTTTTTAATATTTTGAAGATTGTTCTTTAAACTCTGAATACTGGAATAAGGATTAAAATTAATGAATCCATACTCTACTTCTAACCAATAATTTTCAATTAGTTTATCGTGATTGTTATTGAATAAACGCAAACAATTATAATTATCAATTAATGAAGCTGTTTTTCTGTAAAGCTTAAGCTCTGTTTCATTGAAACTTTCTATTCCAATAAACACTTTCCCTAATCCAACACTTTTTAAAAGACATAATACATCTATAACCTCTTCATCAATTAACTCTGCTCGCAAATTCATCGTAAATTGTACCCAATAGTTTTTTGAGTTTAAGATTTCGTATAAATCAATTAATTTTTCTTTTAATTCTCTCCCACCAAAAGTTGGATCAGAAAAGGTTATAAATTTACAATCATACTGTTTAACCAACTCATCAATTTCTTTAACAATATCAATAATTGGTCTATATTTTATATTTTCATCTCTATTTAGGAATAAACTATTTCTATCACAAAAAGTACAATATCCCTCACACTCTCTAGTTCCAAACACATGAAAAAATCTATTTTTTTTCTCTTCTATTATTCGTTTAGGGGCATTAAAATCAATTGACTCATCCAAAAACTCTTTTTTCATATTTATGGACAACTTGCCATTTTTTAAATATGCTATTCCGGGCACTTTATGATAGTCTTCTTCTTTAATTATAGAATTACATAATCCATTAAGGACGCTATCACATTCTCCTAAAACCGCTATATCTATACTTGTATTATTTAAAAGCAATTTTTCATACAGTTTTGTCGCTAAACCCATACAAACAATATTTATAGATTGTTGATTTTTTTGTTTAAATAAGATGCTTGTTTTTTTTAGCAAATCATAACAACCATAGGATAAGAAAAATATGTTTATGGATTTGTCAAAACCTATTGTTTGCATTATAGGTATTACATCCTCATCTTTCCCCAAGTAATATGTTGCTAACTCAATGTTTGAATTAGATATTGAGTTTATACCATACTCTATATCTAATTCATGAATTTCGTTCTTAGAAAAATATACACAATTTGCTTTTAACATAAACTTCATCCAATTTTCACTCGTTTTTCTAAAAAGAGCATACACTATTTTTATGATAAGTTCATATACACAAGCATTTATGTTTATTATTTCTGCAACTTCGTTGCTTGGATTAACTGTTTTGTATTTAACATACATATAAAAATAGTGCAACAGAAAAGTGAAAGTAAAAATATTTTTTTATAATTACAAACGATTTTACTCCTAATCAGCATTTTTTCTCAACGAATACGAATTTACTGTTTAATAATTTGACATAATTTGATATAATACTGTTAAATTATAAATATTTATGGTGAATTATGAGGATATTAATTTGTGATGATGAGCAAAGATATTGCCAAATTATAAAAGAATATGTTTTAACAAACTTTGATGAAAACTCTGAGAGTGTAATTGAAACTTTTAATTCTGCTAAAGAGTTAGTTTCATTCTGTCTAAAAAACGAACCCGATATCTTGTTCCTTGATATTGAGCTTGGAGATATGAATGGAATTGAATTGGCTAAATATTTACGCAGCGAGTTCCACTCTTTGATAATTGTATATATTACTAATCATCCTAGCTATGTATTCTCCTGCTTTGAAACAGAACCTTTAAATTTTTTTAAAAAGCCCATTGATAAAACAGAATTCAACAAAACATTTCAAAGAATTGTCAAAAAATATACTGAAATACATAAATGCATCCCTATTAAATGGCAAAACGATTCAGTTAATCTTGAAATAAAAGATATTTGTTATATTGAAGGTTATAACAGACATCTAGTTTTTCATTTGTATAACGGGGATAGTTATGAAGTAGTAGGAAAAATTGATGAAATGTATAACTTTCTTAAAGTACATGGTTTTGTTAAATCTCACCAAGGATTTGTAGTTAATATGCTGCACATCAAAGATTTTGGAGAAAGTGAAATCCATATGAAAAACGGTAAGACTGTTTTAATGAGTGTACGCAAAAGATTAAAAACAAAGGAAGCATATTCCGATTATATAAACAGGAGGTTTTAATGATAGTTAAATACATATCCCTTATATTTGGAGCAATATTTGAAATATATTTTATTAATACATTTGCAAGTATATTTTCACAAAGGAAAAAGATTAGCAAATTTCATTTTTCAACAATGATAATTATTATAAGTTTATTTCATATTTTCACTTCTGTGTTTCTTAGTGGTATTAGCTTAGCACTTTGCTCATTATTAACAGTATTTATAATAAATCAGTTGTATGAAACAAAACAGTATGTCAAAATTATTTTGACTATTGGAATATCAGTGATCAATATAGCAAGTGAACTTGCCGTTAATGGAGTTTTGATGATAATAAATAGTGATAATTATCTAGATACAAATTCTGAACCACAATTATTTTCTTTAGGATTATTATTGTCTAAGTTCGTTGCTTTTGTAATAATTATTATTTCTAAAATGAGCAAACGAAAATTTAGTGTAAATAATCTTAATCCTAAATACTTAATTGTGTTAAGTATTTTACCAATAACAACAATTTTTATAGGAATTCTAATGTATCAAATCATTCTAATCATAGATACCGTATCATTAAAAATTGTTTTTGTATTCGCTAATATGTTATTAATAATTTCAAATATTATTGCATTTGAAATTATTAGAAATCAAAATCATTTAGCAAAATCTGAATATGAGTTAGAACTTTTAAAAGGCAATGTTAACGAACAGATGAAGCATTATAATGACTTGAAGTCATCTCATGAAGAAATAAGACAACTGCGCCATAATATGAGAAGTATCTGTATTGGTACAATTGCAGAATTAAAAACCGGTAAGACAGAAAATGCTTTAGAACAATTACAAAATAGTATTAATATCATAGAAAAATCAAGTAAAGTTATTGATACTGGGCATCCTTCAATTGATTCCATAATTGAAAATAAATTGAACAGATGTGACGAATTAAATATAAATGCTAATCTCTCATATCAATATACAGAACCTATCACCATCAATGAAATTGAAATAGCAGTAATAATCGGGAACATACTTGATAATGCAATTGAAGCCAGTGAAAAAATAGCCGATATAAATAAAGATATTTGGGGTTCAATTACAGTCGATCGGCAAAATATTATAATAAACATTAAAAATACTGCTATGGATTCTAATAATCTAAAAACATCTAAAATTGACAAAAAATCTCATGGTTATGGATTAAAGAGCATATCTCATATTGCAAAAAAATATAATGGATATGCTAAATTCTCTTTTAGTGATAATATTTTCACATCATATGTTATATTAGAAAACTAACACTTTTGTATTTTTAATCAACGAAATTACACAAAACTATAAATGATATGAATTAAAGCACTATTGTATAGATAGTGCTTTTTATTTTGGAGAAATTACTAATGATTGAAACTTTAGCAAAAAAATTAACAACCAAATTCATCAACAATAAAATTATCAAATCTGAAGATCGCGAAATATATGATTATTGTTTTGAAACAACAATAGTTATTTTATTTAGTTACAGTTTATTATTTATTCTTTCAATAATTTTTAATGAATTTATTTCCACACTTATCTTTATTCTTTCATTTTCTTCATTTAGAAAAGTCTGTGGTGGCTATCATGCTGATAATTATTTAAAGTGTGGAATAATGTCTCTGGCAAGCTATCTACTCTTAATATTGATAATTAAAAAATTTAATATTATATTTGAAATTGCAACAATTATCTTAATTCTTGGATCAGTTGTCATAATGTTCTTATCTCCTATTCAGGATGACAATAAACCATTCACAGAACAACAAAAAAGAAGATTTAGAGTAATAAGCAGAAGTTTAGCTGCTATATTAATCGTAGTATTTGTTATTTTAGAAGCATTCGGTTTACATAGTTTAATGGCAAATAAATATTACTTTTCATTTTGTTACGGAATAGACTTAATAGCATTGTCATTGCTATTAAGTAAAATTGAAAGGAGGATAAAAGATGCAAAAGTTTAAAAATTTCATAATGAAATTTGGTAGTACCTTTGCTGCATTAGCATTAATAATAGGGATATCAACATCAAATTCTGCTTGTTTTATTGTATATCATCAGCCTAAAGAACCAGCAGCAATGAACAAATTCAAATTTTAAAAGAATACGGAGAGGGTCCACAAAACCTTCTCCGTATTCTTTTATTAACCAATGTAGTTATATACTGAACGGTAATATATAAACAATACTCAATAAACAAATATTAAAATCCGTTGTACACTATTAATTTATAATATCATTTACTGAAATCTTGAACTTTTCTGAAATACCAATAAGTTCATCAAGCTCTATAAATCTCTTTTTTAATAATATTGAATCTAAACATTGTTTATCTATATCAATATACTTTGCAAAATCCATTAAACTCATTCCACTATTTTTTATAAGATTATTTATAAAACTAATAATGTTCTGTTGAAAATCATTTTTAACTTTTCTAATTGAACGATATGTAATTTTAGTATCATTATTTTGCAATACGTTCTGCCTTAATCTATCTAATATATTTTTTTCTTCTATCAGTCCCTGTCTTTCCAATTCGGACAACATATCCTGATCATTGAATTTGCTATCCAGCAATAATTCTAGGTTAATACCATAAATTCTCGAAATAAGTATAAGAATATCACACGGTATATCTGTTGCTGTTTTTTCAAAAGAAACATACTTATATGATGATATGTTTAAAAAAGATGATATTTCTTTTTCAGTTAAACCTAATGTTTCACGAAGAAACTTTATTTTTTGATTCATAATTAAACCTCATAACTTGGTTATATATTAACAAAATATTGACTATCTGTCAACATTTGACAAACAGGCAATTAAATAAAACTCGTAAATTGTCTATACTATATATGTATCGAAAAGAGGTGCTGATTATGGAAACAAATTATTACAGACAAGTCATTAAAGAATATCGCAAATCACAAAAACTCTCACAAGAGAAGTTTGCAGAATTACTAGACTGTGACACAACATATATAAGCCATATTGAAAATGGAAAAAGAGAACCCAGCATCGACTTTTTCATAAAATTTTCAAATTTATCGGGAATATCTTTAGATTATATGCTTTGCTGTGAAACACAAATTGGCGCTCAAATTAAACTTAACGAAATTTCCGAAAGAGCAATGAGATTGTTACCTAAAGATAGACAATTTACTTTTAAAATGATGGATCATTTCTTAGACCGTTTTGAACATGATAGCAAAAAATAATACCAAAATTAAAAATTTCTAATACATTGTAAGACAAAGACGCAATAATGTTATTATAATTTAGCATTTACAACATAGAATAATATAATTATTTATAAAAATCGTAAACATAATCTGCAATAATGTTTATATTTTTTTAGTTATTTTAACACTATTGTATTTTTACTTAACGCTTGCGCAGTTTTACTTTTCGTTTTAGAACAGCAAATCTATGCTTATTTTCATGTATAGATTTGCTGTTTATATTTTATCTTATTATTTAAATATAATTTGTAGAAAGAGTGTATTCGTACACTCTTTTTTTCATTTATGGCAGCAGTCAATTGCAAGATATCCATAGCCTTTGATTTTTAACAACATTTTAAAAATCGGAGGAAATATGAAAAAGATATTAGAAATATACGATATCAGTGATGATTATCTTGATTATCAGGGAAATCCATATATTGTAGTTTTAAATCCACAATTCAAAGCTGACAAAGACACTGTAAAAAAGATATTAAATTCTCAATATACAGTCTTAACAAGTAATGAATGGTTGGATTATAAAAACACAATAACTGCCTTTAATAATAACGATGCAAAACATCGTATGAGAAAAGAATGTCCAATTGAATATTCATCATCAAATAAATTAATGCGAATCAATTCTACCGAAATTAGTTTTGATGATAATTCAAATGTTGCAAAAGCAATAAATATGCTCTCTCCCCAACCAAAAAGTAGATTTATAAAATACTATATTGACGGAAAGACATATAAAGAAATTGCTTTGGAAGAAGGGAAACATATCTCTACAATTCATGAATCCGTAGAGGGAGCAAAGAAAAAATTTTTAAAATATTTAATTTTTTTTGAAAATACCCCCGAAAAATAGACCCCCGAAATTTCTATTTTATGAAAGGACTTTTTCTTTTCATAAAACTGAATACCAATATCATAAATACTTTGGTTTGTATGAGGGGTGTGAAATCGTCTCAGCAGAAAGTATTACTGCGCCAGGATCTGTTATAGGGAGCGAACAACAGTAATATCTTTTCTCTTGCGGTGGTGCGAAAGAGATTGCAATGAAAGTACAAACTTATAATGATACTTCCGCTATGGTAGCGGGTCGCTTGGATGGGGCTGGTGAGATTCCAATGAGGATTACCAAAATCCGTTTATGATATTCCTTTAAATCGGGACAGGAATAAATGATTTAAACTACAGTTTTGCATTTTATATAAGCAAAATTGAATTACTGCTATTTTATTACATTATATATATTATTCTATTAAATACGGAGGCGATGTATATGTTCACAGGACAAAAACATAAAGAAAGATTTTTGAATGAGATTGGAACACTAAAGCAATCAAATTCGTATTTCAATAAGAAATTCTTATCAGCCTTATATACAATAACAAGTGATGACTTTTTATGGGAAACTTCAAAAAATTCCATAAAATATAATTACATAGATTTTAATCAAATAAACATAAAAGGAATTAGTGTTAATTCGCATCAATTATGGCAATTCGCTAAAAGTATGGCTTTAGGTGACGAAATGTTACTTGAAGATATAATTGATAAAGAACTATATAGTGATAAGAATTTCAAAATAATTATTGATGCAATAAAAATAGCAAGAAAAGGATTAAATTTAAATTAAACAAAGTGATAAAGGCAACTGATTCAAATCAGTTGTCTTTTACTTTTAGGAGGTGTTTTACAATAAACGAATTTTTAAGACTTGAAAGAGCCGCCAAGAGATATAAAGAACAATATCCCGAAGGAACGAGAATCGAGCTATTGTCAATGAACGATTCACAGGCAGTGCCACCCGGTACAAGAGGAACGGTTATTGTAGATGAACAAGGCAATTTATTTGTTGGATATATCAGAAGATTAACGCCAAGAGAATGTTTCAGACTTCAAGGCTTTACCGATGAACAATTTGATAAGGTTATTGCAATCGGAATGTCCGATCTGTCTTAAAAAATGTTGACTCGTATAATCTTAAATATTTCAATGTTCATTCTTCTGATTTTGCCAAAGATTATCTTAAACAGTATTTGGACGAATCCTTTCCGAAAGAATATTTGGATTTAATTAATACAAATGTATTCGGTGATAAACTATTGAAAGAATTAGATGGTGGCTATACACCATACGGCATATTGCTGAAAAGCAGTAATGAGCAGATATTTGGTAATGAAAGCAAGCATGAATTTATGCTTGCCGATTTTTTATCTCAGCATGTTCTTTTTACTGAGGACAGACTGAAAGCGGAAGAAATACCTGAAGATCTGTATAAGTACGAATTCAGATCAGGTGCAGAATATATCTATGCCACCCTTGAAGAAAAAGTCGGTGTTGACTTCTCAGGTACGATACTTTCAAAAGTTCCTTTTGACTTAGGCAAGGATGAATATATCGACCTTGAGAAAGAGATTGACGGTATCCCCGATTTTCTCGATGTTGAAATGAGTATCAAAGATTTTATCAACTCAGATTTCGACCCTGAAGAAAACGAAGATTTTGAAGAAAAATATGAGTCCGGAGGTATGAATATATGTCAGTAGAATCAATCACTACGAATGATTTAAGAAAAATGGGCGATAAAGAAGGATTAATCCTTCAAGGCTGCGGCGGCGAAATTAAGGAATGGATTGACGGTATCAATACCATGCTGACAGATGCCGGAATCCTATTGAATGGCACTAAGTTTGAAAAGGTTTATACCTTCCAAAACGATAACCTTACAAATATTCTTTATCCTTTTGATGATGTTGAACTTGATATAGGTAAACTTGCCATGTGGAGATTGGCAACACATCCGCAATTTTACGGCACTTGGTTGTCCGATTATGTTCCAAATTATCTTGGTGGTTTTGTTACAGAAAAACAAAAGCCCGATTGCGAGTTAATCGGACAAGACGGCAATATTTTCAATTTGATGGGTATTGCATCAAAGACACTCCGTGAAAATGGCATGAAAGAAGAAGCAACAGAAATGTGTAATCGTATCAGAGCATCTGGCAGTTATGACTCAGCACTCTGCATTATCGGTGAATATGTAAATATTACAGGACCGGATGAAGATATGTGTGACGAGGAAGATTATACACAATCAATGTAAAATACAAATTTTGAGGTGGCATAATGAAATTTATACCTAGAAAAACTATAGGCATTTTTACAGGAACAATACTAGATACAATGGCATTAGCACTTGGTAGTGTTGGTTCTCAAAATGAAATGCCAAAAGTAAATAACACAAAAAACTAATAAGAGGTGATGTTAAATTTAAGAAGCTGTTAGTATGAACAGCTTTATGTCTTGGGTTGGTGGAAAGAAAGCACTTAGAGATATCATTGTTAACTCGTTCCCCCTTTGTTACGAGAGATACATAGAAGTGTTCGGTGGAGGCGGATGGGTGCTCTTCAGAAAACCACCAATGAATGATTTTGAAGTCTATAACGATATGAATTCTCATTTAGTAAATTTATATCAATGTGTACGAGAACAACCTCAAGAACTAAAAAAGGAATTGGAGTTCGTTCTTAACTCACGCGAAGACTTTAATAAAACGCTCAAAATATTCGAACACCCGGAAGGTGTTGAAAGTATTAAACGAGCTGCTCTGTTTTATCAATTAATTAAATACAGTTATGCATCAAGTCTAGACTCATACGGATGCAAGCCACACTCATTATGGTCGGACTTCCCTATTATCTATCAGGCATCGGCAAGACTTCAGCGAGTTCTTATTGAGAATAAGGATTTTGAAAAACTTATTAAACAATATGACAGACCAGTAAGTTTTTTTTATTGCGATCCCCCCTACTTTGCAACTGAAAACTATTATTCAAATGTAGGATTCGGAAAAGCCGATCATGAAAGACTCTCAAATGTTTTATTAAACATAAAAGGGAAATTTTTATTATCATATAACGATTGTGAAGAAATCCGTGAATTGTATAAAAAAGATGGGATATATATTCGTGAGGTTGAAAGATTGAACAATATAAAACAGCGCTATGATGGTGGCAGTAAATATGCTGAATTATTGATTTCAAACTACGATACATATGAACGAGAAAAAGCACAAAAACAGTTGTGCTTTTTTGATGACTATTTTGACTAAAAAGGAGGATAAAAAATGCGATTTAATATATATCAGATAGATATGAATTTAGATAATAAAAATCAAAAATTCAATTCTTTTGAAAATCAGGAAATAGATCCTAAAATCTATAAAAAAGTATTTAGTGGTTGCATAAACGAATTAAACAATTTGGAAGATGTATACACCAAATTCAATATTGATATACCAAGAAGTCACTATGGACACAGTTTATCAGTATCAGATATCATTGAGGTTCTTGATAGCAACACAGTTGAAAATGGCTTCTATTTTTGCGATTCGGTAGGATTTAAAAAACTTCCCGATTTTGATAGCTCATTATGTCCAAAAGACTATGATACATATCGTGTTGTTGCAGTTGAGCCAAATAAACCTCCTTATGAAACCGAAATCAAAAATAATTTAAGTTCACTACAGACAATGGTCGGTGGTGGTCTCATCGAGAATATGTATAATCCGGATGGAATAATATTTGTTGTCAACGAAGAAGGAAAACTAAATGGAATGCAGGCTAATCGCAGAGTAGAAAATGATATTATTGCAGGCCCCTTCTTCATTATCAGAGATGATGGCGAAGATTATTCTTCTCTAAACGATAACGATATCAACAAATATATAAAAATGTTCGAAACTCTAGATAACGATATTACTCAGGATGAAGTTGACAGCCTTGTAAAATGTGATGTTCTTGCATTTGATAATGCCGATGATTTTTGGAACTTTTTAGAAGGGATGAGTCAATAATGGTAAAATTTATTTTTGATACGGGTAATTTGGTAAAACATAATTACTTGTCATTTCAGACTGATGCAGCTACTGCAATCTATACAATGTGCAAATTAATTGTTGATTCCGTTCCCTTTCAAGATAAAAATCCTATTGTTTGCAATATGGTTGACGAATTATTCAGCCTTTTCCAAACTGACTGCGATTACTCTATTGACATTAGAGATTTTGAACTTAACCTCATTAGTAATGAAGTTGAAGTTGCATTCGATGATGTAATTAAATCCCTTGAAAGAAGAAGCGGAATTTCCGACTATTTATATCATTATATTGATTGTGAAATCAATGATAATGATGCTAAGAAAAAAATCAAAATTTTTGAAAACATAAGAAAAATGCAAGATGAGTTTAATCAAATTGATTATACCTTTTCTGCATATAACGGAGGAATTCAATATATGAATATAAAATCAAAAATCAATACAATTATTGATGATGACAGAAAAATTAAGGCTTATGCTACTGTGACTCTTGATAATCAATTTGTAATTAATGGAGTCAAAGTTCTTGAAAATAAAAACGGTGGCGTTTTTGTTTCAATGCCTCAGATAAAAAATGCAGAGGGAAAGTATCAGGATATATGCTATCCTAAAAATTCAGATTTACGAAATTTAATTTCCGAATCTGTCATCGGCGAATATACTGCTGAACTCCAGTTGAAAAATGAAAGTACACAATCAGACAAAATCGAAGAACAAAGCGGCAGTTTTGAACCAAGTATGTAATGTGATTTGATTTTGATGTACTATAAACACAATTAAAAGGGTTCAAGATATATCATAAAACTTAACATCAATTTTAATATTGATTCAACACATAAGCAAGGCGGTGATAATCATGTCTGAATATATCCCTTTTTATACGCATTCCCTTGACAATGCAAGGCATTGCTGCGAGGTTGAAAAATGGCGTGCAAGTCATATAGCAAATATTAACTGCACAAAAGCTATAGAAAATGCAATTAAAGACAATTTCAAAGACAACCATTTCAATTCTGATTGTGTGAAACCAATTATTGAAGAATTTGGATTTGATCGTGTTAATTTTATTCTTCGATACAACTTGAAAAATGCACAGCATGATGTAAGATATTCTCAAGAAAACAGAAGCTGGGGCGAATCTTTATCTGCTCCCGAAAGCAATATGCGCCATAATTATGTAATTAATTCACACCCAATATTGCTTAATAGCTTCATTGATAAAGTCAGAAATGAATGGGACAATCTAAATCTTTGGAATAGTTCCCACTGCATTGATAAAACTGGTGTAAATTTAGAAGGTAAAATTCTTGTTGTCAGTCCCTCAAGACTCTATGATAAATACAAAACACCTGACGATCAATTATTTAAAGCAACAGGAGGTTTCGGATGTTCCCCTACTGCAATCGGAAGATCTGTATACGGATATTTCCTAAAAGACGGAGAAGAAACCAGTTGGGATCGTTCGGCATTTATTGGTGTATTAAAAGATGAATTTATACCCGATTGGGTAAAAGAAAAATATGATTTATCAAATAATACTGAAATACCAAGTGAAAACAAAGATATTTCACCTTCTATGTAAAAATATCTGGACATTTAGAATAATTTGAATATACTGTGTAATTGAAGGGAGAGAACAAAATGAAAAAATCTATAATATTTATAAGCACAATCACTTTAATAATTATTCACACTTGTTGATACAGTAGAATATCAGCACCTTATCCCTAACAAAGAATA
>OFGL01001163.1_pt1 | contig 17033 bp, 15 predicted proteins | sample 1521801 | NCBI WGS metagenome assembly OFGL01 (sample SAMEA3504085, study PRJEB24116) | mouse gut metagenome | biome: mouse gut; feature: mouse-associated habitat; material: faeces | place: Denmark | collected 2011 | reverse complement strand
CGGAAAATCCGTCGTCTACGAAAAAGCGCGTGTTGAAAAAGTGGTGTTCGTCAGCGTACTTCTGTAAAATCAGCTTTTGGTTCTGTATGCTCTCGCTTTCCCCGGCTTGCATATCTTCCTGGCTCAATCTGCAATATAAAGCGGTAATCTTGTCTGTCTGTAACATTTTGTCCTCCTTTCCGACGACAGACAAGCATGGTATTTGTACTGTCTATATTATACCACATACCGCTGCCTGTGTCATGTATAAAATGTGAAGAAACGCCCTATTTCCGGGCGTTTGCGGGGTTCAGCTCCATGTCTTTGCGTATGAGCTTCTTTATCTTTTTATCCAGTGTGTCCGTCGCGTGTTCACTTGCGGACGAACATACAAGGTAAGTAACTTTCCCTATTTTATGCTCCGTTGTGGTAACGGGCGTTTGGTTTTGCGTCAAAGAAAATCCCCCTTTCTTTCGCAAATATAATACAGTCTATGAATAGCAGCAAGTCCACTATTCAATAAAACAAAGGCTTTAATCGGACGGTTATTAGCATAACCTCATGGGAATTTCACCCCGGCATGGTTCTCATGCCGCCCTACCCATTGCCTGCGACGCTCTTAACGCTCGGACTGTGGCTGTAAGGAAGTATCATTGTATATTCTGCGCTGTCGTCGCCCGCAAGCCGCTACACTTGCTTTCCGGCGCGGTGTTGGTCGCTCGGCTGTCCGGGCGGGGTAATCCCTCCCGGATAGCGTCATGGCGCACCCGCTGTATGGCTCGGCGCAAAAGGAACATATCCGATTTGCCCTATGCTGCGCCGCCGTTATCTTGCGCCGCTTTCTTTTTCAAGGTTCAAAATGGCTGTGCTGCCCGCGTCAGCAGCGGAACGGAAAAGGGGGTGAGAATGAAAGCGTCCCGCCGCTGCGGTTTATTCCTCTGTCCTAAAGGTGAGGACAGCCATCATCAGTTTTGCTTGCAGCCGTTCCCGAATGTCGTGGTCTACGCCGAAATAGACGTTCCCGCGCTCGTCGTACAGCTTCCGCATGGAGAGGCGGGCTATGTAGCCGCTGAAATGCTGCAAGACAATCTTCATAGCGTCCGGGTCGCCCTTTGTCGCTGCCACAATGACAGGATAGGGAACAAGGGCATTTTCCGGGTAGCCGGGTTCGTTACCATTCGTCCCATTCATCAGCATTTTCCTCCAGATATTTTCTTAGCAGCTCAAAAGAGCTTGTCCGCCTGTACTGTATCGTGCTTCTCGACGTATTGAACAGCTCCGCAATCTCGGTGTCGTTCATTCCCTCGAAATAGTACAGGAGTACGGCTTTGCGCTTTTCTTCCGGCAAAGTACGGATTGCTTCAAGAAGCAGCTTCGGCGTGATTTTCTTCCCGGCTTTCTCAAAGACGGTTTCGGCGGTTTCCCGTTTGAAATATTCATCAAAGGTATGAAGCTGCCGCGCTTCGTCTAAGGGCAAATCGGAAAAGGTGACTTCCCTTGCCTTATGCCTGTGTAGCTCCCTGTGAGCGTCACACGCTTCATTGTGCAGCACCGTATTACAAAACTTCTGAAAAGCACACTGTTTGTAAAACTCCCTGCTATTAGGTTCCACATTCTCACCTCCTTTCTCGTTGGAAAGTTGGTGGTGCTTCCCCCTTTTCGCGGGGCAATACGGCGTTTTTGAAAAACGCCGAAGATTTTTTGAAATTTCTTCAAAAAATTTTTTGAGCAGCAAAATACGCCTGTCCGAAAAAATCGGATAGGCGTATAGGTATTGTAAACAGTATTCAGGTGATTAGACAGTTCATATTCAAGGGTAGAGAGATTCCCGGCGGTGGACGGGCTTTTTTTGATAAGTTACCGTTAAACGGCGAATAGAAAATAGTAAAGGGCATGGCGATACCTCCTTGATACCGCCAGCTCCTGTTCAAAAAAGAAAAGGCGGTTCTGATTTCTCAAAACCGCCGTTTCTTAAAAAAGGCGTGACAAAATATCTGCGTTACGACGGTTTTTTTCTTTTGCCGTCGTGCGGCAGTTTGATTTTATTATTAAAAAAAGAGCCGATAACCGTAGCTCAATGTCTACATGTTATCGGCTCTGCGTCTAAGCGTCTGGCTCTTTGATAACGTATATATTGCTCAATTTTACGTTAATTAAAATTTCCTGTTTGCATTTAGGACAGTAAAGAGGAAACTTTTTAAGTTCTGTATCTTCGCGTATTTTGATACGGGTTTTATTGTGACATATGGGGCATAGCAACCATTCCATATGTTTCATGGCTGCACCCCCTTATCTATACAAGGTATTAGTTTTTTCTTTTCCCATGCTTTATTTTTGAAATACAGTAAACCAACTATTGCAGGTAATATCGGAGAAATTGCTTGCCCGATATATACGCCAGAAAATCCCATATCAACCACAAAAGTTAACAACCAACCTACAGGAAGTCGGACAAATACTGCGTCCAAAAGAGCGTTTATCATAGCGATATTTGCTGAACCAATACCAATAGCGAAAGAATCGAATGTATACATAATTGCATAAATCAGACTGTTAATTCCACAACATATCCTTAGATACAATATTCCATCTTTAATGACTTCTGAACTTTCTGGCTCAAATAATGTGATGATTTGCTTCGCAAATAATTGTACGGTTACAATTACGATAAAAGTAATAACCACATTCAAAAGCAGTCCGATTTTTGTTGTCTTTTTTACGCGCTCTATATCATTTGAACCCATATTTTGTCCTGCCATAGCAGTTACAGCCTGTCCGATTGCCCAACAAGGCATACCGGCAAATGTATTGATTTTAAGTCCAACACCAGATGCAGCGGCAACTGATACACCAAAATTGTTGAGCATACCTGTAATCACAAGATAAGAAATATTGACGACTACCATTTGAATAGCGGTAGGCAAACCAACTTTTAGAATAACTAACAATTTATCCGATTTTATAATAAAGTGCTTTGGCTTAAAATCAAAGATAAAGTGTGTCCTTTTTAAGTGAATAATTGAAACCATAAGAGAAATTGCCTGTGCAAATATCGTAGCATAAGCTGCACCCGCAGTTCCCATGCCAAGCAGCCCTACTAAAATCAAGTCCAGAACAATATTTACAATCGTTGCAATCGTTATGAAGTAAAGTGGACTTTTAGAATCTCCAAAACCTTTCATAATAGAGCATATAGCGTTAAACCCAAATACAAATATAGTGCCGTAGCAAATGATTTTCATATATTCGCAGGCTTCTTGCATGGAAGCCATAGGAACATTCAGAACATGAAAAAGGGGATTATACACACACAATCCTATTATTGTAACTATAAGTGAAGCAACAAAGGATATTACACATAATGTCCCTGCAGTTTCGACTTGTGCCTGTTTGTCATCAGCTCCTTTATATTGTGCAATTAAAACAGTACCGCCCATAGTAACGCCGATACAAATAGAATTGATAATAAAACTTATCATTGACGCATTGCTAATCGCGGCAAGTCCTGTTTCGCCGACAACATTTCCAACAACAAGCATATCAACAACACTGTAAAAGGACTGCAGCAAGTTTGCTAACAGTAAAGGAAGCGCAAACATAATGAGCTTTTTGGGTACACTTCCTATTGCCAAGTTTTGTTCTTTTTTCATTTTGTCAAAATCCTTTCTTTAACGCAAAAAAGCAGAGGGAAACACGATAAAGTGCGCCCTCTGCTCAAAAAAACAATCGTCATAAACAAAAGGCAGCAGACAAAACATTGCCAACTGCCTAAACATCAAAATTAACTATGAACACACGAACAAAACTCCAAACTATCAATAGCCAGAGCAAGCCTAAACGTAAATGTTCCTGTGTTCTTTAGGCTCCGTACAATGCTTTGAAATTTCAAATTGTGCGGAGCTATATTCAATACAAAACTTCCCGAATAACACTGTACTCACCCTTTCTTAGAAATTTGTCCTTATTATAAACGCTCTAAGGGTGTTTGTCAATGATGTAGTTAGGTGGGTAGTTGGAATTATGCTCTATTTTGGCTAATAATAGGTACTGTGTAGACATATTCAGATAAAAAGAGGAATTGTAAAATGTAACAGGGTGAATAATTATGGCAAAAAGACCAGTACCAAAATACGACTTCAAGGCTTTTGGGGCAGCGATAAAGGCGGCGCGGACAGGGCGCAAGGAGAGCCGTAAGAAAGTGAGCGACGAAATGTTTATCTCGCCGCGCTACCTTGCGAACATTGAGAACAAGGGGCAGCACCCAAGTTTGCTAGATAACAACAGTGTTCGATTATTCCCAGACGGACGGGAAAGAGCTTCCCGGACTTGGCGTGAATGAACTGCATGGGGATGTGGAGCGTTACCGGGATTTTATGGAAGCGTTAGAGAGGGTTTCCCCTGTCCCAATCCGATATGAGGAAATGGAGGGTGACAGGAAAGGATATTTTATTGATTTAAGCCGCCCTATCGCCATTAAAGAGGGCATGAGCGAAGCGCAGACCGCAAAGACCGGAGTCCATGAAGTGGCGCACGCAAAGCTCCATGCAAGGGAAGCGGAGCAGGATACGGAGAAAGCAGTCTATAAAGACCGGGAAACCAAAGAAGTGGAAGCCGAGAGCATCGCCTATACCGTATGCCAGCATTTCGGGATTGACACGTCCGATTATTCTTTCGGGTATATCGCCGGGTGGAGCAGCGGAAAAGAGATGCCGGAGCTGAAATCTTCCCTCGACACCATACGCCGGACTTCCTCGGAACTGATAAAGGGGATTGAAGCGCAGCTTCTGGAGATTGAAAAGGAACGTGCCGCAGAACAGTCACAGGAGGACATTATCCTGCTTGTGTCGAATACAGACCGTTCCGAATATGACCTTTTGAATATTAAAGGCATGGAGAGGACGGAAATATTTAATCTGCTGTCCGCTATGAAAGATGATGACAGGCAGAATGTGGAAGCCTACCTTGAAAGAGCCGGGGCATGGGTAACGCTGCTTGCCAATGAACGGAGTGAGGAAGTAGGGGAATACCATTTAGACTATGCCTATGATACGGATACCCATGAGATAACCGATTACAAGGCATTGCAGGAAGAACGGGAAAGGGCGAATGTTCCGATTGAATATGGCGATGTGATTGTGAGAATCTCCACGCCGGACAGCGGAGAATATGAAACCATTAAAATTGCGGATATGCAGTCAGAAGTGGCAAATGTTTTATATGCCATACCATTTTTGGAAGAAAATGAGTGGAATGGAAATGTGCTGGATTATCTGCAGGAGAGAGGTTTGGAGTTTGTGCCGATTATGAGAAGCGGCGGTTTGAATGACGGTTATCCGCAGTTCTATGATTTTGATGTGGATATGAGCGAATGGGAAGTGCATACCGCTTCGGAGCTTCCGGCAACGGTACAGGCGGAGCAGCTCATTAACCGCATGGAATTTCACAGGTCGGTATATGACAGCGATGAGCGCAATCTGATTATGAACCATGCGTATAAGCTGGATGATATGTATAAGACCACTTCCCTTGCACATTCCCTTGCGGAGCAGAAAGACGATTTAGCTCTGCTTTGGGAAACAATCAGGGTAGCAGAGGAAGAAATTGACGCTCTCCCGGACGGTATGGTGGGATTGTCGCAGATGCACGAATACGGGTATTCTTGGGATGAAATGCTCCCTCTGACAAAGGACAGGGCAACGGAGTTGTTCAGGGAGGATGTGTCGGTGTACCAGCTCCACGCAGACGGTTCAGAAACGCTTGTGGAGGACAGGGCGGCATTGCAGGAGCATGACGGGCTGTTCGGCGTGGAAAAAGGGGACTGGAACGCTTATAAGGAATACCAGTCCATGAAGCAGGAATTGGAGGACAGCGAGCCTAACCGGGAAGCACAGCTTTTATATGGCAATGAGGGAAGGTATGGCATCTATCAGCTTAAAGATTCAGCGGAAACAAGGAATATTCGCTTTATGGATATGGATTACCTTGAAAAAGAAGGTATCCCGGTTTCCAGAGAGAATTACACCCTTGTCTATACCGGGGAGCTTACGGAGGGCATGAGCCTTGAGGATATTTATACCAAGTTCAACATAGACCACCCGGCAGATTTTACCGGGCATTCCCTTTCCGTAAGCGATGTGGTGGTGCTGCATCAGGACGGGGAAAACACAAGCCATTATGTGGATTCCGTTGGTTACAGGGAGATACCGGAGTTTACAAAGGAGCTTTCGGTATCGGCGGAAATCAGCACAGAAAAAGATGCGGTCAGGGAGGAAACAGCGGAAATCCCGGCAGAAGCAGAGGCAGAACATACAGCGGCAGAAAATACAATGGCAGAGCCGGACAATGACAAAGTTTCCTATTATGTTATTGAGGATTTATCCACCTGGGCGGAGAACAGCCCGGAAAAAAGCAGGCTGGAGCGTTTTGAGAGCCTTCCGGAAGCAATGGCGAAATTCACAGAGTACCGGGGAAAGGAAACAGAGGACAAGCCGGATATGGCGAGGGCAACTTTGGGATTTAGCGTCAATGGCAGCGAATTTGACCTGATCCACGTCAGAAACCATGAAAACTGTCTGTCACTGGATTTTACGCACAGCAGGACGGCAGAGGAAAGCAGCCGATTCATGGAGGATTTGCAGACTTTAAATCACGAGGTCGGCTTTGACAAGGTACGTGTTCACCGGGAAATGTCACCGGAGGAAATCAAGGATTTTGTGAAACAGCGGTTTGAATACCAGCTAAAGAGCAGCGGTCTTGACGATATTTCCCTCTATATGGACAGGTTTGATGCCCTCTATGGACAGGGGAAAATGGAACACCTCATGCCAACAGCCAACCAGAAGCACATCGTGGAAGATGTACCGTTTACGGAGTGGGAAAATCCGTACATAGACACCAAAAGCCAGACAATGGGCAGAGAAGAAACAGAGCTTGCCTTCCGTCTGGCAGACCGTTATATCAGTATTCAGGAAGCCACTGAGGGATATGATTACACCATTTATGATATGAATTACAGGGAACTGGACGGGGGCGTATATGACAATCCGGACATAACAATCAGACAGGCACTTGACGAGATTGTGACGGATTTGAAAGAACCTATGCACAGGAGCAGTCTGGAGGGCAGTATCCGCACTGACGATGAACTGATACCGATTGATTATGACGAACTGACAGAGAAAGCGGAGCAGGAAGCAAAACATGGGATTGAAAACCGTATCCGGAAGGATGCGGAGGAACGTAAGGCGGTGGCAGATTTTAAAGCCAGGACAGAGGAATTATTTCATGGCATCAATGGGCAGTCACAGGAGGATATAGAGCTGAGTGTCTACGCTTATTTGCAGTCAAAGATTGATGAGTATGGGATAAATATAGAGCTTGTTGATGTGGCGGTGTCAGGGAGCCGGTGCAGAGGCTTAGAGGAAGCTGGTTCAGACCTTGACGTGGTGGTGGAGTACCGGGGCAGGGAAAGCGAAGATGATTTGTTCAACGCCTTTCATGAGGACGGTTTTACAATCGGCGGCGTTAAGGTAGACATCAATCCCATTACAGAGGGCAAGACAGGAACACTTGGGGAGTATCTTCCGGGTGTGGAAGCCTATCTTGCGGAAAAAAGAGCCGCCCTGCAGGAGAAAGCCGCAGAGCAGGCACAGGAGGAAAAACAGACGGTTGTCACCCTTACAGTGGCGGAGTGTGGGGAATTCCACAATTTTGGAGAGTACCATGAGGGGATAGCAGACGTCCCGGAAGCAATCGCCATTTTCAACCGGATACCGCCGGAGAGGATGAACGGTATCCCAAGCATCGGCATCAATATCCATACAGAGGGGACAGAAAGCTATGAGGACACGCAGATGGATATTGTTTCGGGCAGAGTTGCGGATTTGGAGATTCTGGACTATGTGCCGGATATTACGGACAATCCGAAGGCGGTGGAGGTCATTGCGGAGCTGATCGACAAGCTGCCGGATATAGAGGTCAGGGGTTCTCTGGAGAAGTGGCAGGCGGCTTTCCTTGCTGCGGAGATAGACCAGCTTTCCTACAACTACGACACTGTTCAGTACAATCAGACAGTGGAGGACAGGGAAGCGCAGATAGCGAACATCACAGAGGACATCAGGAACGGGAATACCGGGTATCTGAATGATTTCCTCAATGCGCTCATTTCAGACAGTATCCGGGAAGGCATGACGGATATTTTCGGGAAAGGGACGGAGCTTGATGACAGTGAGGGCGTACAGACCGCAAGGAAGGCGAAGGAGCTGTTAGATAAGCTGGCGGAATACAAGCCGCTTGCAAAGATTGAGGAACTGGAAGAATGTAACTATAACATGATTGATAACGTCCTGAACAATGAGAAGCCGAAAGAGGAAAAAGAGAAGCAGACAGGCAGGATTTCCATAAAGGAAAAGCTGGCGGAGAAAAAGGCGGTCATCGAGCAGAGGGATAAGTCAGAGAAGGAAGCCCCGGAAAAGGGAACGGAGAAAAAATCAGAGAGGGAGATATAAGTTATGGATAAATTTACAGTGGAAGAAATCAATTTGATGTGTGTGTTTGAGGGGCAGGACAGGACGGGCATGATTGCCGACATAAAGAATGTGATTCCCCATATACAGGACAGTGACATGGTGGAGCTTGCCGGACAGGTTTTAGGGAAACTGGAAACCATGAGCGATGCGGAATTTGCAGAGGTGGTATTGGAAGCGGCGGAATGATTAACGCAAATCTTTTATAGCATTATTCGACATAACGTGCTATAATTCTTTTAGTCAGATTAGAGCAAGTAGGGATAGTCTGCGGTTGTCCTTTCTGGAAACGGAAAGGAGGTCGGTATGAACACACTTGAGATACTTACACTGCTGTTGGTCATTTTCGCAGCATTAACATACTTAGACAATAGAAACAACCGCAAGTAACGGAAAAGGCTATCTTCTACTGCAATAGAGGATAGCCTGTAATCCGTTTGCTTTTTTGAAATAGATTACTCGTTTCCGATTGCCAACCGTTGGACGCTTCAATATCCTTCGGTTTCTAATCTGATTATAAACCAACACTGCGAATTTTGCAAGAGGGTTTAGGGAATGGGGGTGCTTCGGCACTCCTATTTTTTTGCGGATTTGCAGACTATATTACAGGAATATGGTCTTGCCTGCAGGAATTTTTTTAGATTTATATAATAAAGTAGGAAGGAATGGGTGGGATTCCGCCGCAGCCGGCATTGTGGGCAGTGTGTATAACTCCACGTCTTATGGAGCTGTGGGCAACACTGTTTGCAGGATGTGGGAAAGCTGCCCTTTGCTTTTCCATATGCTGTGAATGGTGTTGTCCATAGCGGAATGGGGAGTTATGCACACTGTCCACGATGCTTTTTTTGCTTTTAAAGCCTTTTCGGGGCTGGATATTACCGGGCAGGGTTATTATCCCGGTCTGGCTGTTCCTGTGCGCTTTTTGGCGGCTCTGTGCGCCCTAAATACTGGTTCAGGTTCTCCAGTTTCCGGTTCAGCGATTTCAGCTCTTTTTCACAGTTTTTGTATGTGGCGGTCAGTTCTTTTTTCTGTGCGGTCAGCTCCTGATACTCCGCTTTCAGCTTGTCGATGTTCAAGCCTTTTAAGGGGATGCCCGCCTGCTCCAGCATACGCCTTGCGCCGCCATAAAGGATAATCTGGCTCTCATGCTTACGGAAATAAGCGTCAGGGTTTTTGGACTTCTTATAGGCGGTATGATACGCTTTATTTGCCTTGTACTGCTCCGCATATTTGATGATTTCCGCAAGGTCTTTGATGCGGTTCTCCAGCTTGCGGACAGTCTGCTTTGCTTCCTTCCCGGTGGCGGCTGTGGTGGTGATTTTCTGCTCTAATTCTTTTATAGAGCCTGCTTCATTATATGCCTGTGCCGCAATCTTTAAATTCTCAACCGCCGCCCACCTCTGCAGCCCCGGACTGTTCTGGAATTTCTCATCGGAGGTATCAATCAATCTCTTATTTGCGTAATCCCTTTTCGGGATAACTGCCTTCCGTTCCCGTTTCAGTTCAATCCGTTCTTTGATGCGCTCCTTCGTGTATTCCTTTCCGAGTGACTTGATGCTGCCACGCACAAAACGGTCTTTGCCAAGTGGACGGAAGGAGATAAATTTGAGGGCGTCTTCCCCAAAAGTTTCTCCTTTTATTTCATAGCCTTTTGCCCGCATCAGGAGCAGAAATTCTTCATAGGTGGAGGATGATTTTATGGCGACGTTGATGTCTTTTCTTATCTGCGTTTTCCATGCTGTTCCGTTCCTGTCCGCCTGCCATTCGTTGTATTTTTTACCACGCTCCCCACCGGGGATAATGACAGAAAGATTATGCTCGCTGCACAGCTCGTCACTTAATTTTCGGATGCGGTAATAGCTCTGCTTGCAATCATGGTATTTGTCATGTTCTATGTTGTCAGCAGCACAGAAAATGATATGGTTATGGACGTGACCTTTATCAATATGTGTGGTGACAACATAAGAATATTTCCCCTCTAAAACCTTGTCCGCAAGTTCCTTCCCGATCTGGTGCGCTTCGTCAAAGCTGACCTCACCGGGAGCGAAAGCCTGTATCAGATGATAGGCTTTATTGGGGCTGTTTTCCCGGCAGTGGTCTAAGGTATATTTAAAGTCAATCGCTGCGGTTTCCGGCGCACAGGCATAGGAAGAAATGTAGATGCTTTCATCTGTTTTGTCCGGGTTGCATATGTAGGCTACCGCTTTATCAACGGTTGCTGTGATAGCATGGATTTTTGTGACTGCCATACCTGTTTCATCAACTCCTTTACTTCGTCCATATCTTCCTGATAGACGTGGTTTGTGCTGTTAATTCTTTTCGCAATCTGGTTCAGACTTGAACTGATCCGCCCCAGTTCCGTATTGTATTCCCGTAAAAAACTGTAATCCACGTCATAGACATATCCGTATAGAATCAGCTTCCGGATAAAAGCCGATTTGCTTTTCATGCCGGACAGCTTAAACTTCTCGTCAAGGATATATTGCTCCTTGTCATTTAAGTGAAATTCATTCCGGTTGGTGCGTGTCCTGTTTGCCATTTTTACATCGTCCTTTCTAAATTTGGGCATAAAAAAACTGCTGTAACTTGTCCGGTTTACAACAGTCTGGTTTCGTGTCTGTTCAGTTGTTTTGGATAGAATTATCCATGTGTTATTGTAGCAAATCTGCGGAAGAAGGTCAAGGACTTGCAGAGAAAAAGAGGAAAGAAAAGCAAAGAGGGTTAGGGATACTTCCCTATGGAAATTTCATCATACGGACGGTAGGGAAGTATGGGGAATTTCGCCCATGTGTCCGGACATGGGCAGTGCTTGCTACTCTACCCTCGACACTCCCGGAGGGTGTGTTGGTTTGTGGAGTTTTTGTGCCTTTATCATGATTCTCGACTTTTAACTTGCTTTTTGATATAATAAAAACACACAAGGCATAGGAGGAAAAACAGAAATGTTAAGACCGAAAGAAGTTGTTCAGTTATGGGTAGATGCATTCAATAAACATGATGTGGAAGCAATTACAGCCCTTTATCATGAAAATGCGACGAATCACCAAGTAGCGAATGAGCCAGTAGTAGGCATTGAAGCAATCCGTACCATGTTCACAGCCGAATTTTCAACATCGGATATGACAGCTATCGTAGAAAATATTTTTGAGGATGGGCAATGGGCAATCCTTGAATGGCGAGATCCATTGGGGTTACGAGGGTGTGGTTTTTTTCAGGTAGTGAATGGGAAAATTTTATTCCAGCGAGGCTATTGGGATAAGCTCTCATTTTTGAAACAGCATAATCTTCCAATAGAGTAAATATGACATTTTAGGAGAAAATATGGAATACCGGACATTGGAAAATACAGATTCCGTTTGTATATACGAAGCGTTTACACAGGCATTTTCTGATTATCAGGTTTCAGTTGATATGCCTTTTAAATCTTTTGAAACAATGCTGAAAAGAAATGGATTTATGCCTGCGGTTTCAGTTGGAGCCTTTGCAGATAGAACGCTTGTCGGTTTTATCTTGAATGGAGTGAGAGATTGGGATAACGAAAAGACAGTCTATGACCTCGGAACAGGAGTTACCCCCGATTTTCGGAGAACAGGAATTATGGGGGAATTATTGAATCTGGTTAGCACTATATGTATAAAAAATAAAATCAGCGTGTATCAACTGGAAGTGATTCAAGATAATGAGAAGGCGCTCACTTTATATAAAAAACAGGGATTTCGAATTAACAGAATATTGAATTGTTACCAACTGACGGGCAAGATAAAAGAACCGGGCGTACATAAAGTGTGGAAACTGGAACATCCGGAAAAATTACAAGATGATCAATGGACAGCAGTCAAAGATTTTTGGACTTATCCACCTTCATGGCAAAACGCAAAAGATGCTGTTTGTGCAATCGCTAAATCCTTTTCTTATACGATTGTTAAATTTGATGGAAACTTGATTGGATATGGTATTGTGGACAAAATAAAAGGAGATATTGCGCAGTTAGCGGTACATCCCAAATATCGCAGAATGGGAGTTGCCACAGAGATTTTGTTAGATTTACTTAAACAAACAAAGAGTTTAGAGATGAGAGTAATAAATGTGGATGAACGGGATCAGGCATTGAACGCTTTTTTGAAGAAATTGAAATTTAGTGTATTTGTTAAACAATATGAAATGAGAAAACATTTTTCTGCTTAGGATATTGTATAGATGAAGAAGCTGGCTTTGAGGACAGTTGTCAGTAAAGGAGCAGTTATGAGATATAACAAAACAATAATATTAAGTAATGGCATGGAATGTTGTTTGAGGAATGGAACAGAGAGTGATGGTCAGCTTGTAGTGGATAATTTCAATCTGACACATAGTGAAACAGATTATTTGCTTACATATCCAGATGAAAACAGTTTTAATGCCGCACAGGAAAGCCAGTTTCTGAAAGAAAAAGCTGAGAGTGAAAGAGAGATTGAATTGCTTGCCATAGTTGACAGTGTAATTGCGGGAACAGCAGGAATTGAGGCAATCGGTACAAAATATAAGGTACGGCATCGAGCAGAATTTGGCATCAGTGTTGTGAGAAAGTATTGGGGACTTGGAATTGGTAAGGCTTTGCTGACTTCGTGTATCGAATGTGCTAAAACAGCGGGATATAACCAGCTTGAACTTAAAGTAGTTGCTGAAAATGAAAGAGCAGTTTCTATGTACGAACGGGCTGGATTTGTCGAGTGTGGAAGAAATCCCAAAGGATTTCGCTCCCGCATAGCTGGATTTCAGGAAGTCATTTCTATGAGATTGGAATTGTGATGATCGACAAATTTATTCCAGTTTCAAAATGGAGGTTACTGTCTACTGGGGTGACTGGTTGGAGTTGTTGAGCAAAAGCCAGTATGGGGAGTAGCCAAATTTTCCTTGATGTTGTTCGGCTGTTTTTATTGTCTCTGCATCTGAACAGAGAATGACAACCTTTACAGGATAATTATCCGAATATTTGATGTTTCTTAAATATTATCTCCCTTTTCAGATTATGGTTGCGATTGCTCTATTTTTTAATTTTTCGTTAAAGAGGCGGGACGGGGGCTATCCATAACGGAAAACTCCCCGATAAACGGAAAGTAGTTTATTTCTTTGCAATTATCTTGTACATTTCTGGACACCGATTTTTTAAATAATTATGCCTTTTTCCATATTTTCTGTAATATCCTTACCCGGAAGCATTTGAAGTAATGCAATATTTATCTCGTTTCCCATAAAAGATACTCTTGTATATTTCGATTTGTTGCTTTGAATATTAGCATAAGTCTCCAGAAAATTCAATGTAAGTCAATATTATTTAATGCTTTCTTTTCGGATGCAGATGTGTTATAATTACTACATTTCCAAAAAGGAGTTAAAAAATATGCGGCAAGGTATTCTTAAATAAAACTATAATCAAATAGTGGGAACAAAAAACTTTGGGATGTCCTTTGGAACAAGGGCTTAGTTTTTTGTACCAAATTTAAGAATACTTTTGCCTTATTTATATTGACATAGCAAGACAAGTGGCAAGTACCTATTGGTGCGTGTCTTTTATGTGTATGTCCACAGATTATATCCCCAGTGGTAAAAGTATTTTACTGCTGGGGATTTTTATGTCTTTTTTGGCTGTGAATGGAGGACGACATATGAAAATAATTAATATTGGCATTCTTGCGCATGTTGATGCAGGAAAAACAACACTGACAGAAAGCCTGCTGTATACAAGTGGGGCAATCATGGAACCAGGTAGTGTAGATAAAGGTACAACAAGAACGGACTCTATGGCTTTGGAACGTCAAAGGAAAATTACAATTCAGGCTGCCGTTACATCTTTTCGCTGGAAAGGGTACAAAGTTAATCTTGTGGACACCCCCGGACACATGGACTTTTTAACAGAAGTGCATCGCTCCTTATCGGTTCTGGATGGAGCAATTTTAGTAGTGTCCGCAAAAGATGGTGTACAAGCCCAGACCAGAGTGCTGTTTCATGCGCTAAGGAAAATGAAGATACCAACAATCATTTTTATCAATAAAATAGATCAAAGTGGTGTTGTTCTTGAGCAAACTTATCAAAATATCAGAGAAAAATTAACAGAAGATATGATTGTTATGCAGGAAGTTCATTTATGTTCAGAAATAATACTTTCTGATGTTGCAGATTTTGAAAAGTGGGATGCTGTAATTGCTGGGAATGATGATATTTTAGAAAAATATCTTTCAGGAGTCCCTTTGACACTGTGGGAACTGCAAAAAGAAATAAAACGAAGGGTACAAAGGGGAACGCTTTTTCCGGTATATCATGGAAGCGCAAAAGACAATATCGGGGTAAAAGAATTGCTTGAAGTGATTACAGAAGTTTTTTCATTGGAAACAGACGACAGTCAATCGGAATTGTGTGGGTATGTATTTAAAATTGAATATACCGAGCAGAAAAAACGACGTTGCTATTTAAGGCTCTATAGCGGTACGCTTTGTTTACGGGAAACGATTCTTTTGTCAAAAAAGGAAAAAATTAAAATTACAGAGATGTCAATTCCATTTGATGGAGAAATCGTCCCAACAGACACCGCTGATTCCGGGGAGATTGTTATTTTATCTGACAATACATTAAAACTAAATGATGTTCTGGGAGATGAAAAACTATTGCCACGCAAGGCGTGGACGGATAATCCCCTGCCGTTTTTTCGGACAACGATAGAGCCAATCAAAGCAGAGCAAAGGGGAGTATTACTGGATGCCCTTACAGAGATTGCGGATACTGATCCGCTTCTGCATTTTATGATTGATTCTATCACTCATGAAATTATTCTTTCCTTTTTGGGAAAAGTACAATTGGAAGTTGTTTGTTCTTTATTAAATGAAAAATATAGTGTCGAGGTAGCAATAAAAGAGCCTACCGTTATTTATCTGGAAAGACCACGAAAAGAGGCTCATTATACAATTCATATTGAAGTACCGCCAAATCCCTTTTGGGCGTCGATTGGTTTGGCTGTCACTCCTCTTCCTGTTGGAAGCGGAACAGAATATGAAAGTAAAGTGTCTCTCGGTTATTTAAACCAAAGCTTTCAAAACGCAGTTATGGAAGGGATTCGGTATGGATTAGAGCAGGGAGTGTATGGATGGGAGGTAACAGATTGCAGAATTTGCTTTGAATATGGTGTTTATTACAGCCCGGTCAGTACTCCGGCAGATTTCCGCTTTCTTGCGCCTGTTGTGTTGGAACAGGTATTAAAAAAAGCGGGAACGCAAGTTTTAGAACCCTATCTTTCTTTTACCCTATTTGCGCCGCAGGAATATCTTTCACGAGCTTATCATGATGCTGTGAAATATGATGCGGTAATTGAAACAACTTCGTTAAAAAATAATGAGGCAATTTTAACTGGAGAAATACCGGCTCGGCGGATCGGGGAATACAAAAGTGATTTGAATTTCTATACAAATGGAAGAAGCGTTTGCTTGACAGAATTGAAAGGGTATCAGGAAACTTCAGGGGAACCTGTAGTACAACCTCGCCGCCCAAATAGTCGGTTAGATAAGGTTCGCCATATGTTTCAGAAGATAATGTAACGTCTTGCGCAATGCAAGTGTTCATTGCTGGCTATTGCGAAATATCATTGATAAAATCAGTATCAGAGAGGAGGAACTATTTTGAACCAGGAACAGACGGATATTACAACAGGAAAGCAAATACGTCATCTGCGAACACAATCGGGAATGACACAGGAAGAACTAGCCGGGGAATTGAATGTTACCCGGCAGGCACTATCGAATTGGGAGAGAGATGTTAATGAACCCGATTTAAATATGTTGAAAAAAATTTGCTTTCTTTTTGGAGTCAACATGGACGATTTTGCGAAGGAGGTAATAACAAAGATGGAAACATATGAAAAAAAGGAGAAACGACAATTTAATAAGTACGATATGGCAATTGGACTTTTTTATGGTGTTGGTATATTTCTTGGCATTGGTATTTTCTTTGTTGGCGGTTTTATGACAATGTCGGGTGCAGGGTGGGGAGCATCACTATTTGGCGGTGGCTGTTTTTCTCTTGTATTTGGCTTGATATGCCATGCAGTTATTACATTGAGAAGAAATGACAAATGATGACATATTCTGCTTCCTTAAAAAGAAGCGTTCTGTACAGCAAAACAAGCCACAGTTTTGCAGAGGAAGGAGGTAATTAGGCGGCTAAGGGTGGCCGCCTTTGTTTTAGAAAAGAGATAGGAGAGGGAGTGGATTTACTTTGAAAAATTTTTATATGTCCGAAGATAGGCTTCCACAATAGCGAGAATTGTTGTAATCTGTTCTTCTGTACATTGTGACAGGTAAACCAACAGCCGCTGGTAGTCGAGGTTGTCTGCCGGGACAGTTGGATAAAAAAACGGATCAGCGGAAATATGTAAGGCTCGTATGAGCTGCCCTAGCTTTTCAAGGCTTGGCACGTTTCCATGATTTTCGATTTCCTTGATATAGCGTGAGGAAACGCCGGATTTTTCAGCCAGTTCTTCATAGGTCAGCTTCTGGTCGGTTC
>OFGL01001140.1_pt1 | contig 17435 bp, 10 predicted proteins | sample 1521801 | NCBI WGS metagenome assembly OFGL01 (sample SAMEA3504085, study PRJEB24116) | mouse gut metagenome | biome: mouse gut; feature: mouse-associated habitat; material: faeces | place: Denmark | collected 2011 | reverse complement strand
GTGTCCATCATCGAGATCGGTGACGGCGTGATCGAGGTGCTTGCCACAAACGGCGACACCCATCTGGGCGGCGATGACTTTGACCAGAAAATCATCGACTGGATGCTTTCCGAGTTTAAGGCCCAGGAGGGCGTAGACCTGTCCAACGACAAGATGGCGCTCCAGAGACTGAAAGAGGCGGCTGAGAAGGCGAAGAAAGAGCTTTCTTCCGCAACAACTACGAACATCAACCTTCCCTTCATCACGGCAACGGCGGAAGGCCCTAAGCACTTTGACATGAATCTGACAAGAGCGAAGTTTGATGAGCTGACGAGCGATCTCGTAGAGCGCACGGCAATCCCGGTACAGAATGCGATGAAGGATGCGGGTCTGACCAATGCGGATATCGGCCAGGTGCTTCTGGTAGGCGGTTCCACCCGTGTACCGGCAGTCCAGGAAAAGGTAAAACAGATCACCGGCAAGGAGCCGAGCAAGTCCTTGAATCCTGATGAATGCGTGGCTTTGGGAGCTTCCGTTCAGGGTGGTAAGCTTGCCGGCGATGCGGGCGCGGGCGAAATCCTCCTGCTGGATGTGACACCACTGTCACTTTCCATCGAGACGGCAGGCGGCATTGCGACCAGACTGATTGAGAGAAATACGACCATCCCTACCAAGCACAGCCAGGTGTTCTCCACCTACTCCGATAACCAGACGGCGGTGGATATCAACGTACTGCAGGGTGAGAGACAGTTTGCGAAGGACAACAAGTCCCTCGGCCAGTTCCGTTTGGACGGCATTCCGCCGGCAATGCGCGGCGTGCCCCAGATTGAGGTAACCTTCGACATCGACGCCAACGGCATCGTGAACGTGTCTGCGAAAGATCTGGGCACAGGCAAGGAGCAGCATATCACCATCACTGCCGGTTCCAACATGTCTGACGATGAGATCGAGAAGGCGGTAAAAGAGGCGGCTGAGTTTGAAGCGCAGGATAAGAAGCGCAAAGAGGCTGTAGATACGAGGAACGAGGCGGATTCCTTCGTGTTCCAGACGGAGAAGGCTTTGAATGAGGTGGGCGACAAGATTGACGCTTCCGAGAAGGCTGGTGTGGAGGCCGATCTGCAGGCTGTGAAGGATATTCTGGAGAAGACCAAAGACCAGGAGCTTACCGACAGCCAGCTTGACGAGCTGAAGGCGGCGAAGGAGAAACTGACAAACTCTGCGCAGACGCTGTTCACAAAGATGTATGAGAGCATGCAGCAGGCACAGGGCGGCCCCGGCATGGGCGGCGCACAGGAAGCAGGTCCTGCGGACAACGGCGGCGCGGACGACGTAGTGGACGGAGATTATAGAGAGGTTTAACCGGCTGAGCGAAATAAAGGGAAGGATATAGATCATGGCAGAACAAAAACGGGACTATTATGAGGTGCTCGGTGTAGAGAAAAGCGCCGATGACGCCGCCATAAAAAAAGCATACAGAGTTCTGGCGAAGAAATACCACCCCGACATGAATCCGGGGGACGCGGAGGCGGAAAAGAAATTTAAGGAGGCGTCAGAGGCCTATGCCGTTTTGAGTGACCCGGAGAAGAGGAGACAGTATGACCAGTATGGTCATGCTGCCTTTGACGGTGCGGGCGGTGCAGGCGGTTTCGGCGGCTTTGATTTCAACGGCGCAGATTTCGGTGACATCTTCGGAGATATTTTTGGTGATCTTTTTGGCGGCAGCAGACGCGGCGGCGGAAGGGGCAACGGCCCTATGAAAGGCGCCAATATCAGAACCAGCGTCCGAATCACCTTTGAAGAGGCGGTTTTCGGCGTGGAGCGGGAGATTGAGCTGACGCTCAAGGACGAGTGCACTTCCTGCCACGGCACGGGAGCGAAACCGGGAACCAGTCCCGAGACATGCGGCAAGTGCGGCGGCAAGGGGCAGGTGGTATTTACCTCACAGTCTTTCTTTGGTACGGTGCGCAATGTGCAGACCTGTCCCGACTGTCATGGCACGGGTAAGGTGATTAAGGATAAATGTCCTGACTGCCGAGGCACGGGCTATATTGCAAATAAAAAGAAGATACAGGTTTCCATTCCTGCGGGTATTGACAACGGACAGTGCGTCCGTATCCGCGATAAGGGCGAGCCTGGTTCAAACGGCGGCCCCAGAGGTGATCTTCTGGTTGAAGTGGTGGTGGGAAGACATCCTATTTTCCAGCGGCAGGATGAAAATATTTATTCCACCGTACCGATGTCCTTTGCCGTTGCGGCGTTGGGCGGCGATATCGTGATCGACACCGTGGACGGCAGGGTAATTTACGAGGTGAAGGCCGGAACGCAGACTGACACAAAGGTCCGCTTAAAAGGAAAGGGCGTGCCCTCTCTCAGAAATAAAGATGTGCGCGGCGATCATTACGTGACGCTTGTGGTGCAGGTGCCCGACAAGCTTTCCCATGAGGCAAAAGATCTCTTGAAGCAGTTTGACGAGTGCACGGGCGACAGTCTGAATGCGGCTAAGAACATAACTTCCGACGCATCCGAGGAACCGACGGGAGGCGGCGGGAAAAAGAAGAAAAAGTTTAAGTTTTAAAGGACATTCCTGGGAACAGGGATGATTATAGGAGCCATGGGAATCCCCCATGGCTTTTGTGACCAAATTGTAAAATTAGGTGGTTTATGCTATTATAAAATTATAAAAGCGAGGGAAAGGACAGATGGGAGTATTAATGGCGACGGAGCGAAAGCGTCAGGAAGATTTACAACGTTTGCGAGACTTGCGTCCTATTGATGATGATTTCATGCGTTGCCTTTTTAAAGATAACATACCTCTGGCAGAGTTTGTGTTGCGTATTATTACGGATAAACAGGATTTGATTATTACTGACTGTGAAACGCAAAAGGATATGAAAAGGCTTGCCGGGGCACATTCGATCTGTCTGGACGCATATGGAACGGATGCAGATGGAAAAAGATATGATTTGGAAATTCAAAGGCAGGAAAAGGGAGCAGATCCTCATAGGGCGAGATATCATTCCAGTGTGATGGACGTAGAGAATCTCCGCTCGGGACAGGAATTTAGAGAATTACCAGATACTTACACAATTTTTATTACTGAGAAAGATTTTTATGGTAAAGGGATGCCGATTTATCCGATTGAGCGGATTAATCTTGCAACGGATAAGCCATTTGAAGATGGGGAACATATCCTTTATGTGAATGGTCAATATCGTGGAGATTCGGATATTGGAAAACTTATGCACGATTTTAATTGTAGCAGCGCAGATGATATGAATTTTGAACTTATGGCGGAACGTACACGATATCTGAAAGAGAATCCGAAAGGGGTGGAGGAGATGTGTAAAGTAATGGAAGATATGAGAAATGAATCATTAAAAGAAGTTGCTAAGAGAATGTTATCAGATGGAATGCTGACACTTGAAAAAATCTCTGAGTACGTAGGACTTCCTTTGGAGGAAGTGAATAAATTGAAAACAGAGTGACCGCAAAAAGTTTAAGTTTTAGGCAGATTTTGGAAAATCAGAACGACGGTAAGAGCCATGGGGGATCCTGTGGCTTTTCTTTTTGTTGTGAAATATATTATTTTTATTGTTGTGAGTTTTAAGGGTTTTTTTAGGGGGGGGGTGTGGTATAATGGGAACGATACATAGAATGTTTGTGACGTGTAGGGGAAGAAGCGGGTAATGAGATGGAAAAGCCCACAATATGAGCATTAGAATGATACAGAACACGAACCAAACAGCAAAGAGGAGGTGAAAAATTGAAGATGAAAATAGTCGTCCTTGTACTGGGACTTATCTTGCTTGCCGCTGTGGGTCTATGGGGCTGCGGTGGAAAAAAGGAGTTAACAAAAGTAGCAGTTGACGATAATATACCAAAGCTGCAGAAACTGGTAGACAAAAATGATTTCTCTGTTGAATCCTCAGAAAATGATGGATCAACAACCACGGAATTAACTGCGCTGGCGGACAACCAAGAAGAAGCGGAGGAGATTGCCGAGTTATATGGAATTGAATTAAGCTCCTACTCTTATGGAGTAGCTACTTACACGACCGACAAAAATCCCCAGGAGCTCATAGAATTAGGCATTGAAAATGAATACCCTGCATTGATCCAAAATTATGAACAAGAACTCTATATGGAACAATAAACAAAGTTTTATTATCTAAAAAGAAAGAGAAGGAGAAAAATGAAAAGAGCAAAATTATTATCCTTGTTTTTAGCAGGCTCCCTGCTGTTCCAGACAGCAGGAATCGATGCGATGGCGACCTCTGCATCTGAGCCTGCTCCTATCAGCGAGACTGTCGAAAACGCTGAAAGTGATCTTTCTGAACAGCCTGTTGAAGAAGAAAATGAAAACAATGAATCCGATGAATCCACAGAAGTAAGCAGCCCGGAGCAGCCTTCCGAGGGTGAGGAAGAAAAGGATCCAGATGTGGAAGAGGAGAATACCGAGCAGCCTTCTGAGGGGGAAGAGAATGAAAATCCCACCGAGGAAGAAGACGCTGATTCGGAGCAGCCTTCTGAGGGGGAGGAAGAAGATCCCGCTGAGGAAGAAGAGCCAGAGCAGCCTTCCGTGGATGAAGAGGAAGAAGATCCTGTTGAGGAAGATGTTGAAGACGAGGAATCTGTCTCTGAAAACACAGTCTCAGAGAATACCATATCCGAGAACACGCTTCCAGAAGATGAGATAAATATTTTCTCTATTTTCCCTGGACTGGGCGAAGATTATAAATTTTCCTCAAAGCAGTTGTCGGACAAGAAAGTTTTAGCCTCCTATGCAGGAGATGTTGTACAAATTCAGCCAAAGGAGACTGCTACGATTGAAGACTACGCGGATGTAACGGGTGAATATGTGCCCGGTGAAGTCGTATATCTGGCAGAGAGCGAAGAGGAAGCGGAACAGGTTGCTGCAGCTTTCGGCGGTACACTGGACAGTTACTCTTATGAGGTGGCGGTAATCAGTCTGCCGGAAAAAGCGACAGTTGCGCTGGCTATTGCTGCGGCTGCAGAGCCCGAGATTAAGCTGCCCGCTGTTTGGCCTAATTATTATCAATATTTGCACGAAGACACAAATGCAACGGTGGATCCTTTTGCTCCTTCCGATCCGAATTTTAATCTGCAGTGGCAGCATGATTACATCGGCACACGCTATGCCTGGGCGGCCGGATACAAAGGACAGGGTGTCAGAGTCGCTGTTATCGATACTGGTCTTGACATGAGTCACGAGGATCTGGCGGCGAACGCGGAAGCCGGGAAAAATTTCGTTGGCGATGTAGATGGCGCACCCCACAATACCGACAATCAGACCCATGGCACTCATGTAGCGGGTATTATCGCTGCTGATGACAATGGCAAAGGCGGTATCGGTATCGCGCCCGATGCAAAGATAAGCGGATACTGTGTATTTCCAGCAGATAATGGTGCTGATTCTGCGGATGTTATGCGGGCTATCACGGCTGCTGCTCAGGACGGATATGATATTATTAACATGAGTCTGGGAAGTCCTAACTATGATGCGCAGTATGAAAAGGTTGTAAAAGATGCTTATGAAAAAGGTGTAGCCATCTTTGCCTCTTCGGGAAACGACGACACCAATGGAAATAACTATCCGGCGGCTTACGCAAGTACAATTTCTGTAGGCGCTGTAAACGAGAACAGTACAAGAGCATCTTTTTCCTGCTATGGTAACACAGTAACATTGTCCTTCCCTGGTGTGCAAATTTACTCTACTACCAATGCAGGATTTGTAGAGGATGGATACACTTACGGAAAATATGATTATATGAGCGGAACCAGCCAGGCGTCCCCGGCAGCGGCCGGCACGGCGGCGGTTATCCTTTCCGCGAGGGAAGACATCCGCAACAAACAGGGGAAGAGCAGAGTGGACGCACTTCTCTCTGCTATGAAGTCTTCCACTACGAAATGCACCACTTCCGGCATGGGTGCAGGCACGACTTATTTACCGGGTGTCTTGAAGCTTGCGACCGATATGACGGCGCCGGATGCACCGGAAATTACTATTGCTGAAACACCGATGGACAAAACTGGTAAAAACTACATGGCAGAGTCAGTGATGGTTACCCTCTCTGCGAAAACTGCCGTAGGCATCGATATTTATTACTCCACAAGCGGCAAAACGCCCGCTTTTAAAAACGGTGTTATCACAAATGCGGACAACGAGGAGCCATATCAGATCGGTAGTCAGATAGAACTGGGCGGCGCTAAGAGCAAAACCATTAAAGCTATCGCTGTCAATCCGACTACCGGCATGGCCAGCAAGGCAGCTTCCAAAACCGTGAAACTGACACCAGTTCCTAATGATGTAACCGTAGAGTCTGTCAGCAATGTAAAGAAAGTGGTTGCCGGAAAGAGCTTGAAACTGACTGCCACTGTCGCGCCTTCTTACGCGGTTTCCACGAAAGTGCAGTGGACTGTGGATGATGCGGCAAAGGCTGCGGGCATTACGGTATCAAACGGCACGGTGAAAACTAAAAAAGAAACGAAAGAAGGGGTATACAAGGTTACCGCTACGGCTGTCGGAGCCGATGGGATAAAATTTGATGGTAAGTCCGATGATTTTAATCTTACTGTAATCACGACATCTGCTGTCACAAAGGTCGCTTTTGTCGATCCTGCGACTGCAAAAGCGCCCAAGGCAACGAGCATAAAGACAACGGATAGCACAACGGTGGATGGCGACAAAAAAGTTATTAAGCTGGCAGACTGTCTCGTTGTAACTACGACAGATGCCAACAAAGTAAAGACGGAACTCAAAGGGGAGGAAGCCCTTGCGGAAGTAGTCTGGTCTAGCAGCGACAACAAGGTTGCCAGAGTTTCTGATGATGGTGTTATCTCTGCTGTTGCGCCCGGTAAAGCAACCATCAAGGCAACTTCCAACGACGGCGGTAATAAGAGCGCATCTTACAAGGTGACAGTCGTACAGCCCGTCACAAGGATTGAGATAATCGGGTCTGAAAAAGTGGCGGCCGGAAAAGGCATTACGCTCACGGCTAAGGTATACCCCGCAAATGCCAGCAATAAGAAAGTGACATGGGGCGTAAACAACAACGGTAACAAAGATGGGATGGTCAAGGTAGGCACAACCAACGGAAAAGTCACTACGACAAGAGATGTCAAGGCTGGAGAAAAATACTACATAATGGTTGAAGCAGCGGACGGTCTTGGCGGGGTGACGGAGAGAGTAAGTCACCCGATCACGATTGTGGATGAGGAAATTACGAAAATTACCCTCAACGAGAAAAAGCTGACCTTGTTCCCGGCTAAAACAAGTGCTACGCAGAACACAACAGCTGAATTGAAGGCCACTGTAAAAGGCAAAAAGAATGGCGGTGCAGAGCAGGATCTGACGGATCCCTTGATTACCTGGACCAGCAGCGCGCCGTCTATTGCTTCCGTAGATAAAGATGGTAAGATCACAGCCAGAGCACAGGGCAAGGCAACCATTACCTGTGCCGCTGCGGATGGCAGCAACAAGAAGGCAACCTGTGCGGTGACGGTGACAGTGCCGATGTCTAAGCTTGTGATCGGCTCCACAGATGGCAATGTCGGTCACATCGCTGTGGGCAAAAAGATGAAATTGACAGCTAAATACTATAGCAATTATGGAAAACCGGCAAACAGCAAAGTTGAATGGAAAATAGTCGGATGTGAAGATGTAGCTGCGGACAAAGTGTCTATCGACAAAAACGGTACAGTTTCTGTGGATAAGGATGTACCTCCCGATGGTGTAGTCACTGTTCAGGCAACAGCTTTGGATGGCAGTGGTGTTACCTCAAATGAATTCAGCCTGTATATTTGGCCTAATTATATTGCGGCAAAGATTGTTTTAGAGTATGTCGATGATTACAGCTGGAACGGATACTTTTATATCGTAGCGACCGCATATAAGGACAGTAAAGGAAAACCCGACTGGAGTAGGGCAGAAATACTTCCTGATTACTGTACTGCTACAGTGACCGGCCCTAAAAATTGCGGGCTTAGAAAGCAGCGCGTCTTTAACTCCAAGACTGGAATGTATTATGCCTTGTATCAGCCTATGCCGACAAGCGATACTAAGACGACCCTTTTCGTGGACGATGATCCTACTGCATTCGATAAACTTAAGGTATCCGATCTTGCAAAAATGAGCCTTACCATAAAATTGAAAGATGGTTCCAACCTGAAGGCAACAGATAATGGGATATATGCTATCTGGTATCCCAAAATGTATAATGGCAAGCCGGTATATACTATCGGATATTTCAGAGTTAAAACAGTTTATGTATAATTAAAAGCAAGAGGTGCCGCCCGGTCATCAAATTAGATGATTAGGCGGCACTTTCATTTGCCCTTGTCCAATAGGTTGACTTTGCGCCTGCAACATAATATGCTGATTACAGAATGAATTGAGCCTTGAGGAAGAGTCTTCGGCGACAAAGAGGTATGGCCTGGCCAAGGTGATCAGAACATGCCATGAATAGGGAGGAGACAACAATGAAAGCAGGTAAAAGATTTTTAGCGGGTATTCTATCAGCCATACTGGTGCTTTCTTCGGCACAGCTTCCGGCGAATATCGCCTATGCGCAGGAACTGCCGATCCCGCAGGAGAACATAACAGAAGAGGAATCCACTGTGCAGGAACCCGGGCAGATGCAGGATGACGGGGAAGCGAAACGGGAGTCTGGCGGGGAGATGACGGACGCCGGGGAAGGGGAGAAGCCCGGGGCACAGGACGACCAGGAGGCTGCGGACGGGAATGAAGAACTGGAAGAATCCGCAGACCAGATTACCGGGGACGGGGGAGATGAGGAATCCCCGAAAGAGGAGACAGGGGACGAAGGTGAAGCGCCGGACGGAGAAGGCCCTGCGGACAATGTGACTGTTTCCGAAAATGATTTACAGGTTTCTGGAAATGACCTGCTGACAGCCGGGGAGCAGGAGGTCTGGGTGGAGGCCGAGCTGGAGGGCGCATACCAGTTTGGCGGCGCTCCTTCGGGACAGGATTCTGATTCACCGTACGCCATATCCGCATACAGCGAATCGGAGGTAGAGGAATATCTGTATGAGCAGATGCGGGCGAGAAGGACACAGATCAGTGTTGCAGAATTTGGTATTCCCGTGACGGATATAGGAAATGTGGTCGTCGGGGTGCTGAACGAGAATCCGGATCTCTATTTCGTCAAGAAGGGATTTAGATATTCATCCATGCAGTCCGTGGTAGCGATGATAATGATTGAATATGAAGAAGGGCTTGACGATGCCAAATGGCGGAGCGGTGCGAATGCGGCGCTGGCATCCGTGCGCCCGGGTATGAGTGATCTGGAAAAGATCATAACCCTGCACGACTATCTGGCGGTCAACTGTGAGTACGACAAGGAGAATCTGGATCTGGGTGCCGATAAGGTTCCGAATAAGTCCCATTCGACTTACGGTGTTTTTGCCGATGGCACAGCGGTGTGCGACGGCTATGCCCTGGCTTATAAATACCTTCTGAACCAGCAGGGGATTGAATGCTATATGGTTACCAGCACAGCGATGGCACATGCGTGGAACATGGTCGTGCTGGACGGGGAGTATTACCAGGTGGATGTCACCTGGGACGATCCCACATGGGACCGTGTCGGCGGTGCCGGGCATAACTACATGCTCCGCAGCGACGCTGCTTTTGAGGGGCATTATAACTGGCAGGTGACGAAGGGCAGTCAGGTGGTGGATTTCAAAGCCGTAAGCACCCGCTTTGACAATGCCTTCTGGGCGGGCTGCAGATCGCCGCTGGTGATTGCGGAAGAGAGCTGCTATTATACTGCTTATAGCGGGCGGCCCTGCATAAAAAAAACCAGTCTGAGCGATATCACGGCGGCCGGCACGGTGGTAACGTATATAGATCCCTGGATCGTGTGGGGAGGCGGGGGAACCTGGCAGGGAGTTTATTCTGGTCTGTTTCGGATAGGCGACCGCCTCTACTATAATGATAAATCGAAGATTTACAGCATTGCCATGGACGGGACGGATCAGAAAGCAGAGTTTACAGCCGACACGACGGACGGCTACATATATGGCAGCGGACTTAGCCGTGGGAAGGTGCTCTATGCTCTGCACAAAGATCCGAACGAACTGGGATTCGCGAAGGAAACGGTGCTGGAGGCTGTCATTGACGCAGGAAGCGTGGAGCCGGATCCGCCGGTTGAAGAGGATAAGGCGCTGAATCTTGACAACCCGTTACTGCACTTTACCGCGCTGGATGATACGACGATCAGTTCATCTGCGGAGGGCAGGCCGAAGCTCTTGATTTTCTACAGCAATACATGCGGCAACAGCCGGGGGACCATCAGAGAAATCAGCGGCAAAATCGGCAGCTTTAGCGGGATAGACATTTGTGCCATAGAAGTGACGAAGCAGTCAAAGGCGGATGTCGTAGCGTTTCAGAAAACGTACGGCTGTGAGGAGATTGTGTTTTCCTATGACACAGGAGATAACAATGCAGACGGCATGTTGAAATATGCCTGGGCGGTTGGGAATAATCAGATCAGCTGGCCGATCATCTGCTATATTGATGCGGATAACCGCCTGCAGTATTATACGTTGTCGTACTGTTCTGCGGATACGGTGCTGTCCAATCTGAAAAAATACTGCAACGCTGTTTTGGGAGAGGGAAATCATGGTTTTGACGCAAAGCTGAAAGTGGATACCGTTATTTATAACGGGGAGGAACAGAGGCCGAAAGCCGTGGTATCGGCTCAGGATCCTGTGTCTTTGGAGAAAGGAATTGTACTTGTGGAGGGGCAGGATTATGAGATGTCCTATGAGAATAACCGAAATGCGGGTACGGCCACAGCGGTTGTGACAGGAATCAATTCTTACAGCGGCACCATCCGCATGACCTTTGAGATTCGGCCTGCCGAGCTGCGGATTCGTGCAAAGGATAAGACGATCCGGGTGGGAACAGCCATTCCGCCTGAAAATGCATACGAATATGAGATCATCGGGCTGATGGGAACGGACGAACTGCTGAGAAAGCCTGTATTAACCTGCAGCGTTACAGATACGAAGGTGCCAGGGAGGTATGACATTATTCCTTCCGGGGCGGATGCGGGAGCAAACTACACGATTACTTATGAGAACGGCAGACTGACCGTGGCACAGGAAGAGACTTCCTGCACAGTCATTTTTGATGTCAGGGGACGTGGAACGGCGCCTGCGCCGCAGATTGGCATAAAGGTAGGGGGAACGGTCGCAAGACCGGCGGATCCGAAGGCCGACGGATATCGGTTTGACGGCTGGTATCGGGATGCGGCATGTACGAAAGCGTGGAATTTTGAGACGGATACTGTGCAGACAGACATAACGCTCTATGCCAAATGGCTTGAAAACGGGAAAGAAGAAGGCGGTTTTGCATTCCAGGAAATTGGAGACGTGTACTATACAGGGAGTGCATGCAAGCCTGCGGTCAGTGTATATGACGGAGATGTGCTTTTAAAATCCGGCAGGGATTATCAGATTAAATACTACAATAATATAAATGCCAATAAGGACGGTGAACTGAAAAGAGGAAATGGGGAGGGAGCAAACTTTAATCCAGAGCTTCCCTATGTGGAGATTATTGGTAAAGGAAATTACACAGACGCAATTAAAAACAATGCGGCGGATGCGGTTAAGGTGAATTTCAATATTCTCCGCGCGTCGATCGGAGACGGCCAGGAGACACCGGCGGCCGGGATTACGCTGAAAGTATCGGAACAGCTTGTGACGGCGGGCAGGGCGCAGAAACCTTTCTCATCCATTAAGTATAGGAAAGGGATGAAACAGGGGACAGACTTCGAACTGCGGCTGATATCGGGAAATGCCCATGACGGGGCAGGGAACAGCCTGGTGAAGGGAGAAGAACTGCCGGGAGCGGAAATCCCAGAAGGATGTGAAGGAGAGTTTTATCTGACGATTGAGGGAACCGGCAACTATATGGGAAGTATCAGCCGGAAGATCTCTGTGGCGGATAAGGCGCATCTGATGAAAAATGCCAAAATCACACTTGGCAAAAATCTGAAAAATATTGCTTATACGGGTGGGGACATCCTGCTGACCCCGTCTGAGACCGCCTCGCCGGATACTTTTACCGTGAAGTGCGGATCGGTCATTTTAAAGCCGGGACGTGATTATACGGTGAAACCTGTTCCGGGGAAAGTGGGCAAAGCGGAGCTTGTCATTGTCGGAAACGGAGAGTATGTCGGGACGAAGACGGCTGCTTTCTCCATCAAGGGCAAGACATTTTCGGCGAAAGCGGTCCGGGTGAGCGGTGTGGAAGATAAAACGTATACGGGAAAGGCCGTGACCCAAAACGATGCTGTATTGACTTATCTGGAGCCTGATGGAGGAGAGACACCGCTGCGATACGGAACGGATTACACCATAACCTACACTCCGAATATTAACAGGGGTAATGTCACGATGACTTTCAGGGGAGCAGAGGAGAAAGGCTACAGCGGCAGTTTTAAGAAGAGCTTTCGGATCGAGGCGGTTGACATTGCGGATAAGGAGCTGGTAAACTGCGCGGCCGGGATGGAAAATATGGTGTTCCCATACTGCAAAGCGGGCGTGAAGCCTGTAGAAGAGATTGTTCTTACAAACGGGGAAGGATTTGCCCTGCGTAACGGAAGAGACTATACGCTCGCTTATAAGAACAATAAGGAGGTGGCGGAGGCTTCCGCAGAAAAGCCGCCTACAGTGACAGTGAAGGGAAAGGGCAATTACACCGGCAAATTTGATGTTACATTCCGAATCACGAAGAGCGGTCTGAAACATGCCTATGAGGATGGACACATTCAGTACAAGGCGACGGCCGTTTCCTATAATCCGGATAAAGCGGAAGAGTATGCGTATAAACCGGCGGTGAAACTGACGGATGGTAAGAGCGCACTGCGTGTAAATAAGGATTATGAAATACAGTATCTGTGTAACACACAGAAGGAATACCTGGCGTATCTGGCGGCATACGAGGCGGGCTCCGGCTCGGAGGAAAAGCTGGGGGAGATGATGCCGAGAGCCGTCATCACGGCGAAAGAAGGCAGCAGCTATGAGGCGGACGGAGAAATTGTCGTTCCTCTGCCGGTCTATCGGACGAAGCTTGTAAAGTCAAATTTACAGATCGATTTGACGGAAAAGGCAGTCTACACGGGAAAACAAGTCAGGCCTGCGGTTGCGGTTCGTGACACCATAGACGGAAAAACACTTCAGAAGGGGAAGGATTATGAGGTGTCCTATGGGGCAAACAATCAATCCGGGAAGAACAAGGGAAGTGTGACCATTACCGGGATTGCACCAGAATACGGCGGAAGTGTGACGGTGAAGTTTGATATAGAGAAAAAGGTGATTGAATATTAATTTTTCTTCGCTTTTCTTGTGTTTTTATGGTAGTATAAAATAGCGGCAGAAACAGATACTGACTATGAGAAAAGGATAAGCGAGGTATACAGAAAGCATATGAAAAGTACAAAAAAGAAGATGAGCCAAGGGTTACTTGTAATTTGCATATTAACGCTTTTTCTGGCGGGCTGTGCCAAAGCGAAAGAGGAGCCGGAAGAACCGCCGAAGCTGGAAATCGAACCGATTGAGCCGGAGGAGCAGGAGGAACCTGTTGTGGAGGAAGAGCCGGAAGAGGAGGAACCAGACTCCCCCGTGATTGAGGAGCGGGTGGAAAAAGATGGTAAGATTCAGAGTTATCTGACTGGCCGGTGGACGGATGTGAAGCAGGCGAAGAGAAGACCTATCGCCGTGATGATACCGAATAATGCGCCAGCCCTGCCGCAGTACGGGCTTTCCCGGGCGGGCATTATCTATGAGGCGCCGGTGGAGGGGCGTATCACTCGTCTGATGGGTGTTTTTGAGGATTTCGATGATCTGGACAGGATCGGTCCTGTCCGTTCGAGCAGGGATTATTATGTGTATCAGGCTATGGGTTATGAGGCAATTTACTGTAACTGGGGCCTGGCGGTACCGTACGTGGAGGAACTGATCAATCGTCCGAACTATTACAACGTCAGCGCGGCGGTGGTAGGTATCCACAATCCGGCGGATGAGGCGTACGGCAGACATAAGCGCCCCGGTTACGCGACGGAATTTACAGGTTATCTTTTTATTGATGGTCTTTTCAAAGCGGTGGAAAGACTGGGTTATGACTGGAATTATGATGATGCGTATGTGCCGCCTTTCCTGTTTGCAGCGGATGATGTGAGAGCGGATTATGCGGACAATGAGGATGCTGCATATGTATATCCGGGCGGAAAGTCCGGGAAAAATTCGGGAGGCTACGGCGCGTATCATCCTTATTTTGAGTATCACGAGGACGATCAGCTTTATTACCGTTACCAGGACGGCAAGAAACAGATCGACGAGCTGACGGGCGATCAGCTTACTGTCAGCAATGTCGCGTTCCAGTACTGCCATGGAGAGGTGAGAGACTCTCACGATTATCTTGCCTTCGGCGTGCATGGTGAGGGCGATGCCATTGTGTTCACGAACGGCAAAGTAATAAAGGGCACGTGGAAACGTCTTGACGGCGACTTTACACCTGCGAAGTTCTATGATGAGGCGGGAGAGGAGATTGTCTTTAATCAGGGAAGCACCTGGATTTGTAATATCTGGGATGAATATGGAGAGTTCGTGGAATATGGACAGGAATGAGTGGTATCGGGCCGGTGAAGACATCCGGGATCAGGTGCAGCAGGCGGTGGACACAGGCAATTTTACGAATCTTGGGAAAAACATCAGCAATACGGTCAATGAAACCATAAATCGGACGATGCAGGAGGTAAACCGCACAGTCGGGACAGTGGGTGAGAGCGTAAACCGGGCCGTGAATGATGTGGGAAACGGCATCGGACGCACCATGGAGACGGTGGGTGAGAATATAAGCCCCTACGCCTCCAATCCCCTCTACAAACGTCCCAATGCCCGTCTGGATAAGAGTCTGTTTCAAAGAACGCCGAGGGGATCTGTGTCAGGCGTCTTGTGTATGGGAGCGGGATACGGTGTGATGGGTATTTCAGCACTGGCGCTGATCGGTTCGGTGGGAGAACTGATTGCTTATCAGAAATCGCTGGTTCCGGTGATCATATCCGGGATTTTCACTGCGGCGGGTCTGTGGCTTGGTGTTCACGGGTCGAGACTGGCAGGACGGGTGAAACGCTATAAGAGATACGTCGGTATGGTAAAGGACAAGCTGTACTGTTCCATTCAGGAGCTGGCGCAGCGGACCGGAAAAAGTGAACGTTTCATTGTGAAGGATCTGCGGAAGATGATTCACCTGGGCATGTTCAAGCAGGCGCATCTGGATCAGAAGCAGACCTGTCTGATTGCCAGCGATGAGATGTATGACCAGTATATGCTTACCCAGAAGAATTATGAGGCGGAGCAGAAAAAGCTGGAAATGGACAAGCTGGCCGAAGAGCGCAGGCGGCAGGAAAAGGAACGCCTCGGCGGGGCAGCGGAAGTGATTGAGGAAGGAAAAAGTTATGTGCGTCTGATCAGACAGTGCAATGACGAGATTCCCGGCGAGGAAATGTCGGATAAGCTGGATCGCCTGGAACTTCTGGTGACGAGGATTTTCGATCAGGTGGAGAAGGAGCCGGAGCTTGCGTCAGAACTCAGAAAGATGTTAAGCTTCTATCTGCCAACCACGAAAAAGCTGCTGGAGGCATACCGCGATCTGGACAGCCAGAAGCTGGATCTGTCCAACATAGAACAGACGAAGCGGGAGATCGAGACGGCGGTGGACAACATTAACGAGGCGTTCGAAAAGTTTCTGGATGAATTGTTCCGGGAAAAGGCGTGGGATATCCAGTCGGATATCTCGGCGCTACATACCATACTGAAACAGGATGGATACCTATCATAAATGAAGGAGGGGACTATGAACGAACTGGATGTAATGGAGCAGCAGGCGCCCACTTTGGTATTTGGGGAAGTGGAGGATGCGGTAAAGGACAAGCAGCCTTTGTCGGAGATTCCGCAGGCGAAGGAGATTAAGCAGGATCTGGATGATTCGGTTTTGAGCGAAGAGGAAAAGCGGCAGGTGGACGAGTTTGCGAAGCAGATCGATCTGCACAATTCCACAGCGATTTTGCAGTATGGTGTGGGCACGCAGAAAAAAATGGCGGATTTTTCCGGCAGTGCGCTTGAGAATGTAACGATGAAAGATCTGGGTGAGGTCGGGGAGATGCTCACCAGCGTGGTGACGCAGCTTAAGAGCTTTGATGAGGAGGATAAGGGGTTCCTTGGTATCTTTAAGAAGCCGGCGCAGAAACTGGAAACCATGAAAACGAAGTATGCCAAGGCGGAGACGAACATCAATAAGATTTGTGAGGCGCTGGAGAATAATCAGGTGCAGCTCCTCAAAGATATTTCGATTCTGGATAAAATGTACGAGCTGAATCTGACGTACTTTAAAGAGCTGTCCATGTACATACTGGCGGGGAAAAAGAAACTTGCCGAGACGAGGGAGAAGGAACTGCCGCAGCTTCTGGAGAAGGCGAAGACAAGCGGGCTTCCGGAGGACGCGCAGGCAGCAAGAGACCTGGAAGCACTCTGCGACCGTTTTGAGAAAAAGCTGCATGATCTGGAACTGACCAGAATGGTGTCTATCCAGACCGCGCCCCAGATCAGACTGGTGCAGAGCAGCGACACTATGATGGTTGAGAAAATTCAGTCTACCATTGTGAATACCATTCCGCTCTGGAAGAGCCAGATGGTGCTGGCCCTGGGAGTGACACATGTGGAGCAGGCGTCCAGGGCGCAGAGGGAAGTGTCCGATATGACCAACGAGCTTTTAAGGAAAAATGCGGAGGTGCTCAAGGTCTCCGCCATTGAGAGCGCGAAGGAGTCGGAACGCGGCATTATTGATATGGAGACGCTCAAAACAACCAATGCGAATCTGATTTCCACGCTGGATGAGGTGATGAAGATTCAGGCAGACGGCAGGGAGAAGAGAAAGGCCGCTGAGGAAGAGATGCGTGTGATGGAGAACGAATTGAAAACGAAGCTTTTGGAGCTCAGCGAAAGGAAGTAAGACGATCCATGAAGTGGATGAAGTTCAGGATAAAAACGGTTGTGGAGGCGGAAGACATCATTATCAGCGAGCTCTACGACAGAGGGCTTGAGGGGGCACAGATAGAGGATAAAGTGCCCCTTACGCCGCTTGAAAAGGAGCAGATGTTTGTGGATATTCTGCCAGAGAGCGGAGAGGATGACGGCACGGCGTTCCTCAGTTTCTTTGTGGAGGAAAAGGAGGACGGGCGGCTTGATCTTTTAGGAGAGGAGACGGACAGGGAGAGCATTCTTGCGAGAATTGAGGAGGCTCTGGCGGATGTCCGTCTGTTTATGGAGATCGGGGAGGGCACTGTCACAGTGTCCGAGACGGAGGATATCGACTGGATTAACAACTGGAAGCAGTATTTTCATCA
>OFGL01001137.1_pt1 | contig 17466 bp, 13 predicted proteins | sample 1521801 | NCBI WGS metagenome assembly OFGL01 (sample SAMEA3504085, study PRJEB24116) | mouse gut metagenome | biome: mouse gut; feature: mouse-associated habitat; material: faeces | place: Denmark | collected 2011 | reverse complement strand
GGAAAGTGCCGCCTTCTGGAAATTTGTGCAGTACATTTTCTATAAGCAATGGAACGAAATCAAGACATATGCCAATAAAAAAGGTATAGCCGTTATCGGTGATATGCCGATTTATGTGGCAATGGACAGTGCAGATGTATGGGCAAATCTGCCTATGTTTTTAATTGATGAAAAAACACTTAAGGTTGAAAAGGTTGCAGGTGTGCCGCCCGATTATTTCAGCGAGGACGGACAGCTATGGGGTAATCCGATTTATGACTGGAAGGCTATGGACAATGATAATTTCAGCTGGTGGATTTCACGCCTTGGTCACGCTCTGAAAACCTATGACACTGTAAGGATTGACCATTTCAGAGCCTTTGCGTCTTATTGGCAGGTACCTGCCGACTCAGACACCGCAAAGGTTGGCGAATGGATTGACGGACCTAAAATGAAGCTTTTTGACAAAGTATTCGAGGTTTATCCGGATGCTCCGATTATTGCAGAAGATTTGGGTGTTTTCGGAGAGGATGTTGTTCAGCTTTTAGAGAATACCGGATTTCCCGGTATGAAGGTTGTGCAGTTCGGATTTGACCCTAACAGTGACTCATCGCATATGCCGCATAATGCAGTACAAAACAGCATCAATTATGTGGGAACACACGATAACAACACAATTCTTGGCTGGCTCTGGGAGGCAAGCGAAGATGAGCGGCGTTTTGCCCTTGACTACGTAGGCTTTACAGGTGATAATTGGGGTGAGGGCGGTTATTACAGCCAATCCTGCCGAAAGGTTATTGAAGCAGTATGGAAAAGTGCATCAAATGTTGCAATCATTGCACTGCAGGATATGTGCGGCTTCGGCAGTGATGCAAGAATGAATATCCCCGGTGTACCTGACAAAAACTGGCGTTTCAGAACAACAGCAGATACAATAAGAAATATTGACAAAGATTATTTCAAAAAAATCAATTCACTTTACAGAAGAATGTACCCTGTGTTTGATAAATAGAGCTAAATAAAAAAACAGAGCAGATTTACTGCTCTGTTTTTTAATACCCACATGTTAATAATTCCCATTCACCGTTTTCTGTTTTTGCAAGAAACCATTGCCCGTCTGTATATACGTCATTTGGATTCCAGCCACCGCTCTGTACTGAATTTGCAGTTAAAAAATCCGATTTAAAAACCGCACACTCGGTGTAGTTTTTTTCACCCAATTCTATACAATAATCAAGACTATCGGCTGATTTTTCATCACCACAATAGGTAATATCATAAACACGCTTTACACCGTGCCAGCTTCCGATTTCATCAAGAATAACATTTGCTGCAGACTGCAGACTTTCTTCAGACAGAACATCGGAGTTTCCTAAATTAACATCTGTATGTTTTATATTGCCACTAAGCCGTACAGAAAAAGTTAACACTATACAAGCCACCACTGCAATAACTATTATTATGATTTTTAAAGTCTTTTTCATATCAATCCCTCCGAATAAATTTTAATACTCAGATTGATTTATTTCAATGAACAGAGAGTGGATTTTATCCACTGGTAATGGACTATGTTTATTTTTTATAAAAATAAGGTCCGCACCTACCGTCCTCATGTGTTCTTGAATAAGTCCAGGAAAAATTATCGGCGGTTATAACAAAATCACTCCATCCTGCAATATTCTTACAAAATTCAACAATATCACCTTCACAGATTTTTTCTGCACTTGTCATTTGAATTACAACATCTTTTGAGTGGGTTTCAAAAAGCAGAGTACATTTGTTTTTGTTTATGCTGTCAAATTTTTCAGTCGGGTTTTCTTCGCTTTCAATTATTTCAAAGCTGAAAATATGCCAAAGAAATGTATTGAATTCTTTATTTTCAACACATAAATCATATGCTTTCTTTCTCAATTCTTCATCAGCATCAATAGGCAAAAATGATTTAACCCACAACCTTTTGTATTTTGATGCTTCCTTATTATTCAAAATAGTACAATCAATGCCAAAGCGGTCTTTCAGTTTTTCAAGTTCATTTGCTAATGAGATATTCAAATTTTTTCTTTCCCTGAAATTACTGATCATATGCGGAATTAAGGTGCGGGTCTTCATAAGGAAAATAGCTAATTCAGGAAAATGTATCCCCAAATTCCTACTAAATTTTGATGGTGGTTTAGGTGCTTTATGATTGCACTTTTCATCCAACAGCCAGGGTAAACCATTGACATAAATATCCATTACGATTGAATTCCCATTACTGTATGACTCTGAATAACATTCATCAGGAGTAAAAATATGTATTTTAAAATGACCGACAGTTATATCATTGTCTTTAACATCATCAAGTACATCGAAGCCATTTTCCATAACATCTTCAATTGATTTGAAAGCGGACTGAAAATAAGATATAAATTCACCGATAATACTTGTTCTGATAATGGTGTTCCAATGCGCTTGTTTGGAATAAAAAGCATGTTTAACATTAAGCTTTTTAAGGTCAATGCATAGAGCAGCAAAAAACGCTTTTTCCTCATCCGTCATTTTTTCATCAACATATTTTTTGAAATTTCTGTATTCTTGATTTTTTATAATTTTTGTTTCATTAAATAATTTTGATGTTTCAAAATCATCAATCAATATTTCATAATTATTATACTTGAATTTTTTCATAACAAGCCTTTAACTACCTTATAAATATACTTTAAAACAATATAACATTATATATTACAAAAATCTATAAATAAACAAAAAAATCCTGCAAAAGCAGGATTTTTTTGTTGCTGATTAAGCATTATTCAGGCTGGTTGTTTTGTTCACAATGTGAGCAGCATCCGCCGTCCCTGTCAACAGGAAAAAATTCATCCACAGGGAAATCAATGCTCTGGAAGGTTTCGCAAGGGTTGGAGGTATTACAGTTGCACTCTCTGTCAGGAACACAATAATCATAAGCTGGGATGAGAAGCTGAGCATCTCTTTCCATCTGTACTATTGAGAACAGACCGAGCGTTACAAGAATCGCCTTAGAAGCACCGCAGGACGGCAATGTATCCTCCATAGACTTAAGAATTGACTGAGGGAAGGATGAGCAGACCGATACACAACAATCGCATGCCTCACAGATATCTGTTGAAAGGATAACAGGATCAACCGCCTGCACCTTGGCAACAGGATTACTGTACTGCGGTGCTACAGGGCAATCAAGCGCCTCGCTGCAAGGGTTTGACACAAACACCTTAACATCTCCGTCACTGCCGTAAAGAATGCACTTTTTGTTAAACTGAGCAAAACCGATTGCTACCTGCGGTGTTGTACAAGGTGCTGCATAGGTATCAAAGCACAGCTTGAAATAGAAGGTAATATCAACACTGTAAAAGCCTCTGTTAAAAGGTACCTCCTCAACATCAATGCTGACCTCTTCAATCCAGCAATCTCTTGTTTTCACTGTAACTGCTTCGTCAATAAGCCTCTGGCTTTTTGAGAAGAATGTAACTCTTAAATCCTCCAGGCAGTCTTTGCTGACACAGCTGTCAAAAATACGCTTAGTGTCAATACACACTGCTTCATTTATGCGTCTTTCACCTGTTTCAAGAATAGGATTATCAGGCATAACAAAACTCCTTCATAAAATATTGAAGTAAACTTCAATAACATACTATGAAGGAGTTTTACAAATGTTCTCAATTTTAAAAAATTTCAAGTGCAGTCTGACTTAATAATCCTTTAAAACACAAAGCTTCAATGCTTTTGGCTCAACCTTAAAATTAACCTCAGTATAATGGAAATTCTCACCATCACAATTACCAAGAAGATAGGAATCATCCGTAGACCGGATTTTACCGCACTTTATATAACCGGTATGAACAGCACTGCTTACCTCTTCCGTTAAAGTACCTGATGAATATTTGGGTATCAGAGGAAGTGCCTTATAAAGCGGCATACCGTCAACCAAAGCAAAATCAAGCAGTCCGTCATCAAGCACTGAGTTAGGTGCAGGACAAAAGCCTCCGCCGTAATAGCTTGCATTGCAGATAGCAAACAAAGCATAATCCTTGTTATCATCACACATCTGATATTCCTCTCCAGTTTCCTTGTCAACGCAGGTAATATCATATGCTATACTGTAATGCAGAGGTTTCATAAGCACAGGGAAAATGGCAATATTGTACGCCTGATGACCAATTGCAGGAATTTTTGAAGCAACCCTTCTTCCGATAGTTTCAACCATTGTATCAAGTCCGTAGCTCATAACATTAATACATTTTTCGCCATTATAGTCAATAAGGTCAATGGATTTTATATTATACTTGATTTTACCGCTGTAAAGTCCGAAAGCTTTAACGACATTTTCGACATTTATTTTTTTCGTACCATAAATCTTTTTTGCAAAATCATTGCCTGTACCAAGAGGTAAAACCATCATAGGCGTATCTGTTCCTGCAAGACCATTTGCAATCTCATGAACAGTACCATCACCGCCGCAGGATACAATTACACAATCCTTACCATATTTTTCTGAGTACCTTTTGGCAATATTAACTGCATCACCTTTATATTTTGTAGACTCAATAATCATTTCATCATCAATCTGACGAAAGGTTGATTTCATCCTTGCAAAAATTATACTTTTATCGTCATTACCTGCAATGGGATTAACTATAAATATGTACTTCACTGTTATTGCTCCTCTTATTCAATCTTATAAACATTAAAATCAAATAACTCTTGTTCCGCCTACAGGTCTTATAATCAGCACATGGCACGAGCCTTTGCCAAAAATATCATCCATGGTTTTCCTGTAAACTTCTAAATTCTCGTTTTTTACAAATGCCTGAATTGTACCGGCAAAGCCACCGCCGTGAACTCTGTAACCAAAAGGCAACAAATCATCAGTAACACAAAGTGCTACCGAAAGCTTCTGCTCCATAGGATTAGCAGGCGTGAAAACATTCTGATTATACATAAATGATGATCTGCCTGAATCAGTAATAACATTTAAGAACTCCTCGAAGCTGTTGCTTTCAAGCGCATTTACAGCACTGTCAACTCTTTCATTTTCCTTAAAGAAATGCATAGCTCTCAGAACTGCACGGTCATTTGTCTTTTGCATAAGACTGCCAATCTGAGCCTTGAAGGCATCAAAGCTGACCTCACGAAGAACGGATTTGCCCATAGCCTTAGCAACAGCCTCCATCTCACCCCTTACAGCGGCATAATCATCAGTTAAATCACTGTGATTTCCATGAGTATCAACAATACAAAGACTGTAGCCGGAATTAGCAAAATCAAAGTCAATCTTTTTAATAATCGGTTTATCAGTATCCTCAAAATCAATATTAACAAATGTACCTACAGATGAAGCCATCTGATCAAGCAGCCCCGAAGGCTTGCCGAAGAACACGTTCTCACTGTACTGAGCAGCCTTGGCAATCTCCACAGCATCAATATTTCCGTCATTATAAAGATGTGAAATAATGTTTCCGATTAACACCTCGAAGGCAGCCGAGGATGAAAGACCTGAACCACCCATAACATCACTTGTAGTACATGCATCAAAGCCGCCGATTTTATAACCGAGATTATTAAGTCTTGCCGCAACACCCTTAATCATAGAATCGGATTTGCCGTACTCACTTGCCTTTGGTTCAAGATTGCTGATATCAACCACATTAAGTGAATGACCCTCGCTTTTTTCATTGATAACAGAGTTTTCACTTTTTGCAGCAACTGCAATAGCATCAAGATTAATAGATGCTGCAAGCACCTTGCCGTTATTGTGGTCAGTGTGATTTCCGCATATCTCTGTTCTGCCCGGAGCACTTAAAACAATAACGTCCCTGTCATCATCAAACTGCTCAATAAATTTTTTTGCAGTTCTTATGTAGCGCGGCTTCTGCTCTCTGACAGCCTCGTCAGTGACATAAACCCTTTTTAAGCTGCTGTCAAGCTCACCGCATTCTAACATTCTGATTAATTCGCTCGCTTTCATAATTCTCTCCTTTTGCAATTATAAAACTATTTTATATTTTTCCTTCTCGGAATAAATTAACAGTGTCTGATTCATTTGCTTTGACTTGATTCCATAGAAAATATTAAATGTCATGATTGATATACCGGTAAATGCAACGATAATCATCAATAATACAATAAACTGAACTGAAAACGGGTTATAAATTGTTGAACCGATTTTAGTATAAATATATAATCTCGGAGCAAGACCCAACAGACTCAGCAGCGTATAATAGACAAAATCATACTTCATTGAACCGTAATACTTTGAAACCATACCAAGCGGGATTGACGGCACAAGTCTTGAAACGAAAAGCACATACGGATTACCATTTCCTTTAAACTGAATCCATTCCTTGACAAACCGGAGCTGCTTGATACCGAGTATCATACCCGTCCCGCCGCCGATAAACTTGCCCTCAAAATACTTCACCGTAAAGAAAAATGTACAGAATAATACATTTATAATAACCGCCTGCGTCATCGGGAAAACAATGCCCGATATTACACAAAGAAAGCCCATAGGTATTGGAAGCTGGCATTTTGCAATATAAAGAGCAAAAATACAAAGTACAATTTCAACATTGGAATCAAGCTGCACAATAGCATCATCAATCTGATTCAACCAGCTGATCAATGTGTCAAATCTGACTTCAAGCCTTGCGTGATTGTAAAGCACAACGGAAAGGAACACCAATAATCCTGCCATAATAAGCATTACTACTGTAGATATTAAATTTGTTCTATGGCGTTTTTGCTGTCTCACAAATTCATCCCCGTAAAATATTATCCCTCATTGAAATTGCCTAAAAATTCAAATTCCGGCAGTTCGTCATACAATGCACACATTAAATCAAGTGCAGACTGCTGTTTAACACTGCCTGACACATCCACATAAAAGTGGTAATTGAAATTTTCATTTTCAATCGGTCTTGACTCGAGCTTTGTCAAATTCAGACCTGCCATTGAAAATCTGCCCAGAACTCTGTAAAGTGAGCCTGTTTTATCTGCAATTGAAAAGATTAACGAAATCTTATTGGCATCACTGCTGATAACCAGCTTTTTGGAAATAACAATAAATCTTGTTCTGTTGTTATTATTATTCTGAACATTTCTTTTTAATATTTTCAGCCCGTATTTTTTTGCCGCAAATTCAGAACAGATTACACCAATATCTCTTTTTGATGAATTTGCAACATACTCGGCAGCCGCAGCAGTATTTGAAAAATTGATGCCTGTAAAATCAAAATTTTTCAGAAAATTACCGCACTGTGACAATGCCTGAGGATGAGAATAAACATTTGTAATATTCTCATAAGCTGTCCCCTCTTTAGCACAAAGACAATGTTCAATCTTTAAATCATATGCACCAACAACATAAAATCTGTATTTCATTATCAAATCATATGACTCGTGCACAGAGCCTGCGGTTGAATTTTCAACAGGAATTACACCATATATTGCCTCGCCCTTATTTACAGCCTCAAACACATCCTCAAACTGCTTGTAATATTTAACAGGTGAATCAGGGAACAGCGTATTTGCAGTAATTCCACTGTAAGCACCGTCAACGCCCTGACAGGCAACAGGTGCACCATTTGCAGTCAGCTTGCCGTCAATCTGTGATTTTTCAACAAGCTCTCTGAGCTCCTTGCCGCCACCGATTATTTTGTGCTGAAGTGCCCTTGAAGCATCCATGGTTGCAGAGAAAACAGTTTTTATCGTTTCGCCCTGTTCGCCGCACTTTGCAGCTACATTGTTCAATATTTCCTGCTCACGCTCTTCATTTAAAACAGGAATACCTCTTTCGACCTTATACTGAGCAACCTTTTCAGATATACTCATTCTCTTTAATAAAAGAGGTATAAGCTCACTGTCTATTTTATCAATTTCATTTCTGAGTTCTAATAAATCCATTTATATTAATAATCCTTTTTTACATCATTAAATCAAGCAGCCCGAATGCAACCGCTGCTTCAATAACAGGTACTGCACGAGGGACAATGCAGGGGTCGTGACGACCTTTAATAACAAGCTCCTCATCTGTCATGGTCTGCAGATTTACACTTTTCTGCGGTTTTGAGATTGATGGTGTGGGCTTTATTGCCACACTAAGTACAATCGGAGCACCTGACGTCATACCGCCGAGAACACCGCCGTTGTTGTTGCCATTCAGCACGACTCTGCCGTCCTTAACCGAATAGGTATCATTAGCCTGCGAGCCTGTCATTTCTGCAAAATCAAAGCCTGCACCAAACTGCACACCCTTAACGGCAGGAACACCGAAAAGGATTGAACTTAAATGACTTTCTACTGTTGAAAAAATATTTGCACCTATACCTATCGGCATACCTACAGCAGCACACTCAATAATACCGCCGATACTGTCACAGTCCATTCTTGCCTTCTCAACCTCAGCTCTCATAAGCTCCTCAGCATGATCTGAAATAACCGAAAATGCACTTGATGACAGCTTTTCCATAAGCTCTGCACTTATGCTATTTTTATCAAACATATCATCCTTGGCACTGCCTATTTTTGCAATATGGGCACCTACTGTTACTCCCTGCTGAACTAAAATCTGCTTTGCCACTGCACCTGCAAAAACAAGCGGTGCAGTAAGCCTGCCGCTGAAGTGACCGCCACCGCGGATATCATTGTTGCCGCCGTATTTAACAAAGGCAGGATAATCACTGTGTGAAGGTCTGGGAACTGTCATTAAATTTGAATAATCACCGCTTTTTGTATTTGTGTTTTCAATCACCATAGCAAGCGGTGCGCCTGTTGTAACATCATTAAGAACGCCTGACAAAATGTGCGGTATATCCTTTTCAAGCCTTGGCGTAGCGGTTTTGTCCTTGCCCGGTGCACGTCTTGACATATCAAGATATATTTTATCCATATCAAGCTTAATGCCGCTCGGCAGACCGTCAATAACACAGCCGATTGCCTCGCCGTGGCTTTCACCGAATATGGAAAGCTTTAAATTTTTTCCGAAATTAGAGGACATTTGCTCTACCTCCAAGCATATTGTAATCTTCAAAAAATCCGGGATATGACTTGTTAATGCTCATTGCATCGTCAATTGTTGTTTTCCCCTTTGCAAACAAGCCTGCAATAGAAAAAGCCATAACAATTCTATGGTCATTATATCCCTTTAAATCTGAACCTGTTGGTTCATTCCCGCCGTTTATAATTATTCCATCGGGGGTTTCTTCGGCATCAACGCCCATTGCTTTTAAATTAGTAACTACACTTTCAATTCTGTTTGATTCCTTATATCTGAGCCTTTCAGCACCATAAATAACTGTTTTTCCCTTTGCAAAAGAGGCAAGCACAGCAATTATCGGCACTAAATCAGGAATATTTTCTGCATTGATATCCGTACCGAAAAGCTCACTTTTTTCTGCTGTTGCAGTGGTATCATCAAAAGTAACCTTAGCACTGAACTTTCTGAGCACATTTATTATCTCTTTATCACCCTGGGTCGAATTAAAATCCAGTCCTTTGACCTTAACCTTTCCGCCAAGAGCACCTGCAGCAAGGAAAAATGCTGCCTGCGACCAGTCACCCTCAACAGTATAATCAAGCTGTTTAAACTTCTGGTTGCCATGAATCAGATAACCAAATTCAGTTTCTGTAACATGAACACCGAAATCAGCCATAACCTTAATCGTCATATCAACATATGGCTTTGACTGAAGCGGTGTTTTCAAAATAACGGCACTGTCACCATCAACGTTTGCAAGAGCCATAAGCAATCCTGTAATATACTGACTGCTTACATCACCATTAACCTCATAGCTTCCGTTAGCAAGCCTTCCTGAAATTTCCAGAGGTAAAAAGCCGTTGCTTTTCACCTGAACATTATGCTTCGGCAAAAGCTCCATATATTCGCCCAAAGTTCTTGAAAGCAGACTGCCCTCACCAACAAACTTAACATTTTTCCCAAGAGCAGCAGCAACCGGAATCATAAAGCGCATTGTGGAGCCGCTTTCAATGCAGTTGAGTTCTTTTTCATCATCCTTCAAAGATTGAAGAACACCAACTGTTGCACGCATATCGTTTGAATTGATGATTGGATTTACTGTTCCGCCCCCTGCGAGAAATGAGCATACCAAAGCCCTGTGTGCGGCTGATTTAGAGGGAGGTGCAGTGACCTCACCCGATAATATAGAATTTTCAATTTCAACAACACTCATTAATTTATACTCCAAAAACTCCGGCTATATCATCATTATTGACAGGGTAAATAAAACTGCTGCCTATTTTGCTCAGCATCACAAATTTCATCACACTGCCTGTTCTTTTTTTATCTGCACTCATTGCATCGACTATTTCGCTTACACTGTGTATATCAGAAATTTTCATATTATTCTTTTCAAGCACATTAATAATTCTGTTGGCTGTTCCCTGCTGAGTTAAGCCAAGCCTTTCGCCCACTCTGCTAATCATAACCATACCGATACCCACAGCCTCGCCGTGTGTTACAGTTTCAAAATCCCAAAGTTTTTCAATTGCATGACCACAGGTATGACCAAAATTCAGGAGTGCACGCTCGCCGTGCTCCTTCTCATCATTCTCAACCACCTGTCTTTTTATATCAAGACATTCATAAATCATTTCTTCAATAAAATCCTTTGGGTTTTCATTTTCAAGCCGTTCAAAAAGCGATTCGGATTTAATACAGCCCGCCTTGATAACCTCACCCATTCCATCAGCAAAAAACTGATCACTGAGTGTATCAAGCACATCAGGATCTATAATAACAAGACTTGGCTGATGAAAAGCACCACAGAGATTTTTGCCCTGCGGCAAATCGACAGCAGTTTTTCCGCCGACAGATGAATCCACCTGTGAAAGCAGAGAGGTAGGAATCTGCACAAATTTAATGCCACGCAGATAAATCGCAGCGGCAAATCCTGCCATATCACCGCAAACACCGCCGCCAAGCGCAACCACTCCGTCTTCACGTGTTAATTGATGCTCTGCCATAAATTCAACCATTTGGGCAACCGTTGAAACTTTTTTTGATGCCTCACCCGCTTTAAAAACGAATTCAAAAACCTCATATCCCTGTTTAATCAGTGATGCCTTAATCAACCCGCCATAAATCGGAAATACATTTGTATCACTTATGAGGGCAATTTTTTTGCATTTTAAAACATCACTTATAAGCTTGCCTGCCTCTGACAGCAAGCCTTTTTCTATCAATATATCATACTGGTCATTAACCTTAACTGTTAGCTTCTTCATTAACCGATTTCCTCTTTAATTCTGTTACCCTTTTCCATTAAATCGTGGAGCTGTTTTTCATCACTGTTTACAATTGCATATTTGAATTTCATTAAATTTGAAACCAAATCATCAATCTCTCTGACAAGCGGCTCACCATTTGCAATAAACAGCTCTGTCCACATATCAGCATTAATTCTTGCAACACGGCTCACATCACGATAGCTGCCTGCCGAATAACCTGCATGATATGGTGCCAGTGGTGACAACACATACGAGCAAGCAAGAACGTGAGCAATCTGTGAAGTAAAAGCAATCATTTCGTCGTGATGCTCAGGTGTGGTGACAACTGTGCGAGCAAAGCCCATTTCCTGTGCTAATCCTACCAATGCATCTGTTATATATCTTGGCGTTGAAGAAAACGGAGTAAAAATAAAGGATGCTTTATCAAAAAGCGTGTCAAGTGAGTTATCATAACCGCTAACCTCACGTCCTGCCATAGGATGACCGCCGACAAAGAAAAAACCGAACTCTTCGTTTTCAAGCTCACTGCAGATTCTTGTTTTAATACCGCAGGAGTCAGTAACAATACTGTTTTGCTTAAATAAATTTCTGTTATCTTTGATAAAAGGAACAATTGCATCCGGATAAAAATTTATAATCGTAATATCTGCTTTAGGGATTAACTCACCAAGCTCTCCTGTTTCATCAATGGCACCATCATCAAATGCACGCTGTGAAACAGACTCTGTTCTGTTCCAACCCATAATATGATGCTTTGTATTTTTTTTCAATGTTTTTGCAAGACTGGCACCAATAAGACCCAGACCGACAATCAATATATTCATAAGCCGCACTTCCACTAATATAATCATTAATATAATAATATATAACTTATAATAAGTCAAATAACAAAATTGTTAAAATTATATCATTTTGTGTTAAAAGATATGAGAAGTTGTTTATTGACATAAAAAAACACCCCGACAAAAGTCGGGGTGCTGAATTAATTATTATTCAAAGTAATCTGCGAACGGATCAAATTCATCTCCGCCTTCAAGGCTTCCGCCTCCTGTATTACCGCCTGTTGCACTTGTTGTAACAACGTCATTCGGAGGTAAAACATAATTACGAACAATCATTTCCGGTTCTTCATAAAACTTCTTCATAATTTGTAACCCTCCTTTTTAGAAATTGTTTGTGCCATCGATAATATTTGAATAGATATAAGATGTGTTACCCTCGGCATCCTTAATAACAGCATAAGCTGAATACTTGAATGAAACTGATGCTGCTGGATTCTTAATATCTACTACAAACTGGTCACCGACTGTTGTGTTTGATGACTTCATACGAACAACATTCTTCATATCAACATCCTCAACAGTCATAGAAGAAACATCTGCATTTCTTGTGAACAAGAAACCGTGCTCAACTACTGTGTAGCCAGCAGGAGCTGCAGTAAAGCCGATTAATGTGAACTTCTCAACATTGCTCTCTGAATACTTAGGAACAGGAACATTGTGCGCAGCTACGAAAGGCTTAGCCTCTGAGTATACATAACCAGTATAGATATTTCCTGAAACAGGAGTAATCTGTACACCATCAGGAGTAATTAATTTATTTAACTCGTTATAGTCAGCATCTGTTTCTTGAAGTCTATTATAATCATCAAGGGTAAGTGCAACAAGAGCTGCAAAATATTCATTCTCTACGTCAGTCATTGACTGATAAACATTGAATGAATATGATGGACCGTAATGAATAACTGTATACTCAGTATTCCAATCTAAATCCTGCTTAGCAAATGCCCAAGCATAAGCATTTTCAGCTTCAAATGTTACAACTTCATCATAACGAAGACCACTTCTTGTTTCTACATATTCACCATCGTTAAAACTATCTGAACCTATAGCAAAACTGATTTCGAAAGTATTCTCTTCCTTCGCAGCATAAACTGCCTCAACTGTTGTGTTAGCAGTTAAAGTGATTACATCACCTACATTGTAGGCTACACCATCAACAACATAATTTACAAAATTGTAATATGGTCTTGCAGGTGCTTTTGGCAATGTATACTCACCATCTGAAACCTCAGCAAGAAGAACCTTGTCAGAGTTTGCATCCTTAATTGTTACAAGGTAATTTGAATCAGGAGCATCAGCCGGTGTTGAAGTAACATAAGCATCACCGCGAACTATAAATCCGATAGCTTTAGCAGTAAACATATACTTATCAACTGACTCTGAAGTATTTGCCTTATAATGATAGTTCCAAGCAGCCCAGCCTTCACCATCAAGAGTATCAGTATCGTGATCTTCAACATTATTGTAAAGAACACCATCACTATTGATAACTACAGCCTCACCGTATACACCGGTACCAATCTTAACACCGTTGAGATAAATGTCATAGGTAATTGGTGTCATTTCATTAACAGCATCCGCAATTGCCTTATCAAGATCAGCCTGTGTTTCAAACACAAGACCAACTACATCCTTACCACAGATAGAAACGACTTCTTCATTATCAAGTGTTACAGAGCTGTCATACATATCAGGGTCTGTCTTCTGTGCAAGAGCAATTTGCTCCTTGACAGCATCAGCAACAGACTTATCATAGTCAACCGCCTTAAGTGCAGCAAGCTGTGCTTCAAGAACAGCAGTTTCGGCATCAATGTCTGCCTGCTTATCAGCCATAACATCAGCCTGAGCAGCTTCATCGAAGTAGACAAGCTTAGCAAGCTCTGCTGCTGCAGCCTTGAGGGATGATGCTGTAAACTTATTGTCAACAAGTGCATTTAATAATGCATTCTTTGCGGTGTTGAAAGCTGTGAAGTCAGCAACATTGAGTACAGCCTCATACTGAGCCACATATGTGATGTCACTTGTAATAGGTGCATCTATATCAAATGCAGGTGACCAGCCGATTGGCTGCATTGTGTAATTACCATCTACATAATCAACAAGATTGATTTTATTAAAGTTATTGAGGTATACAGGCTTTGAAGAAACAGCATCACCATGTGTAGGTGTGATTGTAACTGTCTTTTCAGTACCATCAACAGTCATATACTTAAACTGTACTGTGTAGGTCTTAAGCTTAAGACCATTATATGCACTCCAAAGATTTGTATATCTGCTCTCACAGATTTCAGTAATTCTGTCAGCAGTCAAATTAGAATAGTCAATATCTGAACCTGCTTCTTTAAGTGCAGTAGAGAAACGACTGTAGCTGTCCTCTGTATATTTCGCCGGTTCGCTGATAAGGTTACACTCAGCAACAAGGTCAACTAATGTTGAAATATCAACAACCTCAACTGTAGCGTGAATTTTTTCACCTGATGATTCAGATGTGAGCCACTGATAGTAGCTATAGTTCAGCCAGCCGTTCTGTGTGTTGAAAAGACCAACCATAGCAAAATTGGTATCGAGAGTATATGTTCTCTTTACAGGAGTTGTTGCAACACTGAGGGTAGGCTTGTCAAACTGAGGACCATTGAGTACAAGATCACCGGATACATAAGCCCAAGCAGTTTCCTTTGAAGCTGGAGAAACTGTTACACAGCCCCAAGCAGGGTTCGTTGCCGTACCATCTGTCTTAGTGAGCATTTCATCAAGAATGATGTTTTCAGCATCTGCTGCACTTACTTTTGTACCATCCGATGCTACAAAAGCCTGAGAAGCAACATTATTGTGTGAACGACCTGAATATTTGATATTCTTGAATTCAAAATTGCCGTTTGTAAGACAACCGCTGTAATCAGATTTCTGCTGATCGTCTAATGCAATAGGTGTTGAACTATTGTTATTAGTCTGAACGATACGGTTGTGACCGCCCTGTCCGCCGTTAGGCATTTTAGGCATTGTAGGATTAATCGTAATACTGTCGAGACCGCTGTTTGAATTCGTACAGTCAGATGAAACACCTACTGTAGCACGGCCCCAAGGAACACTGATTGCGTCACATGTTGTTCTGATGATTACTGCAGAGTTTGTATATGAAAACTGACCCTGGAAATTATAAGTATCCTTAGTTGTAAGAGGAGTCATTTCGGTTCTTCCGCCAACCCTTGCAACTGTACCATCAGGAATCTTTGTGAAGGTATATTCAAGATCATTATAGGCTGAAACAACAACTTCAATAACATATCTGTGATTTTCCATCTGGGTAGGATAATCAGTAAGCTCAACATCATTAATTGTTGACAGATAAATCTTAGCCTGTTCAACTGCCAATGCTAAATCAGCATAGTTATTGTAATCTGTCGGATCCTCAATTGTGTCAAGCAATTCAATTGCACTGTTAAGTGAAAATCTGCCATGTGAGGTCATTGTGAACTTGTCAGGTGAAAAACGAAGCGCCTTTACTGCTGTTTTTACATTTTCAAGTGCATTAGCATATATTTCCTGATTTTCAGGTGTATCACTTAAGGAATCTTTTGTATTAGGATAGTTATCAACGCTGCCCCAAACAGCAGTCTGTGCGGCAGCAGCAGCAGCATTTGCCTCTGCTCTGAGCTCAGGAACAAAGATTGATTCATATGAGAACAAAGCATCAATAACAGCTTCTAATTCTGTTGTATCAATTTTTGAAACAGCAAACTCTAAGTTACAAGCAGCAAGTCTGTCTGCAGCAGCCTGTGCACCGGCAGGGTCATTATAGCCTGTTGTTGTAAGACCTGCCATAACTGCCATTGCATCCTCATAAGCTGTTTTTAATTCATTCCAGCTTGCATCTGTTGAATCTTCAGGCTGAACACCCTTATTGTAGTCACCCATCTTAGCATCCATCGCTTTGCGAAGATTATCATAAGCAGGGTCATTTGTTTTGGTTGTATCAGCATTTTCCATAACAGAAATAAGTCTGCTGATTTCACTTGCACAGCCGGTGTAGTTATTAGAGGTTGTAAACCAATCAAGCGGATTGAAAGCAGTAGCATCATCCATAGCCTTGATATAATAGCTTAAACCACCCTGAGTATAATTTGAAACATCAATTGTCTTCATCTTGCTGCCGTTGGCTGCAACTGCATCAATAAGTGCCTTGAAGTTAACAACATGAATCTTCTGGCTACCGGTAACAGTAGAGGTGATATCACCGCCTACCTTAATGAAACCGCCGCTTGAGCCGTAAGCTGCACTTACACTCGGAGTGATGTCACGATAAAGCTCATTGTTTGCTAAAGTACCTGTAAACTTAATAAAATTTGAAGCGTTTCGAGGAGTTATAGTAGGAGAGCTCCATAACCATTTGTCGCAATCATAAACCTGATATACTTTAGCTCCGTTCTGTGTATCCGTGTAAGATATACTGTCGGTACCGTAATTCAAAGCCCATGCAACGTCAAAGTTACCGCCGTCAAAACCTTTCCAGTTATCGTCAAGGATGATACCATCAGTGTTGTTAAGCTCAATTGCTGTAACATATCTTGTCTTATCCTTTGCATTACCATCACCGGTTGCAGTAACACGGATAGTTGCCTGAGGAATATTTTTGCCGTCATAAAGCATAGTTACCTCAGGATAATAAATTATGGTTTTTACGTTCGGAGCATTGTCACCTTTACCATCAATACCATTTGCCGCACCACGCTCTGCACTGTAGTTGGTTTCAGACCAGAGAATGTTCTTGAGTGGCAAATCACTGCTGTCACCTGCCCACACCCTGCTGTAGTCGGTTCTATCCTTCTCATTAACAGCATTGATTGCAGCATCACCTGTGTATTCTTCAATACCTGCGATTGCTGTTTTCAAATTATCTGTTGCCTGCGTAAGAATAGAAACAGATGCACCGCCGTAGATGTAAGCATCAAGAGCTTCCTGACAGCCTACATATGCATTATATGCATCAGTAACCTTTTTGTAGGAAGCATTAGGTGTTTCAAGTTTTTCCTTGAAATTGCTCATCTGTTTCTTAGCAGCTTCGATATAAGCGTCTGTAATAACTGTGCCGGAATTATCCGCAAAAGCTGTAACAGCAGCCATGGGAACAGATGTAACCATCATAAGAACTGCAAGGAAAACAGACAGAATTCTTTTAGAAAGCTTAGTTTTCATAAATATTAATTCCTCCCAAATTATTTGGTTTTAAATAATCCGACAGTCACAGATGCTTAATTTCCTGACCCAAACGCTGCATCAGACCAGACAGACCAAATAAAACCAGACAGATCAACAGGCATAATAATCCCATTAATCCTATTAATATACAATCGTATTGTAACATATACTTTATGCAAAATCAACA
>OFGL01001126.1_pt1 | contig 17552 bp, 17 predicted proteins | sample 1521801 | NCBI WGS metagenome assembly OFGL01 (sample SAMEA3504085, study PRJEB24116) | mouse gut metagenome | biome: mouse gut; feature: mouse-associated habitat; material: faeces | place: Denmark | collected 2011 | reverse complement strand
TATAGTGAGCCACACCACAAAATGAAAGTGTGGCTCACTTTCTGTAACTCTAAAAATAATTTTTGGTATCTATTGGAAATTCTCTGCTGTTTAGGCTCTCTATCGTGATTGGCAGCATTTTGGAACGTGAATCATTATCTATGCTGCCCGTCATAATGCTAAACAGCCTGCTTACTAAGTCTGCATTGCTTACGTCTTTATTCTTTTGCAACCACCAGAACATCATTAGATACAAGTCAAGATATTTTGTAGCTGGCTTACTTTCCAAATCTTTGCTTATGAATTTATCTAATGAGCTGTGCAGACTGTTGACTCTGCTTAGGCTGTAGGCACCCACAACATATGTACCACCCGGAATCTTTACGTGTTCTATCATTTCCTTACGTGTAAAATACTTATAACTGTGATGGTCATCGGTTACAAGAACAGCTTCTTTGGTTATCTTTCCTTGCAGTCTGTTGTAAACTTCTATGGAATCTGGCGTCCCCAATGAAACGGCTTCCAAATAAATGTTGTTGGTTCGGTCTACGGCTGTCAAGATACAAACATGTTGATGGTTTCGGTCTATGGTTCTGGTTCCATCCATTCGTTTTTGACTATGATAAATCATTTCCTTTAACAGGCTTGGGTTATTCTCAAATAGTTCCCTATACTTATTACAGCTGTCCAAGTATTCTATGCGTTCTTTTCTGCTTCTGTGGTGTCTTGGCATCCTTTTTAATTTGTCTATAAAGAATGTTTTGTCTTTACAGCCTTTGAACGATAGACGTTCATACTTGCCATCTGCTTCTACAATGTTATTGAATGTGTCACATTGCCCATAAATATTTTGTATGGTCTGGTATATCTTCATTCTGTATGACCATACTGTGCTTGTTGACACGTTGATGTTGTTGGCTATTTCTGTTATAGACAGCCTTGAAATTGTGCCGCGTACAATCTCTAGTAGCTGATGCCTTGACAGGTGTGAATAATGCGTTATTAAACCATAATTCTCCGTGAACGTTTTACCACAGTCTTTACAGATGTACCTTGTTATGCCGCCTTTGGTCTTACCATGTTTCTTAATGCGGACGCTGCCGCAATGGAGACAACATTCTATGGTGCTTGATGGTTTGTCTGCCATAATTCTTACTTTGGAAATTTCTTTTGTGGCAACAGTGTCCTCAATCTTTAAGCCGACTGTATTACTGGTTTTTTCTCTAGTGCCCTCCAGTTCAGATTTTAGTCTTTGGTAAAGGACTTCTTTCTGATCCTTGGTCAGCCTATCAATTCCTTTCAGCCAGTCGCAATAATTTTGACTGTCAGCAAGGAATCGAAGCAATATCTCAGCTAAAATTCCAGCTATCCAGAATCCTCAATTACTGTTGGCTTCTCTTTTTGGGTGTGGTTCTCCCTACCATTGTCTGCCAAACCTCCAGCTTGTATCGCTCTGTAAGCTGCTGCTTTTTGGATATCCAGCGCCTTCTGTCTTTCTTCTCTGGCTCTGCGCTCCATACTGTCTGCACTATCTAAATAAGATTGCGCCCTATCAAAATCTGCTTTGGTATCCATCAATAATTGTTCTGTCATAGAAATTTTTGACAGTGTGTTCCTATTTTCTGGAAGCGCATCAATCCATATGGTATCTTTTGTACAAAGGTATAGCAGCACTTTTAGGAATGTGCCATAACTTCCATATGGCGCTTTCCCTGTTGCTTTTGCCCGTATTACAATGTCTGCCTGTTCCTGCAAGAATAATTCAACCCCTAGCTCCTTTGCATACTGCATGGTCTCCTGTGACGCTCCACAGGTAGCTATTACTACAGGTATGCAGGAACCCCCAAAACCTTTTCTGACATGCATACCTGCATAAACTTCTGAAACCGCAGTCTTGATAAGGTCTCTGTTATGGCACTTGCATTGTATGTAAAATGTAAAATCCCTGCCCCCTTTTATGGACGTATGGAATTCTGCTATGATGTCTACACCACCATCAAAACCATGTTTATACCCTTTAGGGTCATGTATGTTGGTCTGATTGGTTCTGTATGCCTTTAATCCATATGTCTGCAAAGCCTCTAATACCTTTTTCTCATACTTAATCCCAATGTCTACCGCATTACGCATACGCATACCTCCATTTTTTCAAAAAAATTTCTGATTTGAATTTTTAAAGATACTGCATATACTCCAATGTCTGTTTTATACGTATGCTATACTTAAAAAAATCTCAGCGCCCTTACTTATCTGGCCATTGTTACAGCATAAAAATAGCCTGTCAGATAAATTTCTGACAGGCTCAACATAGGGCTATAATTTTGTTGGGAACTGATTTTTGGTGTCTAAAGTAATTTCTCTGTTTGTTATTTTATCCGTGGTTACAAGGTCAACCCTTTCTTTTGCATCTAAATCTGGTATTTCATCAATCATTATTTTGTATAATGCCTGTACTTTTTCTTCCGTGGAATAATCTTTATACTTAAACAGCCACCAGAACAACATAAGAGTAAGGTCTAAATATTTTGTTGTATAAACTCTGCCGCTGAATCTGTCCATATAAGCAGTCAGAGCACTATGTACACTGTTCACTTTTGCAAGATTATATTTTGATTTCTTATGCTCATTGGCTGGTACTACCTGATGCTTTACACCTGTTCCATACATGATTCTTTCATAGGCTTTATGGTCATCTGTAACCAATACATTGTTGTCTCCATTAAACTTTTGTTTCAGCTTTGATTTTGCCATTGCTTTTTCTAACCTTCCTACTGATACTGGTTCAAGGTATAATGTGTTATTCTGGTCAACCAGTGTCAGTATACAGATTTGCTCATTGCTGATTCCTCTTTTCATTTTGGTATCAGCAGATAATAATTCTTCTAAATAATCTGGTTCTTCTATCGAAAGCCTATCATATAAATTATTCTTTATTAGCCAGTCTATTTTTTCTTGTCTGTTTCTATGGTGTCGTGGCATTCTTCTCAATGTGTAAATGAAAAATTCTGCATCCCTTTTCCCTTTAAAGGCTGCCCGGCAGTAGTATTCATCAGCCTCGCCGACACCATTAAACAGGTCATTGTATCCATACATGTCTTTGATTGCGTTGCATACTTTCTGCCTGCACAGCCAGATTGTGCTTGCTACAAGTCCTGTATCCCTTGCTATTACTGTTGTGCTGTGGTTGTTGACAATACCTCTTAAAATCTCTAACCATGTATCTTTGTCAATATGGGTGTATCTTATGGCTGAACCATGGTTTTCTGTAAACGTCTTACCACAACTTTTACATATGTATCTTTGATTTCCAGCCGATGTTACACCATGAGACTTTAATCTGGCACTTCCACAATAAACACAACAGTGTATTCCATCATTTCCTTTTTGTGTAATCTTTTTCTGCGTAGGCTTGGTAGGTGGAGATAGTGGTTTCTCTCCTTTTACTGTATCTGTACTGTCAAACTGTTCTTTCAGTTGTGAAAATAGCTGCTGTCTTTCCTCTTGTGATAAATTTGATATTAGTTGTCTTAAATCTTCATTGGATAGCGCCATATGCAACCTCCCAAAAACAAAAAATTCTATTTACACTTATATTTAAGGGAATGCTTGATTTTAGGCATAATAAAAAGACCTCACCTTTTGGTGAAGCCTTGGTATGCACATATGCGTGCAAAGATTAATCATAGGTCAATCAGATAACACTGACCTGTTTAAAATAAATAAATGATACACTTATATGTGTAATTTTTTATATAGGGGTCACTTGATATGTGACCCCTATATAAAATTTGTTTATGTTTACTTTTAATAAAATCCTGATGTATCCACTTCTCCGCCGTATATCATATCATTAGCACCAGACTCATTTGTTCCCATGACATCCCCAACATTTAGATCGGGTTCATTATTTTGAGCAGGTGGTTGCTGGGTTTGTGCTGGTGGTGGAGTTGTTTCTGCTGGTTTTTGTGTCTCTGCTGGCTTTTGTGTTTCGGCTGGTTTCTCTGTTTCGGCTGGTGTTTCTGTGCTGGTTTCTGTTGGTGTTTCTTCTTCTGGCTCGGTGTATTCGGAGAGGAATTCTCCGTCTATAAACGATGTTATTATGTCATCTGTACCTCCACCTTGCTCTATTCGGAACCAATTGGTTCCGTCTATTTGACCTACAACATGCACTACTTCATCTTTTTGTGCTACACCTATCATTGTAGATTCATTGGTAGGATTTTCATATGTATATGCTTCTGTGTTTACTACCATTTGAATGTCCATTTCTGTGATGGTAAATTCTTCTGATGCTTCTCCCTCGTCTTGTGATACTTGATATCCATTTATTTCTGTTACTGGCTTCATTGTACCACCTGTTGTATCTACTGGGTAGCCGTTTTGCTTGGTGTATGCTTGCAAGGTGTCTAGGTATAGCTGGATTGCTTCTGACTTGGTTAAACCCTCATCCCAACGTGTATCGGAACTGATAATTCCTAACTCTTGAGCTGCTACCAGTGCTTGATACATTTTGTCTGGGCATCCGCTGTCTGGGTTATCAAGTGTGAATTTCAATTCAGCAGAATCATAGTAATCCTTGCTTGTATCTTCTTCACTTAACTTTTGCTGGCTGGCTATGTCTCCGGCGCTCTTGCAATCGTTAAACTGTGCTTTCTTGGTGTCTGCGCTGGTCATTCTGTCTGCTCCAAATACATTACTTACTAGCATGTATATGTACTCACCACGGGTTATGGTTCCATTGGCTGTTTTCTCATTGAGTGATTTGTCTGCTAAAGTAAGGTAACTGTCATTGGCTACAAGTGAGGCAAATTCAGAATATTTTACATTTCCTACTTGTGACTCAAAGGTGCTGTCTCCTATATTTTCTGTGACAGAAGTATTTGCTCTTGCCAACAATGTCATGGCTTCTATTCTTGTCAGAGTGCTTCCACCATTGAAATAATTTGGCTCTGCGTCTGGCAAGAGGTTCCAGTAGGCATTGATAGCTGCTGCCATGTAGTCGCCTTCGTCTGTATCTACATAAACTGAATCCATTATCTGTTGTGTTTTCAATGTTGCTGTGTCATTTTCTATGAAGTTTGCTATGAATTTACGATTCATCATAGCATTATAGAGGGTGTTGTTTCCCTCTTGCTGTCCGTCAAGATTGATATAGCAGATTCCATTTTTTGAACCATTACCAAAACTTGTTATCTGCATAATGTCGTCTAACTGTTTTCTGAAAGTGTCATATGTAGCCAGCTGGTCTAGCTGAATCCAGTCCAGCGTCTTTTCCTCTCCTTGTTCCTCTGAGATTGGAGTAGCTATCTCAATCTCTATCTGCTGACCTGTATCCAGCATTTTCAGTAACTCACTTTGACTGGTGGCTGCACAACCCATTAACTGGCTGGCAATGATTACCATAGTGAGTGTTGGCACTATTAAGCGCTTAATTCTCATAAATTTACCGCTCATAATATCCTCCTTTATTGATTGTTTATTTTAATACTCCCCGAGCCTCTAGTTCTTTACGAGCTGTTACTAATTTTTTCACTATTGACTCTGGTATTTTCTTATTATTATATATGCTGATATTGTCAATATTGGTTGACACTTTTTTTACAAGGATATCAATGCCTAAGCTGTAGCATTCAGAGATTCGTAATATTTCTGTCGCTTGACCATAGGAGGGAGCCCTTCATTGGCGGAGCATATCCTTCTATTGTTCCAATAGCTGATGAAGTATCTCCAGATAAGAGTTTTCACTTCCTCCACGGCCATTTCCTCCGTATCATGCCTCCCATAGATGAGTTCCTCCTTCATACGCGCCCACATGCTCTCACACCGCGCATTGTCATGGCAGCGTCCCCCTTCACTGTTCATGCTCTGGAGAATGTCATATTTTGCAATCCTCCTGCGGTAGCTTCCGCTGGTGTACTGTGAACCCCGGTCAGAATGAATGACAGCCCCCTTAAGTGCCGGATAGGATCGGACAGCGTTTTCGAGTGTGCGCCCGCACAATTCCGCTTTCATGTTTGTATCCATTGACAGTCCCAGAACTGCGGCATCAAAACAGTCAAATATGGCAGATACATACAGCTTTCCATCTTTTGCCCTGATTTCGGTTATGTCTGTAACGCATTTTTTGAACGGCTCTGCAGATGTAAAATCCCGTTTCAGCAGATCGTCGGATTTTCGTGCCTTACGGTCAGCTTTGGTGATCCCGTTGGGCTTGCGTTTTGGACGGTGGCTAAGCCCGATCTGCTCCATGACACGGTAAACCGTCCTCTCGCCGGGGATATGGAGGCCTTCGGGTTGTTTCAGGAGAAGCGCCTGATACATGCGGATCCGCCCATAGGTGTCGTTGCATTCGTCCTCTGATGCGACCGCCCGCATTGCGTCGGCTAAATTCTGATATTTCCACGGCCGGTCTTTGTTAGCCAGATATTTATAAAACCCCTGCCGTGTTACTTTCAGCATCCGACAGTAGAAAGAAATCTTTCCCTTGATAACGCCGTCCTCGGTTTTTATGGCAAGAAACATCATTCTCTGCCTTTTGCAGACTTCCGACGGCTGGCGGCGAAAAAAGCGCTTGCTTCCTCAAGAAATTCATTTTCTTCTTTCAGCCGGCGGATTTCTTTTTCCTGCTCCTTAACCTGCCTGCGCAGGAGAGCCAGTTCCTCCGCCAGATTCATAGCCGTTTGTGGCGTGTGTGAGCCGGAACCGATGTCCAGCCGTCCCTCCCTTGCGGCTTTCGTCCATGCATACATGGTGTTTTCAGGGATGCCTAATTCAGCAGCCGCTTTTGCCCCGCCAAATTCCTTTGCCAGCTTTACGGCCTGAACTTTATACTCCATATCGTATTTCCGTTGTTTTTTTGTCATGGTAGTTGCCTCCTTATTTCTCTTTGATTATACATCAAATCCTTGAGCAAAAGGTGTCAACTAAAATGATACAACATCATTTTATATAATCCAGGATGGGTGCGTTACGGGGACTGGGAGAGGAGCTCCGGGTACCGATTTGCCGGTGAGTTACTTGAAGAGGGGGTGACAGCGATTTTCTGCATGAATGACCATATGGCGGGCGGTGTGTATGACTATTTCAGCGAACATGGCATCCGGGTGGGCGAGGATATCTCAGTGACAGGTTTCGACAATCAGGAATCTTCCCAGTACTGCAGTCCCGGCCTGACAACCATGGAGCTGCCGCTGACTGAAATAGGGACGGAAGCTGCGGCAATTTTACTGGAGCGGCTGGAATCTGAGGAGGAAAATATGCCAAACATCGTTTTGGAGCGGAGTATCCCGTGCAGGCTCATTGAGCGGGAGTCGGTGAAACGGATCACAGTGTAATGCGATGCCTAAATATTCCACATACCCCAACTATTGTTTATAATAATGTGAGAAGTACTTCTAAAACTCGGCAGCAAAGGCTGCCTCGTCAAGAAGTACTAAGTCTCACATAAGAGAATGCCAGGAAGCGGCATTCTCTGCACAGCGGAATCAGAGCGGCCGGTGTGAAGAGGGACAGATACAAAACGCCGCGTATAAGGGGAATGGAGGAAAAAATGGAGACATTACATGTGACAGCCGCGAGGGATCAGGAGCAGTTTTACCGGATTCTGGATAATTTAATCAGTACGAACAAGGAGTTTCGGATACTGATCACCGTCCCCTCGGGGGAGAAGGGAGCGGAACAGGCAGAACATACGGAGGACGTGACGGAAACCGGGGCGCGGGATCTGGAAAAGGATGTGACAGATATGATCCATGAGATCGGTGTGCCCGCCCATATTAAAGGATACCAGTATCTGCGGGAGGCGATTATGATGTCGGTGGAGGATGTGGAGATGCTCGGCTCCATCACAAAAATTCTGTATCCCACGATCGCAAAGAAATCCCAGACGACGCCGAGCCGGGTGGAACGCGCGATTCGTCACGCGATAGAGGTGGCGTGGTCGAGAGGCAGGATGGAAACGCTTGACGCGCTTTTCGGATATACGATCAACACGGGAAAAGGTAAGCCGACCAACTCAGAGTTCATCGCGCTGATTGCGGATAAGATCCGGCTGCAATATCGACGATAATAAATGGAAAAGCCTGTTAAAATTCAAAATAATCCTTTTATTGCCACCCGAAATATTGTATACTGTTGTTTAGGAGTCCATATGGACTGCATGTATTAAGAATAGCATGATACAGTTGGAGGGTTGTCATGAAAAAAATTTTATTTGTCGCGTCGGAAGGCGTACCTTTTATCAAAACAGGCGGGTTGGCGGACGTGGTCGGCTCTCTGCCCAAGTGTATTGACAAAAAGTATTTTGATGTGCGGGTGATCCTGCCGAAGTACACCTGCATGAAACAGGAAATGAAGGATAAGCTCACCTACAAGACCCATTTCTACATGGATTTTCATTGGAAAGAGGAATATGTGGGAATCCTGGAGGCGGAAGTCGACGGGGTGAAATATTATTTTATTGATAACGAAAGTTATTTTAATGGCTTTCAGCCTTACAGCGACAATGCGCTGTTTGAGATTGAAAAGTATGCTTTCTTCTGTAAGGCGGCGCTGTGCATTCTCCCGGTGATAGATTTCAGGCCGGATCTGATTCACTGCCATGACTGGCAGACCGGCTTGATTCCGGTGTACTTAAAAGAACGCTTCCAGGGCGGAGAGTTTTACCGTGGCATTAAGACTGTCATGACCATTCACAACCTGAAATTCCAGGGCAAGTGGAGTGTCAAGGAGGTAAAGGAGATCACGGGACTTCCGGGGTATTTCTTTACGGCGGATAAGCTGGAGGCATATAAGGATGCGAATCTCTTAAAGGGGGGTCTGGTTTACGCGGATGCCATCACTACGGTAAGCGACACGTACGCGGAGGAGATCAAGACGGCGTTCTACGGCGAGGGGTTGAACGGCCTGCTCTGCGCGAGGGCGGGAGATCTGCGCGGTATTGTGAACGGTATCGATTACGATGACTTTAATCCCGAGACGGATAAGCATATAGAGTTTAAGTACAATGCGGCTAACTTCCGCAAAGAAAAAGTGAAGAACAAGCGCGCTCTGCAGGAGGAGCTTGGATTAAATCAGGATGACAAGGCTATGATGCTGGGCGTTGTGTCGAGACTGACGGGACAGAAAGGCTTTGATCTGATTGCCTATATCATGGATGAACTGTGTCAGGATAATGTACAGCTTGTGGTGCTTGGTACGGGCGAGGAGCAGTATGAAAACATGTTCCGCCATTTTGACTGGAAATATCACGGTAAGGTGTCGGCGAACATCTATTATTCGGATGCGCTTTCCCACAAGATTTACGCGGCAAGCGATGCGTTTCTTATGCCGTCGCTCTTTGAGCCCTGCGGCCTAAGCCAGTTGATGTCCCTGCGCTACGGCACTGTGCCGATTGTGCGTGAGACAGGCGGTCTGAAGGATACGGTACAGCCCTATAACGAGTATGAGGGCAGCGGTACAGGCTTTTCCTTCACAAATTACAATGCCCATGAGATGCTGGGCACAATCCGTTACGCGGAGCATATTTACTATGATAAGAAGCGGGAATGGAATAAGATCGTGGACAGAGGCATGGCAGCAGACTTTTCATGGCATGTGTCCGCGAAGAAATATCAGGAAATGTATGACTGGCTGATTGGATAGGGACATGGAAGATCCGAAGAAAAAGAGCACGTTTGTGTTTCAGGCGGGCATTCTGGCAGCAGCCGGAATGCTCGTCAAAGTGATCGGCCTGATATACAGAAGCCCGCTCCTTTCCATTATCGGAATCGAAGGCAGCGGGTATTATAATGCGGCGATCAACATCTATACAATTATATTATTGATTTCTTCCTACAGCATACCCTCGGCGATTTCCAAAGTGATTGCCCAGCGGCTTGCGTTTAAGGAATATCGGAATGCACAGAGGGTTTTTGTCTGTGCACTTCTCTATGTTCTGGTGGTGGGCGGCGCTGCCTCGATTTTGACATTCGTGGGAGCGCCTTTTCTCGTGGAGAAGAATCCGAATGCGGTGCTGGCGCTTCGCGTGTTGTCACCGACTATCTTTTTTTCGGGATTTCTCGGTGTGCTGCGCGGTTTTTTTCAGGCCCACGGTTCCATGGTGCACACTTCCATCTCTCAGATTTTAGAACAGATTATAAATGCCGCAGTCAGTATATTGGCAGCGAAGCTTCTGATCGGTCTGGTCATGGAAGGTGATACCACCAGGCGGGCCATCTACGGTTCGGCAGGTTCGGCTCTGGGAACCGGCGCGGGCGTGGTGATCGGTCTTCTTTTCATGCTCGGCATGTACCGGCTCAACGGCGGCATGATCAGAAGAAGGGTGGAGCGGGATAAAACATGGCACGAGGAGAGCTATAAAGAAATTTTCAAGGTGATCTTTACGATCGTCACGCCTTTCATTCTCAGTACCTTCATCTATAACTGTACGACAGTGGTCAACATGTACATCTACCTTTATGTCATGGACTATAAAAAGATGGATCCGATTCTGTCGAGCAATCATTACGGTATTTTTTCGGGACTGGCGGTAGCGGTGGTAAATATTCCGATTGCCATTGCCTCATCTATGTCATCGGCGATCATGCCGGGGGTTGCGGCGTCCTATGCGAAGGGAACGGTGGCACAGACGAGAAAGCAGATTACGCGGGCGATTCAGATGACCATGCTGATCGCGATTCCGGCGGCGGTGGGGATTGCCGTACTGCCAAGACCTATCATGCAGTTTATTTTTCCCCAGAAGGAATCGCTGGACATCGCGTCCGGGCTGCTGGCAGCTCTGGCAGTGACGGTTGTGTTCTATAGTCTTTCGACGCTGACCAATGCGGTTTTGCAGGGCATCGGGAAGGTCAATACGCCGGTCATCCATGCGGTGGTGGCGCTGGTGATCCAGGTGGCGGGCCTGATCGCACTTATGCTCTACACGGATCTGGAGCTCTATGCGCTGGCGGCGGCAAATGCCCTCTATTCTTTTGTGATGTGTGTCTTAAACCACTTGTCCGTGAGAAAGCATCTGGAGTACCGGATGGATGTGGTAAAACTGTTTCTGAAGCCATTGTTCTCGGCGGTCATCATGGGAGCAGCAGCTTTTGGCGTTTATCACGGACTGATCCTGCTTATCCCGGTGAGCCGGCTGGTGCTGTTGATGGCCATCGCTATCGGGATGTGCGTCTATGGCGCGGTGCTGCTTTTGATCGGCGGGGTAAGCAGAGAGGAGCTGAAGGCTTTTCCCAGAGGGTACACGCTGGTTCATATTGCAGAGAGGTTACATCTGTTATCAGATGGATCGGAAGGAACGGAAAAAAAGAGACGGAGAAAGAAGAAAAGACGGAAAAAGAGGCGGGCATCGTTATGAGAAAGAGGAATTGGATTTTGGCGAGTCTCCTGTGCCTTGTACTTTCTCTGGCGGGCTGCGGCGGCGGGAGAGCGGAGACTGGCACTTTACTGAAAATGACCTTTCTGGATACGGGTAAATCGGACTGCATCGTGATAGAAGCAGGGGAGAGTGTCGTGGTGAACGATACAGCGGATGCGGATGATGCGGCGGCGATCTGCGCCTTTCTGGAGGAACAGGGGAAGAAGCGGATCGAATATCTGATTCTGAGCCATTTCGATAAGGATCATATCGGCAGCGCGGCGGATCTGGTTTCCCGGTATGAAGTGGGCTGTGTGCTGATGCCGGATTACGAGGAAGACTCGGAGGAATACCTCGCTTTGATGCGGGCGTTGGAGAAGACGGATACGGAGAGCCGCAGGCTGCGGAGGGCTTATGTATTTACGCTGGAGGGGATTGACTTTTATGTGGATGCGCCTCGGGAGAGCGTCTATGAGAATGATAACAACTACTCATTAATAACGTGTGTTACAAACGGGGAGGATCGGTTTCTGCTGATGGGGGATGCCAAGAAAATACGGACGGGGGAATTTCTTTCGTCTGAAGCGGCGAAGGGACAGTATGACTTGATCAAGATGCCTCATCACGGGAACTATACAAAGAACCTGGCAACACTGTTTGAGACGGCTAGGCCCCGCTATGCCGTCCTCACCGCAGACCCGGCGCGTCTGCGGGTGGAGGAGGAGACTGTTTCGCTGTTGGATGAATATGACTGTGAAGTGTATTACACGGATGAAGGGATTGTCACTGTCATATCCGACGGCAGCCTGATACAGGTGAGCCAGCCTTAAAGCTTTTCGGATGAGACCGCAGGCCGGGAGACCGTGCAGCGCGCGGACAGAGTGAGCCGCCGCCGGAAAAGATTTCGGCAGACGGCTCTTTCAGCGGTTTTAGGAAAATTCGGAAAGATCAGAGATGTCGGAGTCGATTGCCATGGAGTAGTTAGTGTAGTACACCACAAAGCCCGGTTTGGCTCCGGCTGGTTTTTTCACATGTTTTTTCTGGACATAGTCGATTTCTACCTTGTCTTGTTCGCGTCCCTTGGAATAGTAGGCGGCAAGTCTTGCGGCCTCCTCGAAGGTGCGGTCTGGCACCTCGGCTCCTTCTGTCTTCAAGACCACATGGGAACCGGGAATTTGTTTGGCGTGGAACCACCAGTCGTTCCCGTTGGCGAATTTGAAGGTAAGCTCGTCGTTCTGGAAGTTGTTTTTCCCCACATAGATATGAAAACCGTCGCTGCTCACATAGTGGAAGGGCTTACTGGTGATTTTTACTTTTTTGGAGCCGCCCTTTCTGCGGATATAGCCGCTCTCGATCAGCTCCTCACGGATCTGCACCAGATCTTCCTCCTGCATGGCGATGTCCAGAGCGGCAAGGATGGATTCCAGATGTTCGATCTCTTCACTGACTTGAATGGTCAATTCCGACAGCGCTTCATAGGTTCTTTTGAGCTTTCCGTATTTATCAAAATATTTCTGTGCGTTTTCCTGCGGCGTCAGGGTGTTGTCCAGAGGAATCGTGACGGTCTCGTTGGTATAATAATTGAGCGCCTCCATGGATTTGGCCTCCGGCTCCACGTTGTAGCCGTAGGTGTTGATCAGTTCGCCGTAAACCTTGTACTTGTCCCGCTTTTCCGTATCCTTCATCTGCCGCAGCTGCAGTTCATATTTTTTTGTATTGCGTTCCAGGGCGGTCTGGACAATTCGGCGCAGATCTACGGATTTCTGGCGGATCCGTGTCACTGCGTTCCGCTGTGCATAATATTGTTCCAGAAGGACGCTGACGGAGTCGAAGTCATGCCGCTTACAGTCCCCGTACATGGTGAAAGCCAATGCGGCAAATTCCGTGGGGACGTTATTTTCATAAATAATGTTTGGCTGGAAATTGCCGTTTTTTACCTGATCCATAACGGAAAAAAAGGCATCCGCCAGCCGGTTCAGGTGTTCTTCCCCAAGGGAAGCGGTGGAATAGTCTCCGTCCAGTCCGGCCCGGTAACAGATCTCCTGAGACAGGACAGGGGAAATGCCGGTATAGGTACCGTAAAGCGCTTTGTGGACCGGCATGGTTTTGCTGTGAATCTTATTCATAAAGGCTTCCCTGCTTACCGTAAGGGGATCTTCCTTTTCCTGTGTCTCCGGGATAAAGTAGGGACGGCCGGGAAGCACTTCGCGCACACTGCTTACCATGCCGGAAATATGCTTGATGCTGTCTATAATCATATTTTCCTCATTGGTGAAAATAATATTGCTGTATTTCTGGAACCCACTCCCATGCAGGGCCTCCAAAAGCAGCCCGCATCTTGTTAGGCAGTTCTCCTTCTACTCCATCGCGCCATACATAATAATCATGGTATGGGTTTTCTTTGCTCTTTTTTGCTTCCTGGAACCAAAAATGCTCATCAGAAGAATGATTCAAAACCAGATCCATAATAATACGAATATGGTGTTTTTCTGCCTCCTGAATCAGCATTTCTACATCACTGATGCTTCCAAACATAGGGTCAATGTCCTGATAATCTGATATATCATACCCATTGTCATCCTGTGGAGATTTGCAGACTGGCGAAAGCCAGATTGCATCAATTCCCAAGTTTTCCAAATAGTCCAGCTTAGATATAATTCCCTGCAAATCTCCGATGCCATCTCCATTGCTGTCTGCAAAGCTGCGCGGATAAATCTGATAAATTACCGCGCTCTTCCACCATTTTTTGTTGTCTGTGTTCTTGTCTGTCATTTTTCAAATGTCCTCCTCATTACTTATTCATGCATATACACCATATCCCAATAGGATAATTCTGGAATCTGGAATATGATGTAGCCGCCCTCCATATCCTGCCCTTTTTCAAATGGCAGCTTGATACTCATACCTTGATTCACAGAAAAAGAAGCCATAAAAACTTGCATAATTTCTTTGTCTGTATAATATTTGATACAAATATCTTTTGCACATATTGGGACTGGCTTATCTCCATTTTCATCGCGCCAGATATTGTCTGTTCCAAGAAGATTAATCAGATGAAGTATTTCATGTTTTTTGTCAGCTCTTGTATAAACCCATATGGTGTTGCTCTGCCCGTTTCTGCTGAATGGATACTTTTCAACCTCTACTTTATTTTTGGTCGTTATCTGCCCGTCTCTGAGCAAATTTTCATACGCCACTGTGAAGTCTGCCATCCTTTTCACTGCTTGTTGCAGTACTTCTCCCATAGGAATCCTATCATCTGGATAATATTCCAAATGAAGCATATGATTTCCATTGCCTAGCTCTAACCTTGAACCGCCCGCAGCATAAACTGCCGCAGATATCTCACCCGGAGCAGAAACTTCCGGATCCGGTTTTTTTTCTCGTCCTCCGGTTTCAGCCCCACATGGATTCTTTTTACCCTGGAGTCCGTCCGAAATTCATTTTCTCCCTGCCATTCCGTGGCAATCAGCACTTCGTGCCCCTCCCCCGCGAACTGATCCGCCAGATTTGTGACCACCCGTTCCGCCCCTCCCTGTTCCAGGCAGTTCAGATGAAATGCTATTTTACGCTTCATATCTTTCTCCATCCTTCCGGGCTGTCCTGCTATCTCGCTTCCTCTGCCCACTCCCTCAGCCGTTCCGTATAATATCCGTCCGAAAAATCACCGGCCCGCTTCACCGCCGCCCTGCAGTATGTCTCTCTGTACGGCTCCTCGCCAAGCATATGTTTCATTTCTTCCGCCAGCAGCCTCTCTTCCTCCGTAATGACATCCGCCTGCAAATTTTTCTCCGGGCTCATATTGCCAATCAGAATGCCATAAGACTCGTTTTCTCCCTGCAGAATTTCCCTGGGGCCTGTCAGACAGTCCGTGGCAATTACCGGTACCCCCAGAGCCATTGCCTCTATCAGCGCATTGGGGAACCCTTCATGGTAGGAAGTCAGCACATATAGCTGTGCCGCGCCAAGATACGGGAAAGGATTCCTTTTCAGCCCCGTAAAGCAGACCCCGTCCCCTACCTGCAATTCTTCCGCCAGAACCCGGTATTCTTCAAATTCCCCTTCACCGATCAGCAAAAGTTTTGCATCGGGAATCTCCCGGCGCACCAGAGAAAATGCCTTAATCAGATGCCAGAATCCTTTTACGTCGTCTTCCCGCCCCATGGATGCGATAATATTTTCCCTGTTATCCCACGGCAGCAGCGGTTCTTCCCCACTCGCTTTCTCTCTCAGGTCGGCCACATCCAAAGGATTGTAAAGTGTCACTGCCTTGCCGCAGCCATACTTTTCCCTTACTTCTTCCTCAATCCGTGCGGAACAGCACAGTACCTTGTCCGCCCTTCGGCAGAACAGCCTGATTTTCCCCTGGTTTTCCATATCCATATAACTGCGTATGCCAACCCATATTTTTGCCTGTCTGCCGGAAAATACATTCACAATATTGGCACTGGGGCCAAAGCTATAAGCAATGTCTATATTCAGCCTGCGCTTCCACTTCCGCACCGCACGGCTTCTCTTCACGATATTGACTGCCTTCCCTATCTTGCTGTCCCGCACTCCCATATGGAGGTCTATCACATTCAGCCCTTTTATGTCATAGGCAATATCCTTTGAATCAAATATTAAAATGAAAACATCATAGTACGGCTCCAGCAGCCGCGCCGTGGCCACGCATACACGTTCAAACCCGCCTTGATGAAGCATGGGTACAATCAGCATGATCTTCTTTTTTTCTTCCATTGGTACCTCCATTTTTCCCCAAACTTCATTGCCACCGTCGCAATTGCCCATGGCAGTAAAATTCCTCCAGCTTTAAAGCCTGTTCCCTTACATCGAAGCCCGCTTCTTTTATAATGCCGCACATATCCTCCCGCCCGTATGCCAGATGGCTTTCCACATACTCTGCCCAAAGATCCGGTGACTTATCAATGCTTTCGAAATGCACCAGCCCGCTTAACCCCACTTCCGGCGTGATTCTGTCCGAAATCAGGCAGCGCAGCCTTGCTGCCTGTGCCTCCACCACCGTACCCGGAAGTCCCTCGAAACGGGACGGAAACAGAAAGAAATCAAATGCCTGATAAAAATCCTCCACATTCTTCCGGTTCCCCATAAACAGCACATCCTCTGCCACCCCCAGCTCCTTCGCCTGCGCCTTTACATTCTCCATCCCGTCCCCCTCCCCGAGAAGCAGCAGCACACACCGTTTTCCTTTCACTGCCAGATTCCTGTGCAGCCTTGCAAAAATCTCCGTTAAAAATTCATGGTTTTTGGCATAATGAAACCTGCCTACATGCCCGATTACATAACTGTCCTCGATCTCCAGCCGCTTTCTCAGCCTATTCCTGACGGTTTCCTTATACCGGAATTTTTCGGCATCGATGGCATTGGGAATGAGAAACGCTTTCGGCGAGCCTTCCCAGCCGGCTCCGAACACGGACTTTCCGGCCTCCCTGGAACAGGCAAAGCAATAATCCGCCTGTTTCAGCAGCGGCAGTCGCAGCATTCTGGTAGCCACCCCTTTCGGCCCCCGGTCCACGCCCGCGCTTCTGGCATGGGCACATCTTACCGGAATGCCCGCCCGGCCTGCCTCCGGCAAATAAATAGAGGCAGTACTGGTCATATGTCCCTGCACCACCGCAAACGCATGGTGCTCCTGAAAGAAATTCCGCACTGCCCTCTTATATTCCAGATAATTATATATTTTAAACTTCGGAAGGAGATAAATCTTCCCCCCTAACGCCATGACTTCCTCATCATAAAACTCCGGCTTCCGCTCCCTGCCATTGTCCAAGGCCTGATGCACAAGAAAATCAAACTGCACTTTCTCCCTGTCCATGCAGCGGTACAAATCCATAATACGGCTCTCCGCCCCGCCCAGGCCCAAGCCGCCCAGCACATGCAAAACCCTTACCGGTTGTTCCTTCATATAAGCAGTCCTCCCCGCTATAAAAACTTTACCAGCAGATGCTTCACTGCCGCCATGCAATATTCCCAAAACCGCCCCAAAAACCCTCTCTCTTCCGGCTGCTGCGCCAAATACTCCCCGAAAGATATCACTTCCTGCCCTTCCAATATGCCCCGGTACCGTTTAAGGTCATCCCCGTCCATGGTATTGGAATGAACCACCAATGTAGTAAACCCTTCCTTCTTTTTCAGGCTGCTTTTCAGCCGGAAAGAAATAGGATAAAAGACCATCCCATGCCAACGGTACGGACGGCTC
>OFGL01001122.1_pt1 | contig 17597 bp, 20 predicted proteins | sample 1521801 | NCBI WGS metagenome assembly OFGL01 (sample SAMEA3504085, study PRJEB24116) | mouse gut metagenome | biome: mouse gut; feature: mouse-associated habitat; material: faeces | place: Denmark | collected 2011 | reverse complement strand
AGAAACACCGCAGGTTCGATTCCTGCCCCATCCACTTTCCGTTTGCGTGTCCGAGTGGTTTATGGTGCCTCTACGTTCCACTCCGGTCGTGGCAAAGCGGATGTCCCCCGGACATCCTGCGACCTGCTAAGGTGGTGTGCGCCAACGCACCGAAGGTTCAAATCCTTCCGCAAACACTCTTAACAAAGGATGGTTCATAATAGAAAAGGACCGGCGAGAACCGGTCCTAAATCATTGCATCCATTTTTATATTGTTAATAATTCATTTTGAAGATTGAGAAGTTCCTCCTCAGTCAGTCCGGTAACTTTCATAATTTTTACAATTTCCGTGCCGTCTTCCAGCAAAGCCTTTGCAATTTCTATGGCTTTTTCCCTTACCTTCTGGTTCGCATATTCAATTTTTTCCTTCTCATAAAGCTGTCCTAACTGTGTCATGTTGATGCGCCTCCTTATTTGATCCATGTAATCCCTGTTTATAAATTTGTCACTTGCAACTATCACGCCGGACAGGGTAAAAATCCGTTGCCCTTCGTCCGGTATCTGTTCAGCCAGGTCAACAACCTTTTCTAACATTTTCTGTTTCCCTTCAGAATCGGGAACTGTCAGGGGCAGAATGACAAGCGCCATCAAATCGTCGTCTGTAAGTACTGAGCCAGAATGGATTTTCTGCCGTATGGCGTTGAATACTGCCCTGCTGTCCATACGAGATAAGAAAACCTGCTTTGGACGCAGGGTAATTCGATATTTTCCTTGTCTCTCTGCAATAAAGTCATATGTTTCATCTCCAATATGCAAAAGCAGGGGAAATACATACCTCCCCTGCTATTATATCTGCTGCTATAAAATATCATATTCCTCAAAAAGCCTGTTCCTGAAATCCGGTTCTTCTAAAGCACGATTCAATTCGTCAGTACGGTTTTCAGAAAGAAGTATCTTGATTAAGGAAGCCATCTGGTTGCTGCCTTCTTCCCGCCCTAATTCGATATTTTCCCGGTCTCTTTGCAATAAAGTCATTGTGTGTACCTCTTATACAGTTACATTTTCATCCTGAAGATGAAGGAGTTCCTCTTCGGTGAATCCATATGTCTTCATGATTTTTACTATATCAATACCTTCGTTCAATAAAGATTTCGCCCTTTTTAAATCATTTTCCCTTACTTTTTGATTAGCATACTCAATCTTTTCCTTCTCATAAAGCTGTCCTAACTGTGTCATACTGATTCTCCTCCTATCTGATCCAGATATTCCCTATTGATGAATTTATCACTTGCTACGATCACGCCGGAGAGGGTAAAAATACGTTGTTCCTCATCCGTTATCTGTTCTGCCAGATCCACAACCTTCTCCAACATTTCCTGCTTCCCTTCAGATCCGGGAACCGTAAGCGGCAGGATCACCAGCCGCATCAGGTCATCATCTGCCAGAGGGATGCCGGACTGGAGTTTGCCCTGAATTTCATCAAAGGCTGCCTCGCCGTCTATATGGGACAGGAAAGCCTGCTCGGTACGCAGGGTAAAACAGTCCGTTTCAAGCGTTGGCTCCGCACATTGCACATCGCTGGTGTAGATAACGATCAGGCGCAGGTTGAATGTTTCATCTTCCTTAAAGTATTTTTCCATTACCCGCGCGATATAATTCAGATATTTTATCTTATTCGCCTTTTTGTATACCGATTCGTAATCTACAATCGCATAAGTGCCGTCTTCCAGCAGAAACAGGTTGTCAATGCTTTTTTCGTTTGCAGCAATCTTCGGCAGGTCTGTGGGAAGAAGCTCCCTGATCTTCGGCAGGTCAATGCCATACGCCGCAAAACTTTTTTCTTTATATGTCTGGCCGAGGATCTTAAATAAAATATCCTTATTCTGATAAACGATTCCTTCTGACATTGTATTCCCCCTTACTTCTGTAATAAAGTCATATACTGGAGTTCCATATCCTTGTCCAGCTTAATTTCAGTTACTCTTTTATGGATTGCTCTGACCAGTGGGCTGGAGGTCTGCTGCGCACTGGCGTCAGTGCTGTTTTCGATATAAGCCAGAAAATCCTTTATCTCGTCGTCCACATCATCCTTTTCGCCTTTGGTGCTTAAAAATATCTCAGTGGTTTCATCACCGAGCGTCAGCGACAAATCTTCCAGACACCGGTTCTCAAAGGTGTAGATGTGGCGTCCGTCAGAAAATGGATCAAAGGTGCAGATAAAGATGATGTACGATTTCTTCAGCTTTGTGCATCTTTCTCCGGTGCAAATTAGGCTAAAGTCAATATTGCACTGGAAATACCTTGCTTTTCTGAGAAGCTCCTCATCTCTGCAGCACAGCATCTCAACAGAGTATATGGTTTCCTGCTCATCATTGATGCAGGCATCTAAGCGGATGTCCCCGCTGTCAGGTGCAATGTCAGTGGTTTTCCGGGTAATCGGGAAATTTACCTTTTTAATGGGGACATTTAATATTTTTTCCAGTACCCTGCGGCATATTTCCGTGTCGCTCATTACCTTCCCAAATAAAAAACTGTCTGCAAGGTTCAGTTCCTGAATAGTGTTCGTTTTGTTTGCCATAAATAGCATACCTCTCTTTCTCAAATTATAGCATGATTCTGCCGTTTTGTCAGTTGCGATTTGAATTGTTTTATGGATTGCGAAGAGAACCCGTATATAGAATAAGTACCCTGTGACTGCCCGGATACTTGAAAAAAGCTGCCGTTTTCCAGACAGCTTTTTTCAGAGTATTTCTAATTTTCAAACATTTCCAGTTCCTGATGCCGGTAGGGTTCCATGCAGTTTTCGTCTTCCGGAAAGCGGTTATGTTTATCCGGAATGATGAGCCGCAGAACGTCCCGCCCGGTTTCACGGACCTTTTTCAGCCGTATGCTGCAGTCCTCATAGATACCGGAAACCATATCGCCGTCATGGAAGGTTTCCCCGCCTTGTACCCGCATACCCATTGTGTTCAGAAGATAGCAGATATGTTCTTGGGGAAGGTTCAGCACCATCTGGAAATCCGGGCGCCGGTATTTTTCCATTCCGTGTGTATGGGCATTGCACAGGTAAGGATAGGGACCGGGATCGTCAAGGATATAGTGTATGATCCAGTCAACATTTTTTCCCATAATGCCCTCCTACGCCGACAGCATATCCAAAAATTCCTGCTCAGTCAGGACTTTGACGCCGAGCTGCTGTGCCTTTGCCAGCTTGCTGCCAGCCTTCTCGCCGCAGATCAGGTAATCCGTCTTTTTGGTAACGGAGTTGCCGGGCGTGGCGCCGAGGCTGATAATCTTGGCGTTAATTCCGTCACGGGTGAAGTTCTCAAGCTTTCCTGTCGCTACGATGGTGCATCCTGCAAATTTGTTGTTTGTTGTTTCGTTCATATTGTTCTCCTCTCCAGATGTCTGTGCATTCAAACCATTATCAAAGTGTAATTCGTTCTGTAAGCTGCCCCATAACAAGAGATGATCCGAATTGCGGAACCACCCATGGAGGCTGCGGCTCATTGTGTCCCCAATCCCCTCAAGGCAGGTAAAATCGAAACGGTCCAGCGCAGCCAGCCTTAACTCCCGCAGGCTGCCGTGGAAATGTCTGTCCAGTATCCGGCTGGCAGTCCTGCCGATCAGGGGAATGTCCATTGCCACAACGAAGCGTACAAAGGTTGTGCTGCGGCTTTCATTGATGGAAGCGATCAGGTTTTCATAGGATTTTTCGCCGAAGCCCTCCAGTGCAATGATCTCATCCCGGTAGCGGTCAAGGTGGTACAAATCCTGATAACCCTTTAAGGCGCCGAGCCGGATAAGCTGGTCCAGTGTTGCCTCGGAAAGCCCCCTGATGTTCATGGCTTTCTTTTCTGCGAAATGCACGAATCTCTGAAGGATGCGGCTGCCACATTCGGAATTGTCGCAGTGGAGCGTCTCCACCATGCGTCCCTTGTCGCCTGCCCTGGAATGGGTGCGCGTGGGCTGCCCACAGCAGGGGCAGGTCTGCGGCGTCATGTCCTGATAGTTCCCGCGGTCCAGATTTTCTTCCACATGGGGGATGATCATGTTGCGCTTGGAAACCAGAATACGGCATCCGGGGTGCAGTTCCAGCCCTTTGATGAAAGTCAGGTTATGGAGGCTCGCCCTGGATACCTCACAGCCGTCAATCTCCACCGTGTCAAATACTGCAACCGGGGCAATCTCGCCGCTGCGCCCTGTCTGCCACTCAATGGAGCGGAAGACCGTTTCATAGGTGTCATCCTCAAATTTGAAGGCAATGCCGTCATTGTAATGGTGTCCGGTCCTGCCGAGGCTTGCGGAATAGGAAAAGCTGTCAAAGCGCAGCACCATCCCGTCGATAGGGATGTCCGAAATCTCCGCAAGGTCTGTCAGCGTCTTAATTTTTACAGCCAGGTCCTCAGCCGTTTCGTCAGGGGAAACCGTCAGGAAGGGGCAGATACCGAAACCGTACCCGGACAGGGAGAGCAGCAGGCTGCTGCGGCTGTCCCGGATGTCGGTGAACTCGTCCATGCCCTCAAGGATGTTAAAGGCAAAAAAGCTGATCTCCCGATTTTTGCAGATGTTTGCATCCAGGCACCGGATAGATCCGGCAGCAAGGTTTCTCGCATTGCGGTAGGGCTTTCCGTCGCTGCCTGTCAGGGTATCCTTCAGGCGCTCAAAGTCGCTTTTATGGATGAACCCTTCGCCGGTTATTACAAGGCGTTCCTTGTAAGGGATGGAAAGCGGCACATTCCGGAAAGCGGAGACATTGTGGGTAATGAGTTCCCCTTCATTGCTGTCGCCTCTGGTGGAGCCTTCCACAAGTTTCCCGCCCTCATAAACGAGCTTTACGGTCAGACCGTCCAGCTTCAGCATGAGCATGAATCATGCAATGCCTTTAATACCAATAAGAAGAACAATTCTTACACCATACCAAAGGAAGTGCTATGCACGAATGTATCGTTTGCGGCTGGCGGAGAAAAAGCATTTTACGTACAAATCAGCTTATCTGTATGAGCAGATACGGAAAATGCATGAGCTGCAGGAGGAGTATCTGGTGGTTGTAAACTATGATGTGAAATCATTTGTGGATTTGGTTCATTTGAAAATCCGCTTACAACGGGTGGACGAGGAATTGTGTAAGATACAGAAAGAAATGTATCAGGACAGAGCTTCGCAGAAAAGAGCCTGTAAGACAGCAGAAGATTTGACGTTTTTTGAAGCATCGGAGGACGATTATCGGGAACGACTGGAGCAGATAAAGCTTCAAAAGAAAAATAATCATAAGAAGCTGAAAATGGTGGAACGGTGTCTTGAGAGAGATGGAAGTACGCTGGATGCGGAACTGGAGTATCGGATACCTGTTGGGAATATGGATGATTTAACAGAAGTTGCAAGAGATGAAGTGCTGGGGAATCCGCATCGGCAGACGGAGGATTTGGTAGTTTCACAAGTGATTTCAGAAGATATTACTGATGAAATTGCGGCTGATGTTGAAGATAGAGATGCGGCTGATATGAAGTTACCCGCAAACAAAGCTGATTATATGAAAATGAGTGTGGCTGAAAAAGTGTTCTGTTATCCGTTTGATACAAAGGGAACAGAATCGGCATTTGAGATGGTTCGGGCATATTTTGAAAAGATAGATATGGACACAGGTTTTCATTCCGTATATGAGGAGGCAAAACTTCTGTCAGATTACTATGAGAAGCAGAAAGCGGAAGAATTTATCGGAGAGAGAGCAGAACGGGTAATAGAGACAATGAAACTTCTGGGAATTGATGCAGGCAGAATGGCAGAGTATTCAACAGATGTATTGTCTGAGGTATTTAGCTTTGGGAATATGGAGTATTTTGCTGGAATTAAGTTGTTTAATAGAGTAATGGATAGATTGGAAATTAATATGGAACAGCAGAAACGATATGAAGTGTTTGACAGGATTTATACGGAAAGTATGCAAGAGAAGAAGGACGAGCGAGATAGGTGCGGACGATAGGGTAATGATTTGGGTGTTATGGTTTTGCTGTAGCATCTGAATTGTTTTATGGAGAGAGGTTGGAGGATATGGATGAGAAATAACAGCCCTTTATATGAATGAAATAAATCTTTAAAAAAATAAAGATTATATAGATTATTTGTTCTTTAAGTGCTATAATTGAAAATGGATTTTATAATGTTTCACAAACAAAAGTGAGGTATGTATAAATGGTTGTATCATATATAGGATTATGGAAAATATTGTTAGAAAAAGGACTACAAAAACAGGATTTAGTTGAACACGCAGGATTGAGTTCTGCAACAGTAGCCAAAATGGGAAGAGGAGAGCCGGTATCTAATAAAGTCTTAGAGAAGATGTGTGCATATCTCGAATGCAGTGTGAATGATATTATTAGCTATGAATAGTGATACAGAAGAAAGTTGAGGACGGTGTATTATGTGGTGCAGAAATTGTAACATTGAAACCAATGATGCTATATGCCCTGTTTGCAGTGAAACTACTGTGGAAGATATTCCGATAGAAATCTATTGGTGTGTACACTGTAAAACACCAATAATTCAGAATGTCACTCAAGCAGATAAAGGCATATGTCCATTATGTGGAGAAAAAAATATTTATCAGCGGATCTTAGACCAGTATTTCCAGAAGAGAGGTTGTTACTAGAACTTTTGCTGGATAAGGAACCAAACGAATTTTTTAAAAAATCGGTTTGGGCTTCAAATAGTAGATATTATATAGATGGGAAGAGTATCCCCATATCAAGCAAAACATTTCAGTTTGCTGATACAGATAGTTTGATTAATAAAATTAGCTGATATAAAAATGATAACAGTTATAAATATTAAGAAGGAAAGGAATATCATGCAATACAACAATACTCTTGGTTATTATGATAGTTATGCTGATGAATTTTATAAAAGCACAGTAAATATTGAATTTACAACAATGCAAGAACATTTTTTATCAAAGTTGAAAAAGGGTTCCAATATACTTGATTTCGGCTGCGGTTCTGGGCGTGATACAAAATATTTCTTGGAGCAAGGATATAATGTAGAGGCTATTGATGGTTCGGCGGAGTTGTGTAAATTGGCCAGCGACTACACTGGCATTAAGGTGAGAAACATTTTTTTTCAGAACCTATCGGAAGTAGATAAGTACGATGGTATTTGGGCATGCTCGTCCATACTGCATTTACCGGTCGGAGAATTGTTTGAGGTAATGAGAAAGATGATGATTGCATTAAAGAAAAATGGAATTATATACACATCTTTCAAATATGGTATTTTCGAAGGCGAAAGAAACGGACGATATTTTACGGATATGACAGAAGAGACTTTTGTAGAATTTTTGAGTAGAATAGATGGTTTGGAGAAAGAAGATCAGTGGATAACTTCGGATGTGCGACCGGGAAGAGGTGAAGAAAAATGGCTCAATCTGATTTTGAGGAAAGGCTAGATATTGATGAATTACATATAGACTATACAGATGTCATGACTGGCGATAAAAATAGAAATCGCTTTTTATATTACCAGTTAAAAATGAGTATGCTAAAAGCAAATAAGATTGATATTATTGTTTCTTTTCTTATGGAATCGGGCGTGAGAATGATTCTGAAGGATTTAAAGGCGGCGTTAGATCGTGGTGTACAGGTGAGGATTCTTACCGGAAATTATCTTGGAATTACCCAGCCATCAGCTTTATGTTTGATAAAAAAAGAATTGGGCAACAGGGTAGATTTAAGATTTTATAATGATAAAGACCGTTCATTTCATCCGAAGTCATACATATTTCATTATGAAAATGTTGGAGAAATATATATTGGTTCTTCTAATATTTCGAGAAGTGCATTGACTTTCGGAATAGAGTGGAACTACCGATTTAGTAGTCTTAATGATAAAAAGAATTTTAGTTTGTTTTATGATACGTTTGTGGAGTTGTTTGAAAATCACTCCATTGTGATTGATAACGATGAACTCATAAGATATTCTAAGAACTGGCACAAGCCAGCTGTATCAAAAGATTTAGCGAAATATGATAATTTGGAAGAAGATGATGATACTAAGGTTGAAATATTGTTTCAACCACGAGGAGCACAGATAGAAGCTTTGTATGCATTGGAAGATAGCAGATCGGAAGGGGTGACGAAGGGATTGGTGCAGGCAGCTACCGGTGTGGGTAAGACATACCTTGCGGCATTTGATTCAGCAAAATATAAGCGTGTATTATTTGTGGCTCATAGAGAAGAGATATTAAAACAGGCAGCAATATCCTTTAAAAATGTGAGGCATTCCGATGACTATGGTTTCTTTTACGGAAAACAGAAGGATACGGATAAAGCTGTGATTTTTGCATCTGTAGCGACACTTGGGAGAAAAGAGTATTTGACAGAAGATGTTTTTGTGCCGGATTATTTCGATTATGTGATTATTGATGAATTTCATCATGCGGTAAATGAACAATATCAAAGGATTGTAAAATATTTTAAGCCACAGTTTTTGCTGGGGCTTACTGCGACACCTGAAAGAATGGATGGAAAAAACATTTATGAAATCTGTGATTATAATGTACCATATGAAATTTCATTAAAAGAAGCAATAAATAAAGGTATGCTTGTTCCATTTCATTATTATGGTATTTATGATGAGACAGACTATTCATCATTGCATCTTGTAAAAGGTCGTTATGATGAAAAGGAATTAAATGAAACTTATATTGGCAATATAAAACGCTATGATTTGATTTATAAATACTACATGAAATATCGTTCTAAAAGGGCTCTTGGCTTTTGCTGTTCCAAACAGCATGCAGAAGAAATGGCGAAGGAATTTTGTAAAAGAGGTATTGAGGCTGTTGCAGTATATAGTAATGCGGATGGAGAGTTTTCGGAAGACAGGGATAAAGCAATTGAGAAACTAAAGAAACAGGAAATAAAGATGATTTTCTCTGTAGATATGTTTAATGAAGGTGTAGATATTGCTGCTCTTGATATGGTTATGTTTTTAAGACCAACCGAGTCACCAATTGTATTTTTACAGCAGTTAGGGCGTGGGCTTCGTATCAGTAAAGGTAAAGAATATCTAAATGTTTTAGACTTTATTGGTAACTATGAAAAAGCAGGACGAGCACCATTACTATTAAGTGGTGGGAAAGATCTTGGAGAAAAGAGTGCCTGCAATTATGCTGATATTGAGTATCCTGATGATTGTATTGTGGATTTCGATATGAGACTGATTGATTTATTCAAGGAACTGGAGAAGAAATCATTATCTGTGAAAGAGCGAATTAAGCAGGAATTTTACAGAATAAAAGAACTACTAGATGGTAAAGTTCCATCTCGTATAGAATTGTTTACATATCTGGATGATGATATTTATCAATATTGTATGAAACACGCAAAGGAAAATCCATTTCGGAGATATATGGAATTTTTAAATGAAATGCACGAACTTTCGGTAGATGAAGAAGTGGTATATTCGGGAATGGGAAGAGAATTTCTCTCCTTGATTGAAACTACTGATATGCAGAAGGTTTATAAGATGCCAATTTTATATAGTTTCTATAATGATGGAGATATACGATTGGCAGTTAAAGATGAAGATGTATTAGCAGCATGGAAAACATTCTTTGATAATGGAACAAATTGGAAAGATTTTGCAACAGACGCATCATATGTTGATTATAAAGCTATGACGGATAAACAGCATTTAAGCAAGGCGAAAAGTATGCCGATTAAATTTTTAAAGGCTTCCGGAAAAGGGTTCTTTATTGAGAAAGATGGCTATGCGATTGCAATTCGGGATGATTTGGAAGAAATAATAAGGAATGATGCGTTTAAGAAACATATGAAGGATATTTTGGAATACCGTACTATGGACTATTATCGCAGGAGATATGAGGAAAAAGCACAATTGAGATAAAAGTAGTTGATAGAATATATAGCAGAACAGCGGAATATGGGAGTGAAAACCATTGCAGAAATTAAAGGTGCAGTAAGACAAATCAATATAGGTGACATGAGCATAGAAGCTTTGGAAAATCTTACTCCTGTTGATAGCGTTAATTTTTCAAAAAGGAATTTTTCAGAAGAACAAATAGAAGATATTAATCAACGAACTGTGGTAAATTATGTGATTAAATTCTCTATCGAGAACTGGAATACTTCTTTATTTGAGATAAATTGCCGCAGAGTTCCGGTTATTGTGATGGGGGATGGCAGTGAGGAACATCAGGCTATTCAATTATTAAAAGAACTTTCTTCAATTGATTTTCAATCTTATTATGAAGCATATGAAGAAAGATTTGGGGTAAGAAAAGAAAGTGCACAAGGCAATCCGACAATTTCAGGCATCTTGGCGAATTATTATACAGAAGGTATATATGCCATTGATGTTCCGTCAATTGATGAAAGAGATGTTGCTGCATTCAAAGAGGTATTGGAAATAAAAAACTTTTGGTTTACAGATGAACTTGAAAGAGAGTTCAAAAGAGCATGTGCTAATTCCTCTGCAGATGCATTTAACAGTGCCGCTTTTAAAAGAATCGGATATTCATTGAACATGGGGTATGCATACAATAATATGTATAGCTCTGTAATTAGTTACTTTGATGCGGAGGTATTTTCATCGGATATTGTAGATTTGAACGAGTTAGACAGACGACTTGTGAATTTGTCGGCTTTCAATTCGGCATTATATAAAAAGAAAATGGATCTGGAATATATAGAAGTAGCGCCAAAGATACTGATGTCAATATCGAAGGGGGAATCTGTGTATGGAATAACCCTGAGCGATGTGAAAGAACTTCAGGATTGGGTATTGGATTGTGAAGAAAGGTACTATAATGCACACAGTTTGTGGAATGATATATGTAAATTAGGCTGCTCGGCAAAGTTACAGAATAATGAGTGGATGTGTACCTGTATATTTAGGCAGCAGGATGCGATAGCTTCTTTGCAGGTGGCAGGCGGAATTATTTTGTGTAAAGAATATAGTAAACTCAATTTTGGATTAATATGCAAGTGGCTAGTAGAGAAAAATGGAAGAATGACAATGCAAAATTTGGCGTCGTTGTTTAATGACACTTTTTCGACCAGAGTACCAGTGACCAAGATTGCAGAAAAAATGAAAGCATATGGTTTATGGGAGACATTTGTAACAGATTCTTTTGAGGAGTATATTGATAATCTTGTAGTTAATACGGATTTGGAGCTGGATGATAATGATTTGTTTCAAGAGGAATTTTTCTAAAATGAATGGTTGAATATATGTTTTAAAAAGATATGATTTTATTTAAAGCAGTAAGAAATATTCATACCAGAAAGAGAGGCGCTTGAATGATACCATTAAAGATAGAAACTTTGCTGGAGGGGCGTGTCGTTGAACATGACCGTGTAGAGTATAAAACAGGATGGAATCCCAATGATATTATTCATTCTATTTGTGCGTTTGCAAATGACTATGATAACACCAATGGCGGATATATCGTCATAGGGGTAAAAGAGAGCAATGGTATGCCAATATTTCCGTTAGAAGGTGTTCCGAAAGAAAAGTTAGATTCCATACAGCAGGAAATATTTCAGTACTGTAATCAGATTATTCCAAGGTACATTCCAAGAATGGAAGTGGTTGATTATAAGAATGAAGGAACTTATTTGATATATCTATGGTGTTCAGCGGGTGACAGCGGTCCTTATCAGGCGCCGAAATCAGTGTATGTTGAAAATAGCGAAAAAGCTGACAAAAGTTTGAAATATTGGATTAGACCGGCATCGCTTACTACAGATGCGAAACAGGATGAAATATCTGAATTGTTTGATAAATTTAATTCTGTGCCATTTGATGACCGTGTCAATAGAAAGGCAAAAATTGATGATATCATGAGAGGCTATCTTGAAGATTTTATCAGGAAGAGCAACAGTAGTTTGGTGATGGAATTGAATAGCAGTTCATTAGAGGAACTGCTGCTTGCACAGGAAGTTGCAAATGAGACAGATACGGAATTAGATATCAGAAATATCGGTGTATTGATGTTTGCGGAAAATCCGGAGAAGCTGATTCCGGGGGCATATATTGAGCTGATTCGATTTCATTCAGAAGAAGCCGAGGCATCAGATGATTTTACGGAAAAAATATTTACAGGACCAATATGGAGACAAGTTCAGGATGCTTTGAATTATATAAAGACAACTGTGATTGAGCAAAAAGTTGTAAAGGTTCAGGGGCAGGCAGAAGCAGAACGATATTTTAACTATCCATATAATGCATCGGAAGAAACATTGGTAAATGCAGTATTTCACAAGTCGTATCGTGAGCCGGAGCCAGTGGAAATCCGTATATATGTGGATAGCATTCAGATACTCAATTATCCTGGACTTGCGAAATGGATTAATCTTGAACGTTTTGTATCAGGAAAAGTGAAAGGAAGGAAATATCGTAACAGAAGAATTGGAGAATTATTTAAGGAGATTGACTTATCTGAAAAAAAGGGAACAGGTATTCCTAAAATATTAAGAGAGCTGAAACAAAATGGTTCACCGAAGCCTGAGTTTGATATGGATGAGGAAAGAACTTATTTAAATGCGATTATTCGCATAAGAGACGGTTTTGAAAGAAAAGAGAAAATGTCCGAATCAATGTCCGAATCAATGTCCGAATTGGAAAGAGTAAGAATGCAGATTATTTTGATTTATCTGGAAACAAATAAAGAAATAAATAGTGCTGCTGCGGCAAAATTGCTGGAAGTTGAAATAAAGACGGCAAGTCGTTTGTTGTTGAAAGCTGAAAAGCTGAATATCCTTAAAGGCACAGGAAAAACAAAAAATAAGGTATATAAAAAATAAAATATTTTTAAGAGAATAATACAAATGAATGTCATAAGAATGGATTAAGAGGCCTATCTCCATCATAAGAAGAATGATGGAGATAGGAAACAGGCTGTTAATTAAATTGATTCATGGCATTCACATAATCTTGTAAGCCATTTGCTTTCAATGCAAGCTTCGCATATAAAAGCGGTGTTTCTTCGGCTAAATGGTACAGATAGACTACATCGCTGGGATCATTGAAGATAACAGAGGAATTACATTCTTTACAACGGACAACAAGAATGGAATTTTCGCCAGTGTTCACAATGATGGAATCGGTTGCAGGTTCGTACATACCAAACTGAAAAGTAAGATTGTTATTCATGCTGGTCTCCTTCCCACAGATACTTTGCACCATCCAGCAGGTCAATAATAGCTGTCAGCATATTGGTGTATTCAGTCTGTAATTCCTTAATAGATTCCGAAGAAGGAAGCGTATCAAGAGTAACATCGTTTGCGGTAAATTCTTTTTGCATTTTAAGTAATTGCAGATACAGCGCATTGACAGTCTGTACTAGAGGGTATACGGTTTCTTTCTTGCCAACAACGCAGATGCGGTTGTAAATGCAGGAACGGACAAAGTAATCTTTTTTCATCATTCCACTGGCAAGAATGCGTGCCTCGATTTGTTTGCGTTCGGCATCGGTGATTCTGAAACTAATGGTTGGATTTTTATGTTTATTGCTCATAGTGGTGCTCCTTTCGCAGCTGGTGTGGCAGCAGGTGTGATAACCCGCAAGCCACATGTGATTATTACTTGAAAGAGTAAAGGAAGCTGTAGAAGGTACTTCTATTGATGAGTTAGATAAGCGAATTGAAGAATTACAAACAGTAATAGATGAGAAAAAAGAGTATTTATTAAGTAAAGAGGAAGAATATTGTCTGCTCATAAAACGCTTGAAAGAAGCTGATTATGAAAAACAAAGGATATCAGATAATGTGTGTAAATTTCACTTGCTTATGGAGAATTATAAATCAGATATTGAAAGATTGGATTTTATAGAGGAAGCGCACAATGTTACAGAACAGTTGTTGGATGTAGAGTGTCCGGTATGTCATGCTATTAGTAAAGGTGTAATTGATGCTAAACAGAAGGAGTTGTGTCATAAAGCTTTTCTTGCAGAAAAAAGAAAAACGAAGATTCTGATGGCAGATTTGGGAGCAACATTAGAAAATGCTGAAATTAACAAGACGAATATAGAAATAGAAAATGATAAATTATTAGAAGATATTAATAGACTTGTTAATGATATGAATGAAAGCTTAAGACCAGTTATAGATTCGAAGTTAGAAGAAATCAGAGACTTATTAGAAAAAAGAGAATTGTGGAGTGTAATGTATGCAAACGATTCTAAAATAAAAAAGTATGAAGATAGGATTTCAGAATTGGAAAGTAGTAGGGAAAAAGTGACAAATAAATCCAAGGGGAATATTAAAGATATTTCTGAAGAAAAACTGGTACAATTTTCTGAAATAGTAAAGAAAATGTTAGTTTCGTGGAATTTCATAGAGGAAAAGTCAGATGTTGTATTCAATAAAGAGAATAAAGATTTTTGTATAGACGGAAAGCGTAAAGAACTGTTTGGAAAAGGTGCAAGGGCAATTATTAATTCAGCTTTCTTGATTGGATTAATGGAATATTGTTATGATAACAGACTTTGCCATCCGGGAATTGTGATTTTAGATACTCCGCTTACTACATTTAGGGAAAAAGATGCGGATACAGATGAAAAGGATGAAAGTGTTGGAAAAGACATAAAGATGGCGGTGTATGATAATTTAGCAACGACATGCAAAGATTATCAGGTAATTATCTTTGAAAATGAAGAACCAACTAAAGATTTAAAGAACAAAATTAATTATATTCATTTTACGGGTAATGATAATGTTGATAGGCAAGGATTTATAACGGATTGAATTGATAGTTAGCAGAAAGGAAGGTGCATTCATGGCGATACCAACAAATATAAAAACATTATTATCCGGAGAAGTAGTCGAATGGGCAAGAATTGAATTTAAAGAAACATGGGATCCGGCAGCTTCCTTGAAAACTGTTTGTGCGTTTGCCAATGACCTTGATAACTGGGGTGGTGGCTATATTGTCATAGGCGTGAAGGAAGAGGATGGACGCCCGGTATATCCACTAAAAGGTGTGCCGGTAGAAAAACTTGACAAATATCAAAAGGAGATATTTGCAAAATGTAAGCTTATCAGACCTGCATATATGCCGATTATTGGTAAGGAAACTTATCAGGGCAAGCAGTTTATAGTGATTTGGTGTCCGGGTGGGGAAACACGCCCATATTCATCTCCCAAAACTATGGATAAGGATAATAAGGAGCGTATTCACTACATTCGTAAGTCCTCTAACTCTGTGGAACCAACGGATGATGAGGAGAAGGATTTGTTTAATCTTGCAAACAGAGTTCCATTTGATGATCGTATCAATCATGAGGCGGAAATATCTGATTTAAACATTACACTTATTCAAAACTATTTGAAAGAAGTGAAAAGTTCCCTGTATGAGAAATCAAGAACAGGAGATTTTGTTGAAGTGTGCCAAGATATGAATATTGTTAGTACTTTGCCGGAATACACGAAACCTAAAAATGTTGGGTTGATGTTTTTTAGCATGGAGCCGGACAAGTTCTTCCCATATACCCAGATTGATGTAGTACAGTTTCCGAGTGGGCTTGGTGGAAATGATATTATCGAGAAAATTTTTAAAGGACCAATTCATCAGCAGCTTCGGGATGCGTTGCAGTATATCAAAAATGTGATTATTACAGAAAAGGTTGTAAAACATCCAGATAGAGCGGAAGCAGACCGTTTCTTTAATTTTCCCTATGCAGCGGTGGAAGAAGCATTATCGAACGCTGTATATCATCGTGCATATGATGAACGAGAGCCAATTGAGGTACGTGTTGAAAATGACAGAATTGAAATTGTTAGTTTTCCGGGACCAGATCGCTCTGTAACGATGGAGGGGTTAAAAAGCTACCGTGTATCAAACCGCCGCTATAGAAATCGCCGGATTGGTGACTTCCTAAAAGAATTGCATTTGACAGAAGGTAGAAATACCGGCTTTAAGAAGATTCTTGATGCTTTAGAAGCAAACGGCTCTCCAAAGCCGGAATTTGAGACAGATGAGGATAGAAGTTATTTTATAACGAGATTGTTTGCACATGAAAAATTTGTGCTTGTTTCTCACGAAGAGCCAAAAAGGAGCCAAAAAGGAGCCAAAAAGGAGCCGAAAAAAGGAGCTGAAAGAAAACAAGCGATTTTAGCAATTTTGGCAGAAAATCCGACTATTACCCAAACACAAATTATGGAAGAAATGAATTTAACAAGAAAACAAGTACAAAAGAATATGAAAGAATTGCAGGAAGAAGGTGTACTTGTAAGAAAGGGCACTAACAGAAGTGGACGTTGGGTGGTAAAAGAATATGAAGAATGATAATTACAATAATATGACTGAAAATTTGAGCAGAGTTCTTCTTAAAGCATCAAAGGATATGGCAAAGATTGTAGAAGGAATTAATGTTACTGCATCTTTAAAAGCATTGGAAACATTCGCTGAGTTTCTTCAGAATATTCCAGATGACATAAAAGATACAATATTTTTTGGAAAGGTACAGGATTTAAAAAATATAAATCTTCGTTATGAAGATGTTGTTTGGATTGTGGAGGATTTTGGACTTATTTATACTGAAGAAAAATGGCAAGGAATGTTAAAAAGTGAGCATAATAAATCTGATTTGCATCAGTATATAGCGAAGACTATTTTGTCTACTTCTATGGAAAAACGTGAAAAGTTAATTATTCTACTGGCACATATTGAACCATTAATTTACAAAACATTGGAAATATCTAAAACAAGGAACATGAAGTTGAAGTTTGCTGTTAATAAGGTATCTGTTGATGATAATGGAGGTATGTCTGCTGAAAGTTTAGGAAAGATATATGTGCTGGCAGTTACGTATATAATATTTGCTAATACTGACGCTTATACAGATGAAATTGATAAAAGAATACCATTTAGAAACAATATTCTTCACAATGGTATTGTTATGTATAGTGATGAAGATATAGATGTTGCTTACGAGTTGTTGCTAGGCTTGATAGAAATATTAATTACTGTTGAAGAACAGCTGCAAGAGCAGTATTGCATCGATGAAATGTAGATTGTGTCAGAGAGAATGTAACCAGACATAGTGGGGGATTAAAAATCTTGGACTTAATTAGTTCATCAAAGGATGCGTTAGTCCAAGATTAGTCTAAGATTTAGTCCAAGAAAATGCTGAAACGCTGAAAACAGATGGTTTTCGTCTTGGACTAAGCAATATACTTAGTTCAAGATTATGATGATTCTATGTGTTTAAGGCATATTTTTTGCTCTGCCAGAGAGGTATATAATGCGTGACCCGATTGAGAATATTAGCAAATTGCAAAAACAATTGAAAGACCTGCAATTGGAAAACCAAATATTAAAAAATATTCTGGATCAGGCAGGAGTATCTTATAAACAATCGATAGCTCGTTTGAAAGCGGCGGATGAGATAGAAAACTATGATCCGGAGCAGGGAAAAAGAATTATACATCCGGATGAAATTACGGACGAGATGGCAAATAATTTTTTCGCGAGATTTTGGGGACGTCAGGATGTTTATGCTAAGAGAAATGAAAACAAAGATACTGGAAAAGCCGGGTACTATACTGTTATCCAGCACCCTAGGTGCTCCAGATCCTTCTTATATCAGTCAAATTAGA
>OFGL01001118.1_pt1 | contig 17651 bp, 22 predicted proteins | sample 1521801 | NCBI WGS metagenome assembly OFGL01 (sample SAMEA3504085, study PRJEB24116) | mouse gut metagenome | biome: mouse gut; feature: mouse-associated habitat; material: faeces | place: Denmark | collected 2011 | reverse complement strand
CTCAATAGAAACGCTCTTGTAGCGGGGGTCTGTCAGCAGGGTCTTGGGGATGCGGTAAAAGCTGTACTGGTCCGCTTCGGTCCCGTAATAGTAGTCCAGGTTCAGATTTGACGGCATAGTGATTGCCTCCTTTGTGATGTGCGGAAAAACAAAAAAGCGCCCTGGTGACTGTTGATAGTCACCAGGGCGCTCATGCTTCTGCCGCTTGTCATTTTGGCCGTAAACGCAAAAAAGCCCACCCGCAACTGAATTTTAGTCAGTTGCGGATGGGCTTGTCTGATTGATTATGCTGCCGATCTCACACGGACACACAGCCCGTTCATGGGGAGGCCCTTGTACCCAACGAGGTAATAATCCTCTCCGTTGTGCTCCACAACGGTCCGGGTCCAGTAGGGAACATCGTGGTATTCATCCGTCACCAGGGCCTCAATGCTGCTGCCGCAGTTGTAAAAAACGCCCTGTGCCGTCCGATACTTCCCAGAGGTGCCCTTGCGCAAACGGCAGGTTTCCACGATGGGCCGGGTCAAATAGGCAATGCGCTCCTGTGCATCCGCCAGCTTGTCGGTGATGGGCCGCAGCTCCTCCCAGAGAAGAAGCTGCTCCCCATCGGTGCGGTCAATACCATCAAGGCCGCTCAGATCATCATAGTCCGTATAGGTGGAGAACTTGAGAAATTGCGTAATTTGGCGGTTCAGCTTGACGGCTTCGGCGAATGCCTCTTGTAAATTAGCCATGCCGGTGCCTCCATTTCTAAGCGTGTTCTTTTAAGGTCTGCTGAACGGACTGGATATGCTTTAACCACTGTCGAAGAATTTCCTCGCTGGCCCATCCCTGATACTTCCAATGTTCTGGAGACTGAACGCTTTCCAGCTCTGCCAGAAGGGGCAACAAATCATTTCCTGTGACAACAAGGTTTTTGATATGGTACTCAATTGGATCGTAGAGTTCACCGACATAATCATAAACGATCAATTCCCCGGTCTGATAGTAGTCGTAAAGGCACTCTGCGACCAGGATTGCCGCATTGGTAAAGTTGTGCATAAGTGAATTGCTAATATAGAAATCCGTAGTTTTTGACGGCGGCTTTTGCTTGTACTGTTCGATTTCCTCTTGAATGGTTTGGTTCAAAAGCGTAATGGCCTCCGACACATTAAAAACAGCAAAATTCACTTTTCTCAGTTGTTCCATTACGATAGTGTCCAGCAGGTCTAAGCCATCGTCACTTTGCCTTACAGTGATGCCCCAGGCTCCCATTTTGCCCTCCTTTATGGTCTAAAAAAATTTGTCCTTTAAGTGCAGCCCTAGTTTTTCACCCCCTCCCGCAGACCCCATTTCAGGGCCGTTTTTAGTGGAAAAAGAATAAGGACAAACCAGCCAACCCGTTGCAACGCAAGGGTTTTCCGATTTGTCCTTATTATGCCATAAGGGCACACCTTCACCAGCAATCTCCTCTCCTACGGCGCGGCCCCCAAGGATGTGCAGGAGCTGTTGGGACACTCGGATGTCAACACAACCATGAACATCTATGCCCACGCCACCAGAGAGGCAAAGCGTTCCAGCGCAAGGCTTCTGGACAAGGTAGTGAGCAGCGGCTGATGAGGTTTTCCCTTAAATTTTCTCATAAGGGAAAAATCAAGGGAAAAGAGCAGGTGGGTAAACCTCAAAGCCCTTGAAAACACTGGATTTCCGGGGGATAGGGGCCCTGTTGATTGACAAATTCTGATTTATTATACCTGTTATATCTACAGATTTCAACCAGCTTCTCAAGGATTTTACTATTTTATATAGTTAATTGACCTCACAGCTTACTTTATCAGAAAGTCTATTCAGTTTGTGCTTTAAAACCATGGAGATGATTGCTTTCCCTCCGATCCGGTGTAAGATAAACTTGTACCCATTTCAGGAGGTAAACTGCTATACCTGAATTTCTCGCCCCTAAGAACAGGATATATACACAAAAGGACGGCAGTGCCATCCCTCTGTCCGCTCCTCGTCCTGCCGTTCCCGCTACGCCTATGCAGGACGTCCCGGAAGACATGAAAAGCAGAAAAGCCACCAGTGACCAACAAGTAACAGGTTGCCCCTTAGGGATACGAAATCGGCAGCTTTAAAATATATTCCCGCACGCTCAGGTCTCGCATAATAGTTTCTCGTTTTTCCGGCAAGGATTCCGTTAGGCGCTTTGCTACGCTCAAAAAAGACGGGTCCTCCTGTTTGTACTGTGCCCCCAACTTTTGAAACACGTGAGCGCTGTGGGCATTTGCGGCTGTGACACGGACTTTAATCTTTGATATATGGCGATTCTCCCCATACCAGTTCGCAAAGGCGGCAATTGCCTCTGGTCCATAGCCTTGATTTTGATATTCTCTTAGGATATCGATTCCCAATTCCGGGACTTCCTCATCAATTTTCTGCATATTCACACGGCCGCAAAATCGATTTCTGTCTCGTAGAAAGATTATGCCCGTCAACGTAACAGGGTCCTTCATATCCTCCCACAACTTGTGACAAAGTCCATTGCAAGCCGCTTCGTTATCTCGAAGAAAAGCGGGAATCCAATCCCTCCAGATTAGCGATATCAATTCAAAATCTTCATCCGTCACCTGACGGATATACAGCCGGTCAGTTTTGATTTGCACAATGCTCTCCTTCTATTATTTCACCAGATTCCACTCAAAATTCTCCCATTTCAGTTGGTTGCCCACATCTGTACCCTCCGGCCGGGGGAATATAGCCACCTGTTTCTTCATCCAGGCATCATTACCCGTGCAGGCGTAGTCGCCATTGATATTCTGGACAGTATAAAATACAGCCCCTTCAAAACATAGTTGTAAAATACCATATCGATATAAAAATGCCTTCCATCCACATTAAAATACTTCTACCGCGCGACAAAGGAAAACCCGCGGCCCAGTTCCAGGAGAAATTTCTGCAAGTGGTTGATCAGCGCCTGTTCCAGGGTAGACTCATAAAAGTGCTTATTGGCCGGGAAATCAAGGAACTCCAGGACATAGGGTCCTTGATGATCTGCTCATACTCCGGCTTCGGCTCGGTGGTCTGAATTTCCGCCGCGACGCTCTCCTTATTCCGGCTGGCCACAATGCGCTGATAGTACATGGTTTTGATCTGCCACTAGGCCTCAATCACATAGCCCTGATCGACCGGTAGGCGTCCTCAGACTACGGGGCGTCCGGTGCGTTTCCCTGTTTCGTAAATCTGTCCATAGAGTGCAACCTCAGTTTCCTCAAGATTTCCTCATCCGCCAGGCAGAACTCATACTGCGGAATTTCTTCTGGCGTAATCCAACAGATGTCGTGGTGCTCCAGCATTTGGGGGATACCCTCCGAAATCGCCGCGTTGAACAGCGTCAGGTGTACATTCAGATCCGGATAATCGTGGTCCACCTCCATGAACATGCTGCCGACCGAGAGGGTGACGGCCAGTTCTTCCCAGCACTCCCGGATCAGCGCCTGTTTCTTCGTCTCTCCCGGCTCCACCTTGCCGCCTACAAACTCCCACAGCAGTCCTCTAGCTTTGTGGGCCGGACGCTGGCAGATCATAAACCTGTCCCCGTCCCAAATCAGCGCCGCCACAACCTCTGTCACTTTTTTCTCCATATTCATTTCTCCCAAATGCGATATCTTGTGTGATTCCCGCCCTTGAGAGGCGAGAACACAGACTAAATAGAAAAACGCAATTTGCTTTTCTGCCTCGTTTGTGCTATTTTATTGAGTATACCACAGATTCCCCGCCATGGGAAGCGTACATTGGAGGCGCGGTATTATGGTACGAGAAATTATGCGGGACGAGGCTTTCCTGACCCAAAAGGCCCAGCCAGCCGGCCCGGAAGACCTGCCCGTTGCCCAGGACCTGCTGGACACCTTAACTGCCCACAAAACCGGCTGTGTGGGCATGGCGGCCAATATGATCGGTGTCAACAAGCAGATCATCGCCTTTGACAACGAGGGCAAGTATATGGTGATGTTCAACCCGGAAATCATCAAAAGATCCGGCCCCTACGAGGCGGAGGAGGGCTGTCTCTCCCTTGCTGGCACCCGGAAAACCAAACGCTGGCAGTCCATCAAGGTGCAATATCAAAATGAGCAGTTCCAAACCCGCTTCAAGACCTTCACCGGCTGGACAGCCCAAATCATCCAGCACGAGATCGACCACTGCGAGGGTATCATTATTTAGGGAGGGGCCGCCCATGCGCATCATCATCGCTCCGGCGAAGAAAATGGTGGTGGACACGGACAGCTTTGCCGTGGACAGCCTGCCCCAGTTTCTGGAACAGACGGAGCGGTTAAAAACGGTCCTCCAGAGCATGTCCCCCATGGAGTTGCAGTCCCTCTGGAAATGCAACGATTCCATTGCCAAACTGAACTTGGAGCGGCTAGAGCAGTTGGACCTGCGCCGCAGCCTCACCCCGGCGATCATCGCCTACGAGGGCATCCAATACCGCTACATGGCCCCCGGCGTGATGGAGGCCACCCACCTGGACTACCTCCGGGAACATCTGCGCATCCTCTCTGGCCTCTACGGCCTGCTGCGGCCCTTCGATGGCGTGACCCCCTACCGCCTGGAGATGCAGGCCAAGCTGGCGGCGGACGGTTTTCGGGACCTGTACCAGTTCTGGGGCGATCGTCTGGCCCGCCAGCTGGCCTCCGAGACAGACTTTGTCCTGAATTTGGCTTCTAAAGAGTACAGCAGAGCGGTGGAACCCCATCTGCCCAAAACCGTCCAACTCCTTACCTGTACGTTCGGGGAATGGAAAGATGGCAAGGTCATTGAGAAAGGCACCATGTGCAAGATGGCCCGTGGCCAGATGGTGCGCTGGCTGGCGGAGAGCAACATCACAAATATCGCCGATATCCAGGCCTTCGATCAGTCGGATTATCACTTTGAGCCCGATTTGTCGACAGAAAATCACTGTGTGTTCATCAAAGCCGAACCCTAAAAGCAGGCCTCCCACACTTTCATGTGGGAGGCTGTTTTGCTTATTTGCCCTCTTTGAGATAGGCCAGGACCTCCGCCGCGTTGGTGTCCGGCTTAACCTTGGGCATAACCTTTTCAATGACGCCGTTTTCGTCGATGATGAAGGTAGAGCGTACCACGCCCATGCTCACCTTGCCGTAAAGTTTCTTCTCCTGCCACACGCCGTAGGCCTGGATGGCGGCCAGCTCCGGGTCGGAGAGGAGGATAAACGGCAGACCATGCTTCTCCGCGAATTTCTGGTGGGAGGCCACGGAGTCCTTGCTGACACCGATCACCACCGCATCAATTTTCTTAAATTCCTCAAATGCCCCCGCAAAGGCGCAGGCCTGGCGGGTACAACCGGGGGTGTTGTCCCGGGGATAGAAGTACAGCACGACCTTCTTCCCTGCAAAGTCAGACAGGGATACGGAATTGCCGTCCTTGTCCGGCAGAGTAAATTCCGGGGCTTTTGTTCCTGTTTCTAACATTTTTATATCCTCCATGTAAAAAATTTGCCTTTGTGACACTCATTTTCCAAACAGATCGCTATGCGTCCCGGTACGGGACAACGTCAGCACCAGCACATTGTCCTCAATGCGATAGATCAGGAGCCAGTCCGGAAGAATATGGCACTCCCGGTGCCCAACCCAATTCCCGGAAAGGCTGTGATCCTTGTTCTTCTCTGGGAGGCTCTCACCCATCGCAAGAATAGCGATCACATCTTCCAGCAGTTTTATATTCTGATGACGCTTTAAGGCCAGTTTATAATCCTTTTTGAACTGTGCCGTGGGCTTGACGATATACTTTGTCTTTCTCATGCCCGCAAATCAGCAAACAACTCGTCCAGGTCGTTATAGCCTTTTACAGACGGGTCTTTTGCAATCCTTTCCGCCTCCAGCATGGCGGCGATGGTCTCCTTGTTGGGCTGATTCAGGGCGATATCAAAGGGGATTCTCCCCTCCCGCAGGGACTGCCGGACAAAAATATTGAATGCCGTAGAGAGGTTCATTCCCAGCTCGGCAAAGAGGGCGTCAGCCTGCGCTTTCAAATCAGCGTCCATACGGATGCTGATATTCGTGGTAGTTCCAGCCATAGTTACAACTCCTTTTTTATTGATGACTATATTATACGCCGTTTGCACGAAGATTGCAACTGTTTGCACAGAAATTTTCAGTTCAGCTACCGCCATTATACCGCAAAATCCCCACAATTACAACGTGTGGAATTTATGCGAATTTTGGGTCGGAATAGTTCAGAAAAACGTGTTAATATCCTGTTGTAAACCTTAGAAAAACGTGTTGCATTGTATTCGACTTCGTGCTGCAATACGGGACGGAGATCATCCCGGTGTCGGCCAAGGGCGGCGAGGACAAATCCGCCCCCTCCTTCAAGCGGTATGTCGCCCAGCGCCAGCCGGAATACGCCCTGCGTTTCTCCAAACGGGGGTATCGGAAGGACGGAGCCATCACAAACCTGCCGCTGTACCTGGCAAGGAAGACAAAGGACTTGCTATAGCGAATAAAGTGCTTGCGGACGTGGGATAATTATGGTACAATGAGGGTGTAAAGGAGATGATTATAATGCCGCGTATTATACCGATCCGCGATTTGAAAGACACAACGGCAATTTCTCAGATGTGCAATGAGTCCAATGAGCCTGTGTATATCACAAAAAACGGCTATGGAGACATGGTCATCATGAGCATGAAAGCCTACGAGGAGAAGATGTTCATAGCCGATGTCTACTCCAAGCTGGCCGAGGCGGAAGTTGAGATCAAAGAGGGAAAGGTGTCCGATGCCTACGAAGGACTGCGGGCGCTGCGGGAAAAGTATGGTCTATAAACTCATTAAGACCGATTCCTTTCAGCGCGACCTTGACACTGTAATCGGTTATATTGTCCTGTCTCTGGAAAATAAGATTGCCGCCGCATCTCTGGTGGGCGCCATTGAAAAGAGCTATGATGAGATAGCGCGTATGCCGCTGATGTATGAAGCCTGCCATGACCCGCATTTGAAAAAATTGGGCTATCGGAAAGCGGTGATCCGCAATTACAGCATGGTCTATAAGGTGGACGAAGTAGCCAAAACGGTGTATATTTTGCGCCTGTTTCATGGCAGACAGGATTATATGAAACTGATTTAGCATTGGCAAAATTCAGCCCTATGTACCCCACCCTGTCCGTCTCTCCAAATCCAGCATCCCGAAGCAGAACCGCTCCCACGGTGTCAATGCTGTCTGTGACGGGTCGCCCTCCCGAATACGCATGGTGCGGCGGATCTCCTTGGGAATCACCACCCGGCCCAGATCGTCGATGCGGCGTACGATCCCGGTTGCTTTCATGGTTTTCCTCCTGCTTCCTGCCGCGGCTTCCCGCGGCTTTGTTTGTATCGTTCCAATTGTATTATCCGCAGGATTTGGAAGGGTATTCAAGTTCATCCGCTGGTTTTCTCTGGAAGCGTATCGGTTCAGAGGTTTTTTAACTGTTCCACCAGATATTTGACATCTTCAATTGAAGATGTATCAGATAGGGAAATCCGCAGCACACGGGAGGTTTCATCCGAACGGCCAATCGCCTGAAGGACATGTGAGGGTTCCCCTGCCGTACACGCGGAACCGGAAGAAATTGCGCACCGGCCGCTGACCTTTTTGATAAAACGCTCGTTGTCAAATACATCCTTGCGGACAATGACGCTGAGCAGGCCCGGGATATGGGCGTCCGGGTCACCCAGCAGTTCAAACATATCCGTATCCGCAAACAGCGCCCTCGCCGCTGTGTCAATTTGTTTCAGGCGCTTTGTCTGTTCCGCCTGCCGGGCCAATGCCAACTCGGCCGCTTTCCCAAACCCTACAATATTGTGTACCGGCAGGGTGCCGGCACGAATCCCGGATTCCTGCCCGCCGCCGTGCAGAAACGCGGTCATGGGGGGCAGCCCATATTCGTCGCTGCGGATGTACGCGGCGCCCACCCCCTTGGGGCCATGAAATTTGTGCGCTGATAATGACATATAATCCACAGGCGCCTGTCTGACATCAACCGGCAGCTTCCCGGAAACCTGCGTCGCGTCCGTATGGAACGGCACGCCATGCCGGTGGGCAGCGCCGCACAGGGCAGGGATATCGTTGATCGTGCCAATCTCGTTGTTGGCCCACATCAAGGTTACCAGCGTCGTCTCCGGGCGGATGGCGCCGTCCAGCGCTTCCGGCAAAACCCTGCCCAATGGGTCCGCCTCCAGAAATGTCACCTCATATCCGCGGTCCACCACAGCGCCGCGCCCCCCCAGCGAAAATGTGGCGTCATGGTTTGAATAGATCTCGCCGTTTAGATACCGGCAGGCATTGAGCACCGCATGGTGCTCAATGTTTGATGTGATGAGATGGTTACCCCGCCTTTCGTAGTATTTCCGATAGTCCGCAACCCCTTTGATAATCATATTATTGCTTTCGGTGGCGCCGCAGGTAAAAATAATTTCCTCCGGCTTTGCCCCTATCAACGCCGCAACCCTTTCCCTGCTTTCATCCACAGCCCGCTGGGCATTCCTGGCCAAGGTATAATACTTGCTGGACGGGTTTCCATATTCAACCGTCAAATATGGCAGCATCGCCTCGACAACCTCCGGGGCAATTGAAGTTGTGGCGCTATTGTCAAAATAGATCATACCGTGTCTCCCACGCCAAAAGATTCTAAAATATACCGGTCAAGGTTACCGGCATGCTTATACTTCGATTCCAGGATCAGGGCCCCCCGGTCGATATGGGCCTTCACATACTGCGGAAAGTATTCCGCTTCTGTCAGGGGGCGCCCCGCGGCCTGCTCCACGAGAACCTTAAAATAGGTGTCATACTCCCCGGTGATGGTCTGGCGGTTCAGTTCAAGCCCGTTCGTATCCGAGTGGTAGCCGTCGATGGGGGTCCCCTCCTTCAGCGACCACGCTATGGCATGTTTGACCAGGGTGTACGGCTTCAAATAGGTTTTACGCCCTATTTCCTCAAATATTTCAGCTGTTTTCGCAGCGGTTTTCAACTTGAATATCACACAGACCCTTCCTTCCCAAAATATCCAAGGCGCACAGACGTATGCCCTGTCGCTTTTTCGTTGGACAGCACATATTCGCTGGCGATCCGATCCGCAATGATATCGTGATAGGCCCCCACCACCTCTTCATCTGTGGACAGGATAATAACCTGGCCGCTGACAGATGAGAAAAACAATTTGGTCAATTGCCCGCGGTGCTCCATATCAATCCTGGCAAAGGGGGTGTCAATGATAAAGGGGATATTTTGCCCGGAGCTTTTGATGATCGCCCAGTACAGGGACAAAAGGAACACCTGCTTTTCGCCTTTCGACAACTGTGAAAATTCCACCAGCTTATAAAGGGGCAGGACCTGCTCCCCCGGCGCATCCCCCCCATCCAAAAGATACTTTTTCATCTTTTTCCGAAGCGTCCGCTTTGACGTAATCCCAAACCGGTCCATCAGGATGCCCATACCGCGGCTTCCCAGCCGGACCCTCAGCTCGTCCACCCCGACGTTATCCGCCAGGGCATACAATTCCGAGAGCGTATACTCCTGTTTTTTATACATGGAGATGTTGAAGGCCCCGTCTATCTCCATCAAGTCAACAAAGTTATCCTTATGGGTTATCTCCCGGAACATTTGCAAAGCCGCCCGCTCTATTTGCCCGAATTTCTCCTGGATAGTATCAGATATCAAGTCATCCATCATGGAACTGATGCGCGCGGTGTACAGGTAAGCGGTCTTATTTTTGGATTCCGTTTGGAGCCGGACCCGCAGCGCGTCCATCTCCTTGCCCAGCGAAGCCCTGTCCGCGTCCAGCTTGCAAAGCTGCTCCTGGGCCGCAGTTATGGAATTGTCATATCCCACGATCTGCTTGGACAAATCGTTAAACTTCTCAAAAAATGTATTTGCGTCAATGCTTGGCAGCGATTCCCGCAACTGCCGGGACGCTTTTTCATATTTGTCCGCCGCATCCTTTTTAGAATCAACCGCCCGGATGATGTCCTGGGCGTCAAAGCTGTACAGCCGCACCAAAAGCGCGGAAACCTGCCTGCGCTGTTCATCGGAGAGGTCGTGGATAAATTGAAATCCCTCCGGGTCTTTTTCGGGACACAGCGTACAGGAAATGCTGTCATACAGCCGCCGGGATAACGCCTCAGCTTGTTCCGAAGGGACAATGCCAGCCGCTAAAATGGCATTTTCCAGCATATTAACCGACAGCTGCCGCGTCGATATCAGGTACTGCTGCATCCTCTCCTCCCGGAGAAGCTGTTCATCGACCGCCCGTGACAGGTCATAGGTGATATAGAACGGCATAATGCCTTCCACATAATCCCGAATCTTTTTGGAATATTCGTTCTTCTCCTGCTCATGCTGGCGCAGCTTGTGGTTAAGCCCGTCCCGCTCGTTCTTGCTGAGCCCCCCGGAGTTTTTAAACTGGGCCTCCAGGCTGGTTTTTTCGTCGATTGCGGCGCTCTTCCCCTCCCTCAGCGCCTGCAATCCGGCCTCCGCTTTTGCCGCGCGGCGCTCCAGCTCCTCCAGCGCCGCTTCTTTTGCTCTCAGCTGCCCCAGCAGGTCATCATAAGCCGAATCCAGCGACTCGGGCCCCACATAGGTGTCGCAGAATTTTTTGATTATGCTGAAGGTATCATAGCCGCACAGGGTCAATATCGCATTTTTAATATGCCAGTTATACGTGGAATCAGAAAAGAAGCTGGAAATCTCCTCCCCGTCAAAAAAGAAGAACTCAAACATACTGGGTGGAACCACCGTAAACAGGTAATTCTGAAAATAGTCCCGCTCCCTGTCGGACAGCCTCTTCGAACCATCGCTTACCCAATAGGTCTCCCGCACCCTCTGTCCGATATAGTTCCACTCGCGATGGACCGTATAGGTGGTCCGGCCCTGGTTGACGGGCAGCGCCACTTCTATTTCGACATATGTTTTGACCTCGGCCTCCGCAAAGGCATCATGGTTCATCAGCTCTTTTATCCTTGCGGAGTAATGGGCGTTTTTCCCCTGGTAGCGAAAGCACAGGGGGCCGTACAGGGCCAGCTTGATTGCAGTGAAAAGCGACGTTTTCCCCGCCCCGTTATTCCCTCCGATTAAAACGATATTCTTATCGGCACTTGTAGAAAAATCAAGCTCTACCTCACCTGCATAGGAGCTGAAATTATATAGTTTGACCTTCCCCAGTTCCATTGGACATACCTTCTCCCGGCTCGCACAGCGACTTTTCCTGAAGCCACTGCTGCGATACCGCCTTTGTCAGTTTTTCGCGCAGGCCCTTGGTATTAGAATAGTGCTTATACAAATTGGTCCCCAAAATCATGGAGTTGACCAGCTCCACGGGCACGTTGCTGCGTTTTGCGTAAAGCGCGATCTTTTCGCGGGTCCTTTCATCAAAAAGGGGGTGCTTGAACCCGTCCCATGGCAGCCGTACCCCCGTCTCTTCAAAATAAATATCGACCAGCGTTCTCCTGGTAATATCCTTTTCCTCGTCCCAGATTTTATCAATCGCCTGCAGCTCTTCCATGGTGATGAGCTCATAATTCATCTGCCGCTGGGTCGCCAGCAGCCGCCGGAGGATCATCTGCCGCGCTTCCCAGGTAAACGGCCCATAGCCCAGCTCGTTGTTCGCCGTATAGTATACCGTCCCGTCGCGGCGTTTTTTTTCGCGATATTCATCCCGGTCACGGATATCCATCAGCCACTTCCGAAATTCCGCCAACGGCCTCAGTTCCCTGTGCCCGCTTCGGATAAATCCATTCAGGGATTTATCCTCTTTAACCACCGTGCAGATCCAGCAGCCAAACCGGGATTGGCCGCAGGACTGCTGCTGCTTATCCCTGCTGGAGATGCCTGCAAACGGGCACTCGCCGCTATCCGCCCCGGCGTACAGGCTGATAAGCTCATTATTATCCCCGCCCCATGCCGTTTTGCGCTGGTTTGAGCCCAAAATATCCCACACATCATCCGTTGTGAGTTCCGAGATCGCCGGGTAGACAAACGCCTTTTTAATGGTCTCATGCCGGTTCAGTAGGCGCCCCAGCAGCTCCCGTCCCTCCATACGTTTCCGGCGGGCGCTGCTTTCCGCTTTCCGGACGCCTAGCAATACGACTACCTCTGTGTTTTGTTCTTCAATAATTGATTGGATGTATTTCCCGCTGGGCGCAATTTTCAGCCGGTCCGTGCACCAACGGAACGTGCCGTTTGTACGCGGCGTCGGAAATCCGCGCCCAATCACGTTGGCCCAGAACGAATTGTCCGGCTCAGGCGTGACCTTTTTCACGACGACGGGAAGATTGTCGTGCTCTTTGCTGGCCGCCGTTCGGAGCTGATCCAGCATTTGGTCCAAATAGATCTTAATCAGGGGGTTTTCCACCAAAGTATCCGATGAGACAATATAAACCTTTTTATGCCTTTTCTCTGGAGGGAGTTGTTTCAGCATCGTGTAAACCAGATGCGTCACAACAGTCGAATCTTTTCCTCCGCTGTACCCAATAATCCATGGCCGCTCATCGGACATATATACATACCGGATCTCCTCCAGCAGGTCTTGCAGGGTGTTTTCTTCAAAATAACTACTTGCCATCTCGGTTCTGTGCCCCTTATGTCTTTCTATGATTTACCGTAACGCGCGGCCTGAATGCCCCATTCCAGAAAGCGCTTTGGCTTTATCAGATATTGAAAGTATAGCACACCCGGCAAAAAAACACCAGATAATTTTGGGCGAATCGAAAATTGCCGCCAAAGCAGCACCATTTGCCTGTCTTTTCAGATTCAGGCGCTGTCGTCCGCCCTTAAAAAAGTATGCCGCCACATTGCCTCCCAGCGAATTTTATGATATTTTAAAATAGAGCCGGTTAAAGATGCCGGGGGAGAACCAAGGGGTATTTTTGAAAAACGGCCTACAGGGAGGGATACAGATGCAGGACAGGTATACCGGCGACATCGGAGATTTTGGCAAACTGGGACTGCTCCGGCAGCTGAGCACCCGGCTTTCCATCGGCGTAAATTGGTATCTGTCGCCGGACGAAAGCCATAACGGGGATGGGCGGCATGTCGGCTACCTGCAAAAGGACTGGTTTCAGGCTTGCGACCCCGGCCTCTGCGCCGCATTGAGCCGCATCGTGGCTTCCGGGCAGCGGAGTGTATCCGCGCTGGAGGAGGCTGGCATACTTTCCGCCGTTTTTTATTCCGAGGCGCTTGATTTTAACCGCTTGACAAAACCGGAACGGGAAGAGCGCCGCGGGTCGTGGCATCGGGATGCCCTGGCGAAGTTGAACGGGCGCGATCTTGTCTTTGCCGACCCAGACAACGGGCTCATGGTTCCCTCCGCCCAGGGCGGCCCAAAGGGCAACAAGTTTGTCCTGCCCTCCGAACTGGCCGGCTACTACCGCCAGGGCTCCAGCGTGGTCTACTACCAGCACAAGGCCCGGCGGCCGGACGAGTTCTATATCCGGCAGCACCGGCAGCTGCTGGACTCCGGGGCCTTTCCCGGCGCGGGCGGCGCGGGGCTGAAATTTGTGTCCACCTCCCTGCGGTTCTACTTCTTCCTCCTTCAGCCCAGGCACACCGCCGCTGCCACCGCCTGCATCGGACAGATGCTCGCCACCCCTTGGCGCAGACATTTTCAGCTTCTTGGGGGGCTGGACTGATGAAAAGGGGGCTCCCATAAGCTGTGGGAACCCCCTTTTCATCAGTTTCCTTCCTTCAGGAAGCCAGCACCTCCGCCGCATTGGTGCCGGCTTCACATTTTCAATGACGCCGCCCTACTCAATGACAAATATGGAGCGCACCACCCCCATGCCCACCTTACAGAAACATGGCCGCCCGGAGCTGCACATGATTGCTATGTCAACGTCAACCTGAGATTGTAAGAAAACGCCGAAGAAATTTTGTCATTTTTCGGCGGGGGAGATAACAAAATCAGGTACTTCCCTGTTCAAAAAGAGTGTTCACGATCTGCTGCTTCTGGCGCATAAATTCCATGCGCTCCTTCAGGCGGTAAGACTCGCCCTTGATGTTGATGACAATGCAGTGATGCAGGACGCGGTCCAAAATTGCGGAGGCGATGGTGACGTCGGCAAAGACCTCGTTCCACTGGGAGAAGGTCTTGTTGGAGGTAAAGACGGTAGACGTCTTCTCATACCGCCTGGCAATGAGCTGGAAGAACAGGTTGGCGCCCTGGATGTCCATGGGAAGGTAGCCGATCTCGTCGATGATGAGCATCCTGTACTTGGCCAGGACCCTGAGTTTGTCTGGCAAGCGGTTCTCAAAATGTGCCTTCTTAAGCTGCTCGATGAGCTGGTGGCAGTTGATGTAGTAGGTGGAAAAGCGGTGCTGGGCCGCCACAAGGCCCAATGCTGAAGCCAGATGGGTCTTGCCCACGCCGGGCGGACCGAGGAATACCACATTCTCGCCATTTTCCAGGAAACGCATGGTGGCCAGTTCGTCGATCTGGCGCTTGTCGATGGAGGGCTGGAAGGAGAAATCAAAGTCCTCCAAGGTCTTCTTGATGGGGAAGCCGGACATCTGGATTTGCTTTTCATAAGCCCGTTTCCGCTTGGATTTGGCTTCTTCCGCAAAGATATGGTCCAAAACATCCACAATGTTGAGATTTTCAGCCACCGCCCGTTCCAGATAGTTATCCAGGATTTCCAGGGTGTTTTTCATCTTGAGGCTTTCCAGGTTTTCCCGCAGCCTGTCCATAGTAAATTCAGTCATACAGCACCTCGTCATATCTGGACAAATCGGAGGGTTTCAAGGGGAAATCAATTACCTTCTCCTGCTCTAACAGAATATTTTCCGCATCCATCGTCTGTTTCAAAGTGAGCCGCCGGTAGTGCTGGAGATTGACAACCTCGTCGGAAGAAATTCCGATCTGCTGCGTCCCCGCCTGCGGCGAGGACTACGCCCGCTCTATTCCTTCCTCCTCTCCAAACCGAAATCACTCTGTTGGGTTCCGGTTTACATCTCTTGACAAGGGCACACAGCCCATAATCTGCCTCAATTTGAGGTAAGTTTTTGGAGGTGAACAACCTTTTGAGCGATAACTGGATCGTAGGAAATTTACAATCCGCGTTCAACACCTGGAATGACAAACTGACGGAGATATGGTCGCTGGTGACGACCTCCCCCGAAACCTTCCGGGGCGGCGCTAGCCGCCTAGGTATCCACACCGAGGGCCATCCCGGTAAAGAAGTCCGTCACACCAGCCGCCGCCAGCTTGTCGATCTGACGGGCAAGCACAGCTTTCAATTCAACACACCGGGGGTCTTTCTCGTCATACTTCCAGGGGAATTTGGCGGGGCGGTGTCCCGTAAAGGCACAGCACCTATTAGCCTCAACAGATATATGCTTGAAATATTTCCCCGTGATAAGTTGTTGAGGGATACGATAAAATGAAAATTGAGTGCTTTGGTCACCGTAATAATAATCGAAAAATGTTTCATTGACCATAAGGTCAGTACGCATAAAGGACAAGACAAAAAACAACATATAATAAGGCAGTTACCGAAAATAGAAACCTTTGTGACAAAATCAAACAAGCAGAAAAAAGCACGATTTGACAATCAACGTCAATCGTGCTTTTTTCATTTTTGAAAAGGAGAGCAACCTATGTCGAACGTAACTTTATCAGACTATTTCTGTGGCGATGAAGAAATACGGTTTTCACATTTCCGAATCCCCCGCCAGCTTATCACCCATTCCAGCTTCAAGCCCCTGTCTGCGGATGCCAAGCTGTTATATGGTATGCTAATGGACGTTACAGAAAAAGAGGCAGACATTTATCAGCAGATTTTGAAACATACCATCCCACAGTTTCAAGAAATCGGGGTGAACCTGTTTATTTGGGACGGCGTGGCATGGTATGACGATCCGAGAAATATGACGGCCCATACCATTATCGCTATCCCCGCCGTGTGGCTACCCTTTGAGGAACAAGGGCAGTCGGTGGCCGGTTGGCTGCCCGATGCTGTCAACGGCCATTTGAAAGACTACGGCCTTGATTTGGTCAATAAGCAATACTGAACGCCTACAGTACCACAGGAAAATTGTATTTTTAGCGAAGTAATTGCGAATGTAGCCAAAAGTTGCTGGATAGTTGCTTGACTTTTGCGGGCATGGAGGCTTTTGAGAAATTAAAAGCCTCCATTTTTATATAAAATAGCGGACGCATAATGTAATTTCATCGCTTAAAGTTTATCAGAAAATGCGTCTCACGGTGAGACGCATTTCTCAACGGGTGACGCTGGGTAAAATTCGGTTATGCGGATATTGAAAAGTAGAGAGGCAGATTTTCAATGTCAAGATTTGAGATATTCAACGAGATCATGTTTGAAGCCTACTGCAAAAAGGCTGTCAGTAACGCCACAAAGAAAGAACGCCAGAAAAAATCTAAACAGGGACAGATGGAGCAATCCCTCTCTACGTTGACAGACGCCGCACTTTATAGTTTGGCGGCAGGAGGCGGTGAAGCGGAACAGCTGGAGGAATCATGTCAGACATTCCACGTTCAAGGAATGAATATCCCTGTTTATGACCCGAAGCTGTCCAAAGCGTTGTCCTACTTAATGCCAAAAGACAGGGAAATCATTTTGCTTTATTATATCAAAGGGTTGAAATACACTCAAATTGCCCCGCTGGTACATATAAGTGCGTCCGCTGTTTCTCGGCGGAGCAGGGCCGCAACTAAACGGCTGCTGGAATTGATAGAGAACGCTCCATGAAACGAGTACCCTTTTCTATCATCCAAGCGGCAAAGAGATTTGACGCTGAAGCCGTCCAGTTTGTACTCCAGCACTTTGAGGGATTTATCACAAGCTGCTGCCTATGCCGCTATTATGGTCGAGCAGACCAAGAAATGCAGAAAGACGGCGTAACCATCTAGTCACGCCGCCCTCTGCGGCAATAGTTCCTTATTACCTGTAAGCCCTTAAGTTGCCGGAATTATTAATGCAATAGGAACGAATAAATATCCCGATTTTTCCTCACTCAAACTTTTGCAAAAGTTTGGGCCAAAAAGGGGCTTTTCCTTCATTTTTGCCCCAAAAACGCCCAAAAAGCTGTTTTGAAAATTTAGCGTCAAAAACCCGCAAAATCCCAGTAATACTGCGCTTTTGCGGGCTTTTCTCCGCCCAAAATTTTTACTCACCCAATATACATTGCGTCCCCAAAGGAGAAAAACCGATAGCGCTCCCGCACTGCCTCCCCATAGGCCGCCAGCACATGTTCCCGCCCCGCCAGGGCGGATACCAACATGATGAGGGTGGATTCCGGCAGGTGGAAGTTGGTGATGAGGCCGTCCAGCACCTTGAAACGGTAGCCTGGGTAGATGAAGATATTGGTCCACCCCGCTGATGCCTTCAGCGTGCCGTCCTCATCCGACCAGCTCTCGATGGTGCGGCAGGAGGTGGTGCCTACACAGATGACCCGGCCCCCCCGCCGCTTTGTCTTGTTCACCATATCGGCGGTCTCCCGGGGGATGACGCAGTATTCCGAATGCATCTCGTGCTCGTCCAGATTTTCCGCTTTCACCGGGCGGAAGGTTCCCAGCCCCACGTGGAGGGTCACATAGCACACCCTCACCCCCATGGCCTGGATCTGCCCCAACAGCTCGGGGGTGAAGTGCAGCCCCGCCGTGGGTGAGGCTGCGG
>OFGL01001094.1_pt1 | contig 17924 bp, 9 predicted proteins | sample 1521801 | NCBI WGS metagenome assembly OFGL01 (sample SAMEA3504085, study PRJEB24116) | mouse gut metagenome | biome: mouse gut; feature: mouse-associated habitat; material: faeces | place: Denmark | collected 2011 | reverse complement strand
TATGATCCCCGATCCATAACAATGCCGCCTCTGTCTTGCCCATCCCGGTCTGCCCTGCGACCATGATATTTTTATCCTGTCTTTCCAGGCAGAACCGCTGCATCTCATTCAGCGAATATCCTTTTCTCCCGAAAAACTGTTTCGTTTTACGAAGCAGGAAATCATTTTTATATTCAATTTCCACATCGCCGCTGGCCGCATAATCACATTTATGCAAAAGACCCTTGACCAGTATCATCTTATCTTTTATCGCCGCCTGTGCAATGTAACTTTTGATCGTTTTTATTGCTCTCCTGCCCGGATGAGCGGCGCACTTCCACTGCGCCAGCAGTTTTTCCGCAAGCTCCCGTTTCTCCCGATCTTCCAGCAGCCAGAACACATCCCCGTAATCGTGATGAAATCCCACCGCAAACAGGACGATATAGTACGCCGCTGAAGAATCTCTTGGCATCAGATACATGGACAGGACGTTGTGAGGGATCTCCTGATCCGGGTCAAACTTAAGCTCCGCATGTTCAAGTCTCTCCTGCATCCTTGGATTGGCTTTCCCCAGATCATGGTACTTGCACGCCATGCACAACAATTCGTATATATCCCGATCAATATAATGCAGTTCGAAAAGCGCTTTCGCCCGTTCTGACAGTGCGCGATTGTGCTCCGCTATCGTCACACCGCCGCTTTTAGCCATCTGCCTCGTCATCTCTGCGCTTTCCAGTTCAAACAAATCTTTTGCTGTTTCTTTCATGCAGCCTTACCTTTTCCCTAAACAAAATTTACGATGTAATACTTCCCGTCATCCAGCCAGTCCACATAGATGCCGGCCCCTTCCGCCATATCATCTATTGTGTAGCCAGAAGCGTACAGCACCTTTTTCTTATCAAAGACTCTCTGCCCATTTTCGCTGATCGTGTACATCTTCGGGATCGCGTATTTTGTGCCGACAATCTGTCTGCTCATCCCCTTATCCTTTGTAAAGACTTTTTGCCGTCTCACATTCTCTATGGCGAGATAAGCCGGATATTCTGATTCCAATTCTCCCTCACATCCACGGAGTGTAACCCACGCCGCTTCCTTAACCTCGACAAAATCCTCACTTCTCCCAAGGGACGTCATATTGGTTACGTTCTCGTAAATATCCTCCAGTGTTCCTCTGTCTTTTGCCGTGATATGTATAATCAGATCAATATCAGACAATATTTCATACTGTTTGATCGAGGTTGTCAGCACCCGGAAGTGAGAATAGGGAACCGAAAACACGCTTTTCTCATACTCCGAAAACTTTCTCTCTGTCTCCGCTATCTTCTCCCTGACATCTTCTTCCTGCTCTTTTACCCTTTCAAATTCCTGCGATAATTTATCCAGCTGCTTCCTCAGCCCCGCCAACTTCTTTTTCTCTTCTCTCAATCGTTCCAGTTCCGGCTTGAGTTTTTCATTTTTCAGAATCTGGACTTCTCTTCCCTTTCTTTTCAGGCTCTGATATTCTTCCAACAGATTCTGGTCATACACTTTGATATCCGCGTTTTTTTCAAAACTGCTGCCCTGCTTTTTCGCCTCGGCCACTTTGACGAACGCCGTACTGAGCATGCTTTCATTGGTCATCTTTACAAGAATGCCTCTGTCATCAAATGTGGAATTAAGGAAATTATAATCCCGATATATCCGCCTGCTCATGGATCCATATCTGCCCTGTATGCTGACATCCATCTCGTGCGTCTCCGTATAGCCACACGCTTTGTGAATCGCACCAATCACAGTCGAAAAGGGCGGTAGTGGATAAGTCATTTTATTTTCAAACGTTTCTGGTCTTCGATAATTGGCACTGGACTGGTAGAGAACAAGCCTTATCGCCTCTTTACACATCCGCACACCTTCTTCCTGTTTCCTACTGATAATATTCCCGCACCTGTTGTCTCAGTGTATCAAAGAAATCCTCTACACTGACAGGATGCAGCTTCTCAACGATTTCGTCCTCGTTGTCCAAGTTATGGCCGCGAAGCAGCGCTGTGGAATATCCCTTCTTCACTTTCTGAATCAGATCCTCTGATAATTCCAGTCTGTTGTTGATCACCTTGACCACATTCTCAAAATAATGTGTCTTTCTCTCCGAAAAACCTCCCACTACAAAAATCGGCTCCGCGTTATCCAGATTCCCTCTGACAACCAGGCTTAAATTTTCCACCGCACTGAGAAGACTGTTGACCCTCTCCGCCTTCTCTGTTCCATCGGCTTCCTCTTCCATAAAATTGGGATCTGTCCCAATCATTCCCAGATCAATCGTCATACTGTATACCCGCAGAGACTTCTCATACTCATACTGATACGGCATCAGCCCTGCCGCGCCGGCATCCTTCTGGAGATTCAGATGATTCGCCTTGGCATAATTATTCGCTAAAAACAAATTATTGTGGAAACGGGTCTCGCTGACAAACGGGTCACAGGCAACTGCATCTGTCAGATAAAAAGAGCTGTTGCGTATATAAGTATCTTTTCCCGTAGTCATATAACCGCCCTCCAGTGCACGGTTATTGGCTGCGTTTCTCTCGGGCGTCGCTTCCTTTTGCGTTGCCCCGTCCACTGTAGTCACGAGATCGTCATACATCCCGCTCTGCACCATAATCGCATTTTTCAGACTCTCGCGGCTGCGAATCGTGTATACATGCCCTCTTTTATAGATTTTCTGTACACTGCCAATATTGCTTAAATTTTCTGAATAGTTGGAAGTCATATTGGCTGCCACTGTCAATGTAATCGTTTTCTTCTCCATAAGTCCTCTCCTTTACACTTCATCCACTACTCTGTGATCTGCCTCATCGTCTTCTGTCCTTCCTCTGGAATACTCATTGAAATGATTGACAAAAGTATAGGCCGCCTCTTTGTTGGCTTCAAAATTCTCAAACAAATCATAAGCAAACGGGAAATACACATCTGTATAATTGGATAAGCTGAGCAGTATCTCCGAAAACCGATTGTAATCGTGGAAGTGTAACGCGCTTAACAGCTTTGTTCTGTAGCTGCTGATCTTATTGCCCTGTTTCCTTCCCTTAAGCACCGCCGCCGCTTTTTCCGCTCCCGCATATGCACCGCGCATCGCTTTGTTCATGTTCACACCTCCCATATGTAATTTATCGCGAAGCAGCATATTCACCTTGATCATGCTCCCCGTCAAAATGGAATTGTTGTCTGTCTTTTTGTCTATGTCGTCCTCGATCAACGCTTCTATCAGACCATCCATCAACTGCAGATTCCTAACAGAATCCGTCACACGCTCTTGTATGGAAACATAATCATCACCAATTCTTACCGTTCTGCAAAACACCTGATAATTTTTGATCTGCTGAAATACAGCAATGCTTTCCCGTCTCAAAAAGAATGTCTCAAAATAAGAATTATCCACATTTTTTCTAATAATCTCCACATCATAGTTCAAAAAGTCTGAAGCATATATGATGTTTTCAAACAAAACTCTTCTGGGATCCGCATTTCTATTTGACTGATTGTTCCGCTGTTCCAGACACTTATCCCGCAGAATCCGATTTGTCCGAACCAACTGCCTGATCGTGGAATTGTCATTGATAAAAAAGGACTCTCTTCCGATGGTAAATGCGAACGGTATGAAATCGTAAAATTCGCTGTCCGAAGAGGAAAACATTCCCATATCATAGCGGTAGGAAAGCGATTTACCCTTCTTTGCCAAATCCACATAGTATCCTTTTAGCCGCGCCGCATCTCCCTTCGGCTTTCGAAATACATTTTCATTGCAGAAATTTCGATATAGATTATTTTTATTTCTATAAGTCTCCCTCACAATGTTTGTTCTGTTTTCTTCAATCAATTCAAGAATGTCTTCCGCATTCGTTCCGTCAAACTTGTGCTTCGCAAACACTTTTTTCAAAACCGTATTTCCTGTCAGCTTACTGTTAATAAAGTCAATTTCCTCTTTCGACCATTCTGCCTTATGCAGTACCTGCTCCGCCGCACAATGATGCAGTTCTTCAGCAAAGTAATCCTCAATAAACGCATCCAGCTTTTCCTCCGTGATATCAGATGCATTAAATTTGAGGAAATCCAGTCCCTCATCATATTCGGAATCGTGGTCATAAATTTCTTCTGCCAGCTCGATTTCCTCCCGGTTATAGGGTATCTGTGCATAGTCAAAAAACCGAATCAGCCCTACAATTGCCGCCGCATTTTTCCAGTCATCCGCTTCCAGATAATCAGTGAACTCTCCGGCCAATCTTCATCCCTCCTCCACAATATCAAGCATACCAAAGCCTATACTTCTTCTCGAGCAGGCCCCATTCTGATAAAAATACTGCAGGATTCTGTTTTCCCCGGACACCGTAAAATCTGCAATCGTCGCATCCAGATAGATCCCGTAATGCTTCACCACCACTTTCCTGCCTGTCACACAATGCAGTCTGATGCTCCCCACCGACGTTTCCGAAAACCCTGCCATCTCTGCCTGGGTTTTCAGCGCCTGCTCCAGTTTTTCCGGGTATCCTTCATCCTCACAGCTGTAATATATATCTTTATTGGAATCTCTGTCGTGTTCCCTCACTACAAGCGATGAACCCGGCATCGTGGTAAATCTGACAGTCATTCCCCTGATCTCTTTCTGATCCAGCTGAACAATATTTTTTAGCATGATAAAATTGCCCTCTTCCGCCGGGTATTTTCTATTTTTCTGGTTCAAAAACGCCAGCATCAAATACATACCGGTCTGCTTCCCGTCATCTGTCGAAAAGACCAGAGAAAATTTGTTGTCTGCGAACTGGAACTTCTCTTTCGTAAAGCGCGGCTTACTGACAATCATTGTCCACGAAAAATCTTTCGTATGGGTGTCCGTGTAATAACGGTCCAGTAAATTCCCGTTTACAGACTGTGATAATGCGTTCTTTATGAAACTCAATACATATCGCCGATAATCAGCGTTTAACTCCGACTGACCAGTTATGAAATCAAGTTTGAACCGCATATCTGTATCCCGCCTTTCTTCCTACAGCAAAGTAGTATCATTTATTCCCGCAAGTGATAAACCAACTTGCCGCTTTCAATGAAGTGTTCGACTACATCATTTGTTCATTTTTTAAAATATATCACAGCATATCATATTTGTAAATAGCTTTCATATTATTATATAAGATAGTAATATAGGATTATACTTTTAAACAATATTGCCAACATAAGTCCAAAATGCTAAACTAAATAATGACATAGATTCTATATTAGAATTTAAAGATATTTCTATCTTAGATTATTTATAGCCCCATAGTGGAATCATTTGCAATTTGTGCTACAGATACCAACAGAAAAATCCCCACGCATAAACCCATCCCCACCCACATAAACTGTAAAAAAAGAATCACTGTGGGGATTATTTGTATGAGTTCTAAAACCAAAATTGTCGTACTTCATGTAAAAGAGTTAATATATACCGGCATTTTCGCTGCTCTCGGTATTCTTTTTATTATCCTGCTCATCATTATGTTTCTGCCCAAAGAAAAAAAGCAGGAAACCATGTCCACCGTGACGCAGCCCGTAAACGACACCTATGTGCCCGGCGTATATACGACTTCTCTGATCTTAAATGACAATGTCGTGGAGATTGAAGTGACCGTGGACGAAAAGAACATCAACGCCATCCGGCTGGTAAATCTGGATGATGCTGTCACCACCATGTACCCTCTGATCCAGCCTTCCTTCGAGGATCTTGCCGACCAGATCATCACAAGCCAGAGTCTGGAAGGAATTACATATCCCGATGACAGCAAGTACACTTCCATGATCCTTTTAGATGCCATTACCAGCTCCCTCAATAAGGCGCTGGAGAATCAGGGTGAAACGGATCTTGAATAACAAAAGCCGTTTTCCTGACAGTCTAAACATTGGCAAACAGCATAAAGTGCAAACGACCGGGGTGTTTTACACGCCCCGGCCGCTTAACCCTGTTCTACAGTCCATCTTCGGCGTCCCAAAAATGACACTGTCGTCACAAACTTACATAAAAACGCACTCCGGCGCAGCCTGACATGCAGTCCGGCCTCACACCACCTCGTTAAAATCGAAAATCAGATCCTCATATATCCCCGCCTTCACCGGCTCGGAAAAAGCATACCGCTCTGATGTCCCATGCTCAAAATTGTACACAAAAACGCTTTTCTCCTTCGCATCCACAATCCAATATTCCCTCACGCCCGCCTGTTCGTACAGCGTACATTTTCTGATATAATCCATCGTCTTACTAGACGGCGAGACGATCTCCACCGCCCAGTCCGGCGCACCGTGGCACCCCTTCTCGTCCAGCTTGTCCCTGTCGCAGATCACCGAAATGTCAGGCTCCACATAATTGTGATCATCGTTCCTGATATAGACTGCGAAAGGTGCGTGAAGCACTTTACATCCCCCTCCGTGTTCCGATATATGCATCCAAATCTTTACACTCATCCACATAAGCATATCCTGATGGGTCAGTGTGGGCGTAGCCATCCTGTACATTTTCCCATCAATCAGCTCCGCCCGCTCTCCCTCCGGCAGTGCCTCGATGTCTTTGATGGTATATACCCTGTCATCCGGCATGTTCTCCGAGACCTCTGTGCCATGAGACTTCCCTCCCTCAATCATCCTGAAAATATCCTCTCTTTCCATCTTCCTGTGTTCCATAAACTTTTTCCTCCTTTTCTTCCGGCAGAAGGTAAGCTATGGTTTCACACTTTTCATCGTTTTCTACTAGTACCGTTAAGTGCATCCCAGGCTTTCGCCCCTGCCGCTATTTGATTTGGTAGTTTTGAGTAAGCGGCTGAACTTGCCCGAATGTGCGAATGCACGTTTCATTGATTACTCTTGTTGAATTTATCATACACGTTTCTTTACTCTCTGTCAATCACAAACTTCCAAAATCCCGGCACTCTGATGCAGAATTTTGTACGCTTCTTCCCTTTTTTTCTATACCCTCTTGCCACCCCCCCCCCGAAAAATGCTAGAATAAGTTGATTTACTGCCCAAAAGACGTATAAAGAAAAGGAGAAGAATGAAATGAAACAACGCAGACGAAGATTATGTACTACATTTCTATGTGCTGTACTAATCGCAACAAATGTTTTCTCGACGTGTCTGCCGGTATATGCAAAAACGCCGGATGCAGACACGACAAACGAATCGGGAAGTGTCGAAGAACTTACCGAATTGCCCACAGACAGGGGTTCTGAGAGCATCGGAAGCAACGAGAACGGTGACGGCAGTTCCGACAACAATGACAACACCGGGAACAACGACGGCAGTTCCGACAGCAATGACAACACCGGGAACAACGACGGCAGTTCCGACAACAATGACAACACCGGGAACAACGACGACAGTTCCGATCACAATGACGGCAATGACATCAACGACGGCAGTTCCGGCAGCAACGGCAGCGATGACAACTCCGACGACATCGGCAGCGATGACTCGGACAAGGACGATGCCACGGATGAAAACGACGATACTCCCGAGACGCCTTCTGTCTCCGACAATGACGCTGCGACCGACACAGAAGACACATTCCTGTCTTCTGCTGCGCTTAGCGACACCGATTACCCGACGGAAGACCCGGCCGGATATAAACTCTCCGAAATCAAAATGGAGCCGGGGAGTTATTCTGCTGCGTTTTCCGCACACTCACAATCCAGCGTCTACGATTACTATTTGCGGATTCTCTACACCACCGATGGAACAGACGAATTCTTTAAAGGTGTCTCCAAGGTATCTTCTGAAGAGTTATCTTCCTCGCAAATCTTAGACGGATCTTTTCGAGATCTGGATTATTCGTACGAATGGGATGATCAATCCGACAGCTTCTATCAAGTGTCTGGTACTTTTGCAGGAGCAGATGCGCTGACTCCCGAAACCACTTACTATTACCGGCTGGCATACTATAATTACAACAGCACGGAGAGCAAATATTACTACCATTTTCTGACAGTTCCGGCACAGTTTACCACGGGCCCGCCTGTCACGGAAACATCGGTTTCCATCAAAGATATCTCTGTAGAGGAGATTGGCTACCAGAAGGCTAAAGTTGTCTGGACTATCTCCAACCCGGACAAGTCTCCCGTGTCCAGGATCAGACTGCACTGTACTGACAGCACGGAGGACGGACAGTCCAATGATGTATCCGGCTCCCTGTACCGTGATAAAGACGGACAGATTGTGCCTGATACATATTACGCCTTCATTGACCAGTCCCTCGAAAAATCTCCCTGGGTCAAAAAAGCCAGCGCCACATTGGAAACTTACATCGGCGCAGGCGAAAAGATAACTGTGGCGTCATCAGATATCGATATCCTGTTCAAAGATACCACAGCTCCTGACATAGAACTGACCGTGACGGAAAAAACAGGCTCAAACAGTTTTCAGACTTTGGTCACATTATCACCCTATTATCCCATTGACGAGGAGCATGTTCTGACTGTCTTCTACCGCAGCAAAGGCACGCAGTCCTGGAAGTCAGTACGCGGTTCTATCAAGAACGACAGTGAAGAAGCTGCTTCCGCCTCTGCAAACCTTGTACTTCTGGATCTGACGGAAAACACAGAATATGAGTACTACATCGCTCCGCAGGGCCCGCTGGCAGCCAGATCTGTCGAGACATTTGGAAGCGAGGATCAGCCGAACACCTTCACGACCGAAGGTATCGTAACCTATGAGGATACAGACTTCCCCGACGAAACATTCCGCAGTCTGATCAGACAGGAGGCCGGAATTGGCGCAGATGCCAAGATTACCAGTGATAAACTGGAAACCCTGACCGAATTATCTTATTCGAGAAGCAGCGCCTCCGGCGAAATCCATTCCCTGAAGGGTATTGAACATCTGGTCAACCTGACGGAAATCAATTTTCAGGGACATTCCATAACAGATGCCGGCGGTCTTTCTGACTTAAAAAACATGACAAGACTGAATCTGGAATTTAACGATCTGACCGACCTGCCGGATCTGTCCGGGATGTCCTGGCTCAAAAGAGCCTATTTCGAGGGCAACCGCATTGCGGCAGACAAGATCACAGAGGAAAAGCTCCCTGCAGCGCTCTTGACACAGACTCCTGACTGGGTTGCTGACACTGTCTCCCAGCAGTGCGGTGATATCTCGGCCGTATTTGCACCCAGGTATTATGCAATGGGTGATACCAGACCGTTTCTTGCCAAAGTGTCCGGTCTGAAAAAGGATTCCGGCAGAAAATATACCCTGACGCTCTCCATCGGTGAAAAAGCCGTGTCCAGCAACGAAATTGCTTCCGACAGCAATTATTATGATATGTACTATATCAGGAACATCCTGACGGATTCGTCCGGTGCGGCCACAGACATCGCCATTACGGAAGATGCACCCTGCGAAGCCCAGGTCACCCTGACAGACCAGTACGGAAACATCTGGCTGAAACAGGACGCTCAGTTTACATTTACCGCAGACATAGCCGGCTCACCCGTGGCTGAGACAAGATACATCAAGCCAAACGCCAAATCTGTGTACATCCAGATCGCCAATCTTCCCGCGTCCTGTACCGAGGAGCAGATTTCCAGCGTGACTCTGGTTGATGCTGATGGAAAGAAGGCTGGAAAGGCCACCTCTCTCTCTCTTTATTCGAATAGCTACGATCCGTATGAAGACTGTTTTGGTTACTACTATATCTCCGGCCTGACAACCAGCCTGCAGAGCCAGACGCTTTCCTGCACCATGTATTTTTCCAAATATCTGACGATGGGCATGTACAAGGCGGTCATTACCTGTACTGACCAGACCTCCTATACGGTAGAAAATACAGTATCGGTCGATAACACGGCCGTTTTGACTTATTTGCATCCGGCAACCGATCCATACTACGACAATTACGGAGACTATCTGTATGTTACGCTTTCAGGTATCAACATCGATCCGACAAAAGTCCGCCCGGTTTTCTATCATGGCAACACCGTGATCTCGGAGTTTGTCAATGCCGTACCTGAAAATAACGAGGAAACATATCTCTACAAATTAAAGAAACTTCAAAAAAATGTGTATTGGAATGCGGCCGGTTCCACAGATTATACCTATCGATTCGAGGCAGACCCCAGCTATGCTTTCATAGACATGATAAAAGACAAGCAGATCTCTCTGTCCGCATCATCAGAGGATTTTGTCTCCTTTGAACACTATAATTATAAGAAGGGCCTTTACGAAGTCAAAACTGACTCCACTGTCGACGAAGGCACGAAGGTTTCCGTATCTGTCTACAGCGACAGCAAATACGAAACCTGCATGGGCACTGCCGAAGATACCATCACTGAGGAAATGCTGTCCCTCGCATTTGCGGACAGCTCCGGGAACAGCTACGCGCCCCCGCAGAACAAGGCAGCATATTTCATATATGCCTACACGGACAAGAACGGAAAGGCGAAAACTTTTAACCATACCAACAGCACTGTCAGATGGTATAACTACTCCACGGGCAGCAGCGGCGATGGCGCAAAATCAATATACTCCGACACCATCCGCTACCATGCGCAGCCATTAAAGAAACTGTCCATGCACTTAGCAATTCCCGAGAAATACATATTTGCAAATGAGACAGTCACTGCGCAGATTTACAAAGGTCAGAATAGCATCGGCAGCAGTGTGACATTCACCAAAGGGAAAACCGCTGACGGCTATGTCAATCACACTGGCACATGGAGCGATTCCTCCGGCCTTTCCGAAGGTGTATATCGGGTGCAGTATATGGCAGGGGCGTCCGGCGCGCTCTCGCACGACCTCTATGTGTATGATGACAGCAAGTTTTACATGAATAACCAGTGGGCAGGCTCCTGGTCCAGCAGCAATAAAAGCGGAACTTATGTAGAATTTTCTTCCGAACAGCTTGCCGGCCATTATATTCACAAATATAACGGCAAAGTAACCAACGAGGCAGCGATGAGCTATTGGAACGACGGGGGCTTCCGGCTCGAGCTCTTTGACCTGCTGGGAGACCCGGTCACTGACTGGAAACTAGACCACGTCAGCTGGTCAGGTTCCAATTTCACCTTGTATCTGACAGGCCTTTCCCAGGAATACATCGGCGTGTATGCAAAGATCAGCAAAGCAGAAAAGCTGGGAATCAGACTGTCTTCCGGAACGGTACATTACTCGGATACATACAACGCAAACGAAACATATGGCGTGTGGCATTCCCTGGGCAGCAGCGGCGTCTGGTTCAGCAGCGACGACACCAACACGAACGCTTATTATGGTTTCAGTTCCTACGCATATCCTGTAACCGTAACGATCACCAGACCATATGACACAACTGTCATAGATACCTTTACAGTAAAAGAAGCGACGAACAACAATTATTACTACTTTACCGCAGGCGATCTGCAAAAAACGGATCCCAAAGAAGCCTACCGCATGACAGCAGTAAATGCGGACGGCAGCCACGATTCCGAGATCGGCTATCTCGCTGTGAAAGGTGACACCACTGTCGTAAATGCGACAGGCGTAACACTGGACAAGACCACGCTGAATATGCAGCTTGCCCAGACGGAAACATTGACGGCTACGGTAAAACCCGACAATGCAACCAACAAAAATGTCACCTGGTCAAGCGACAATACCGCCGTTGCCACGGTTAATACAGCCGGCGTCGTGACGGCAGCCGGGACAGGTACCGCTAAAATCACAGCCACTACCCACAACGGTAAGACGGCGTCCTGTACCGTCCAGGTATATAACTATACGATAAACCATACCTCTCTGCATTTCGACCTGTCCGCTGAGCCGGACCGGACAGAGGTTCTGAAGGTAAACGACGGTACTGCGGATATCAGCGATATCACCTGGAGCAGCAATGACGAGAGCGTTGTCACCGTATCCAGAGCCGGACTCGTAACCCCTGTCGGCGCAGGTACTGCCAAAATTCTGGCCGCAGTTAAGAACGGCCCTACGCTGACCTGCGACGTAACCGTAAGCAGAAATCAGCTGAACGGAGTCACCTTAAATATGAGCAGCTGTACCCTGTATCTGGATGCGCAGAATGCGCCGGTTTCCCAGATGCCGGATACCCAGCAGTTAAAGTTATTTGTGACACCAAGTGATGTCTCCATCGAGTCAGTCACCTGGGCATCCGACAAGCCGGCTGTCGCTTCGGTCGCAGAGAACGGAATCAATCCTCTGTCCGCCGTTGTGACCGCACGCAGCAGAGGCGCCGCTAAAATAAGCGCCACTGTTACCACAAAATCAGGCTCGGAGACGGCTGTGTGCGAAGTTGTGGTAAAGACCGCCACAACTGTGGACGATGCCAGCCTTCCTACGGGACTGACGGCACTGACAAACGAACAGCTCACACTGGCAGATGTAAAGCTTCCACAAGGCTGGACATGGCACGAGCCGTCCCGCAGCGTTTCTTTGAAACAGTTTGCCGGCGTGCAAAGCAAAAGCTTTCTGGCACAGTACAATGACCCGCAGGACGCTGACGCAAAACCGTTTGAAAAAGATTTATCCGTGGCGTTCACCACTGTGACCGGCATTGCCATAGGCGCAGACAGCAGCTCTCTGCAGAAAGGCAAATCTTCACCACTGTCCGTGCTCTGGGACATCAACGGTGCACCGCTCGATCTCTCCGCATACGGCAGCCGGGTAGAATGGACCATAGATAAACCGGCAGTTGCGAAGCTCAGCGCCGCCAGCGGATCAGAAGTAACCCTGGACGCTGTCGAAGCCGGAAATGCGACTGTAAAGGCACAGATCAAATTTGCGGATAATAAACTGCTTAAAACACAGTTTAAAATCACAGTTACCGAAGGGGCACCCGCAGCAATACAGGTGACCGCCGTGGACGGTTTCTCCGCTGATGCACAGCAGAAACATGTGTACTACGGTACGATAAACACCACTGACGCCTCCAATACGGGCACGATCCATGTGACCGTCACAGGCGCAGATAAGCTGACGCTTAAAAACAACAACGCCAAGGTAATCAAAACCGACAAGCCGACGGCTGTCGAGGGCGGCTACAACATACCGCTCACCATGAAAGCCGCTGGCATGGCAAAAATTACCCTGATCGCAAACGACGCCGCCAAGACACAGACCGAGATCCGTCTGCACGTGTCCGATGCGATGCCAAACGTCAGTGACACACCTGTCACAATAAACCTGCAGCAGACCACAGGCACTGCATTTGCACTCTATCCGTGCACAGGATACCAGGTGACAAATGTCAGCCTTGCGGGAAGCGATGCCGGTAAGTTCACACTGAATACCGACGCCTCGCCGGAACAGTATGTGATCAAGGCAGCCGACGGCACGGCCACGGGAACATACAAACTTACTCTGCAGGGCACGGTAAAGGACGGAGCAAAAGAGTACAACTATGACAATGTGCCTCTTACCGTCAAGGTTGTCGATCAAAAACCGAAATTTAAGATCAAACAGACAGCAAAGGTAAATCTCTTCTATAAGAACTGGGAAAACAGCCGTTTAACGGTGACATCCGAGGAGACTCTGGATCGGGTGGAGCTGGCTGACTGTGATTTCACCGTCGAAAATGTCAACGGTTCCCATGTCCTGAAAGCCAAAGGAGGCGGACTTGCCGCAGACTGCGATAAGAAGGGTACGCTGACCTTACATTTCAGCGGCTATAAAGACATTACGGCAGACTTTACTGTTGGCGTGGAAAAGAAAGCGCCCGCATGTAAGTTCTCCAGCAAGACTGTAACGCTCTATCCCGATGCGGGGTTAAACAGCGCAATTTTGAATCCGACTGTCTATCAGCCAGACGGAAACCCCTACGCTGATGTAACGTATGAACTTGACAGCGCATCCAGCAAAGCCGGTTTCGCCCTGATGAATGACGAGAAGGGGAACCTGCTGATCCAGTACACTGGAAAGGGCGGACAGAATGCATCCTATGGTACCACGTTCACACTGTCACACAGTACGTGGACAAACGAGCTTGACGTACCGTTTACCGTTAAAGTGAGCAAAAACAAACCGGCTGCCAAGCTGGCCAAAACTACGCTGCAGCTCAACACAAACTCTGCATCCATGGCTTATGACGCTGCGGCGACAGCAGTGATGTGGAAGGACGGCGCCGCATTTACACCCGCCGGGGTGAGCGTAAGCGCAGCAGACGGAAAGTCGCAGGCAGTCATCCAGACAGGCATTGTCTTCCAATATGACGGGGAGAGCCAACAGGTAATTGCCAGGCTGAACAACACGGCTGTGGCACCCGGCAGCTACAAATTCAAGGTAAATATCCGGGCAACCGATACGCTGACAGTAAGCACACCGCTCACCGTCAAAGTCACGGACACAGCTATGGATAAGGCAGTCAAGATATCCGCCAAAGGAAACATTGACGTATTAAACCGTGAAGGAACCTATGTGACGGTGACACCCTCACTGAAGTCTCTGAACGGAACCATAACCGGCGTGCGCCTTTCCGGCAGAGCAGCCCACCTGTTCCTTGCAGAGTGCGAAGACGGCAAAGTATTCATTTATGCCAAGCCAAATGCAGCGCTGATTACCAAGTACAACTATAAGGTAAAACTCGATCTCAACATTGAAAACGCAGCCGGAGATTCGATCCGCTACATGACGCCGGAGATCAATCTCAAATTAAAGCAGGGCAAGCCCAAGGCAGCAGTCTCTCCCAAGAGCCTCACCATATACAGCGGCACATCTCCTGCCATCACGCGCCGTATCACTGCCACACTGAAAGGACGCGAAACGGAACTGCCGATTGAGAACGTAGAACTGCTGAATGAAACTGACGCATTCCAATGCGATTATACAGATGCAGGAAACAACGGCCCTGTCATCACGTTGAGAAATACCGCTGAGACAATTAAGGGCAAAACCTATAAGCTGCAGTTGAAAGTAACATTCCGCAGTCAGGCAGATAACGAAAAAGCTACTGTCATCCGCTATTCTGTCAAAGTAAAATAGAGCAATACCTGTGACAACTAAAAGCAGGAAACACGCAAGCAGGCAGTTGATCCATCCCGGATTGACTGCCTGCTTTCCTTGAAAAATCTATCTTTCCTCCGATGATCCATCGGTTCTTTTTCTCTACAACTCCTTAAGCTGCGCAAGCCACACCGCCGCGCTGGCGTCCGAAGGCATCCGCAGATCCCCTCTTGGTGAGAGCGCCACGCTTCCCACCTTCGGGCCGTCCGGCAGACAGGAGCGCTTAAACTGCTGGGCAAAAAACCGCTGATAAAAGATCTTTAACCACTTCAGTATGACATCCTCGTCATAAATCCCGGCAAATGCCATGCGCGCCACCCGGTAAACCTTCGCCGGCTCAAAGCCGCAGCGGAGCATATAGTACAAAAAGAAATCGTGCAGCTCGTAAGGACCCACCAGGTCTTCCGTCTTCTGGGAAATCACCCCGTCCACAGGCGGCAGAAGCTCAGGACTCACGGGTGTGTCCAAAATATCCAGCAAAAGCTTCTTGAGCGTCTCATCATCACAGGTGTCCGCATAGTAGCGCACCAGATGCCGCACCAGTGTCTTAGGCACGCCCGCATTCACACCGTACATGGACATATGATCTCCATTGTAAGTGGCCCAGCCAAGAGCAAGCTCAGACATATCCCCCGTGCCAATCACCAGACCTCCTGTCTGGTTGGCGATATCCATCAGCACCTGGGTCCGCTCTCTGGCCTGTCCGTTCTCGTAGGTAACGTCGTGGCAGCCGCTGTTCTGTCCGATATCCCCAAAGTGCACATTCACTGCCTCCCTGATGTCCACCTCCCGCAGACTCGTCCCCAGAAGCTGCGCCAGTCTGCAGGCATTGTCGTATGTTCTGTCGGTGGTGCCAAAGCAGGGCATGGTAACTGATGTTATTTTATTCCGCTCCATACCGAGCAGATCAAAAGCCCGCACCGTCACCAAAAGCGCAAGTGTGGAATCGAGACCGCCGGAAATGCCCAGCACCGCCGACTGGCAGCCGGTATGCTCATACCTCTTTTTCAGACCGTGGGACTGGATGGACAAAATCTCATCGCAGCGCGCTTCCCGCTCCTTCGCCTGATCCGGCACAAAAGGTCTCGCCGAAAACCGTCTTTCCAGAAAAGTCTCTTCCTCCTCCATGTGCACGGGCAGTATTGTATGTTCTCTCGTATTTTCTCCCTGATAGGTGCTCATCCTCCGGCGCTCATGGGAAAGCCTGTGAATATCCAGATCCGCATAAATTGCACCCGTTTCAAACCGTTTTGCCTGCGCCAGCACCGTTCCATTCTCCGCAATGATATTGTGGCCGCCGAAAACCAGATCCTGTGTGGATTCCCCCTCCCCGGCTGAACTGTAAACATAAGCGGCAATCTGTCTCGCGCTCGCAGACTTCACAAGCATCTCGCGATAAACATCCTTCCCCACCGTCTCATTGGACGCGGAAAGATTGACAATCACCGTTGCCCCGGCCAGCGCATGGGCTGTCGCGGGAGATTCCGGCGCCCAGATGTCCTCACAGATCTCACAGCCCACGGTGAGTCCCCGCACCGCATCTACCTGGAAAAGAATATCGGTTCCAAAAGGAATTTCCTTTCCCTCGTTCAAGAACGGCTCCGGCCGGAAATTTCCCGGCTCAAAGTGTCTTGTCTCATAAAACTCCGCGTAAGAAGGGATAGTCCGCTTCGGAATGAAGGCCAGAATCTCTCCGTCCTGCAGGACAGCCGCCACATTGTACAGCTTATGATTCCTTACCAGGGGCAGCCCCACAAAGACAAGGGCATCGCTGTCCTCTGTAGCCGCCGCCACCTCCGACAGCGCATCCATAGTCTGCGTCAGCAGAAGTTCCTGCAAAAACAGATCTCCACAGGTGTAGCCGGTAAGGCACAATTCCGGGAAGACAATCAGCCTGGCGCCACGTCCCACTGCCTCCTCGATCCCCTTACCGATTTCCCTGGCGTTGTAATGAGGGTCTGCCACCTTAATTTTCGGCGTTACCGCCGCTGCTTTTATAAATCCCTGTTTCATATCCTGTCAGCCCTTTCTCCTTCCCCTTTTTTCGTCTTCACGCTTATATTAAGTCTTGATTTATCTTTCTATGCTTCCTGCGTTTTACTTTCTCTTTTTACGCCATTCCTTTTTTAGATACACTCATTTTCCCCGTTTTCTCTGTTTTCTATCCGCTTTCCTGCAATCACGGCGCTATATATCAAATCTTGTTTTAATTTTTTGGATTATTGGGCCTTTCCTGCCTTCATCAGTCGTTCCACTTCCTGCACTGAGAACACGTAGTTCTTGTTGCAGAAATGGCAGTGCAGCTCCACCTCTTTCCCCTCGCTGATCATTTCCTGTAAATCTTTTTCTCCGAGGCTTAAGAGTACCTTCTCCACCCGTTCCCTGCTGCAGTCACACCGAAAACTCACCGGCATCCTGTCCGTAATCTCCAGACCAAACTCTCCCAGCACACTCTCCAGAATCTCCTCTGGCGTCTTTCCCGCCTCCAGTAATTCTGTAACAGACGTTATTTTTGTCAGTTTTTCTTCCAGACGGCTGATTACCTCCTCCGAGGTAAAGGGCATCAGTTGTACGACAAAACCGCCCGCCTGCCGCACAGTATTATCCCGGTTCATCAGAACGCCCAGCGCCACCACAGACGGTATCTGCTCGGAAGCCGCAAAATAATAGGTCAGATCCTCTGCAATCTCACTGGATACCAGAATCGTCTGCCCTGAATACGGCTCCTTAAGCCCCATATCCTTAATAACGGTAAGGAGCCCCACTCCGACTGCTCCTCCCACATCTAACTTCCCGTTCTTAGGCGGGAGCATCACACCCGGATTCCCCGCATATCCCTTCACATTGGCATGACTGTCCGCCGTGACGGTAAGTCCCTCTATAGGCCCGTTCCCCCGGATCTGGAGGGTCAGCATATCCGTATCATTCTTCATCATGCTGCCCATCATCGCTCCTGCCGTCAAGAG
>OFGL01001085.1_pt1 | contig 18054 bp, 19 predicted proteins | sample 1521801 | NCBI WGS metagenome assembly OFGL01 (sample SAMEA3504085, study PRJEB24116) | mouse gut metagenome | biome: mouse gut; feature: mouse-associated habitat; material: faeces | place: Denmark | collected 2011 | reverse complement strand
GTGTATATCACAAATTGCCGTCCTGCATACAATATAAATACCGCACTGATAATAAGCGATAAGATCAAGTGCCTGTTGTTCTTCCATACTTATAACCCGTAATAATGGGCTAAAATTTGCTGTATGTGCATATCTGTTATATGAGTCCGCCCATTCTTAGTTACATATTGTGCAAATGTAGGAATTCCGTTGCTTTTCTGCTTATTTTCGTATGATATTCTGCTGATAATTAGAATTAATTAATATATCCCCCAAAAATTCACTGTACAATGACATATCATGCGCCTTTGACTTCTCCTTTCTCTGCTCTGTCGGCGGTACTGCTCTGTCTGTCAAGACAGTTTCTATGCAACGCTTTACGGGTTCAGCTTCAGTTCGGTCTTAGCTTGGTGTCGCTCCCTAAATGTTCTTTCAGATACCGTTCCGCCCGTGGAGCAGCTTTTCCGTCTGCTTTATCTCGCTGTTGGTATTCCGATACCGTTTCTTCATTCCCTATAGCGTTTCCTGCAACTCGAACAGGGTGGAAATGTAATTGCACTGCAAGAAGCTGACCGCCTTACGGAATGGAAAGGATTGATGGATTGATTGTCAATCCCTTTACGCTCCATCTGGGTAGTGCCTTTTTCAGATACGCGACTATTTAATTTTTAGCGGTCAAGGTTTCTTCACTTCCGCCATAAACCGTATGCCATCATGGAAGCCTCGTCTGTAAGCAACCTTGCCGTTTGCCGCCGTTCCTGTAATCTATCCGTATGTGCATTTTTGCGCCGCAGTCCTTACAGAAAAGCCGGCCCGATAAGGGGTGAATTTCCCCGTCCCCGTTGGAGCGTTTAACGGGAATGTTTTCCAAAATCCGCTGTACGTTCTCAAAATCGGCACGGTTGATAACCGGCGCATGGACTTTTTCTGTAATGTGCTACTGGCTTCTGTCTACATAGCGGTTTCGTTTATCCCGGAAATGCTTTGCGATCTTGAAATTGACCACATCACCGCAATACTCCTGCCTTGTGAGAATATGGGTCAAGGTTGCCTTATTCCATATTTGAAAAGTTTGTGAAAATTAAAGCAACAAATTGAAAAACCAAAAATTTTTATGGTATACTCGTAAATGCTTGAACTTAGGATGTCAAATGCCGGTCTTATTGCGGATGGCAGTTCGCATTACAAAACACTCCAAGATAACAGAATGGAGGAATAAAAAATGTTGAAAAAAAAAGTTGCTCTTACAATGGCAGCACTGATGACCTGTCTGCTGACAGCCTGTGGTTCGTCATCAATCGGCAAAACTGAAACAGAAGATACTCCGCAGGATGGAAGTATTGTCACAAATCTGGAGAAAATAGATATGTCAAAATGGATGTACCATTCCGACGATAACGTCTATTATCAGACCGGCATACCGTATTGTGAAACGCCTGCGGACACAGCCTATGAAACACTGGCTGTTTTTGTACCGGGTGATTACTTTTCCGAAACAGATAATGGCGACGGAACGTACACCTGCAAAGTAAATTCAGATGCGAATGTGAATGGTTACACGGCCCAAAACGCTCCGATCGTCATGCCGATTGAGACGCCGGGGTATTCGGCTCAGGCTGCATTAACCGGCTATACAAGTCTCACAGAGTATATGGAGGCAGGGTTAGTGTATGTTCACGCAGGATGCCGCGGAAGGGATGCGGGCGCGCCGGCCGGTGTCACGGATCTCAAAGCCGCAATCCGTTATCTGCGGTATACAGATGCAACCACACCCGGAGATGCGGAAAAAATCTTTGTATTCGGTATGAGCGGCGGAGGCGCACAGTCTGCCATTGTCGGTGCAGCCGGTGACAGTGCGCTCTATGAGCCTTACCTTGAACAAATCGGCGCGGTACAGGGTGTCAGTGATGCCGTTTATGGTTCCATGGACTGGTGCCCGATTACCAATCTGGACAGCGCAGATGAAGCCTATGAATGGATGATGGGCGTAACAAGGAATGGGCTTTCGGACGATGAGCAGGCAATTTCTGATGCGCTGGCAGCTTCTTTTGCTGATTACATCAATCAGGCGGGGATAAAAGACGAAACGGGAAATGTCCTGACTCTGGAAGAATCAGCAGACGGTATTTATCAGGCAGGCAGCTATTATGATTACATATTGGGCGTGATTGAAGCGTCCTTGAACCACTTCCTTTCCGATACGGAATTTCCGTACGATTCCTCTGCTTCCGAAGGAAAGAATGGTGGAATGGGCGGTTTTGGCGGACCTGGAAAACCCGGTGATCTGAACGGTTTTGGCATGCCGGGTGGCAAAGAAGACGGCTTGGGCAGGCCAGCGGGAAAAGATGACATAGGTGGACCGAATGGAGCAAAAGAAGGCCCTTATGAGGAGTTGGATGATATAACCCGTATCGAGGCTTCAGGCGGTATTGCAATCTCCGGAACCTATGAAACTGTCGGCGACTATATTGGTGCCCTCAATGCAAACGGCGCATGGGTTACCTATGATGCCGAAACAAATTCGGCTTCCGTTACAAGTGTCAGCGATTTCGCAAAAGCCCTTAAGGGCGTATCGAAAAATCTTGCTGCGTTTGACCAGTTGGATGCCGGACAGGGTGAAAATGTGCTGTTTGGATACGGAGACGGAAATGGAGCCCATTTTGACGCTTTGCTTGCGGATATATTGAATGAACTTGACAATAGCTATGTTTCAGATTTTGAAGAGGACCTTCAAAAAACGGATGCTGTTGGTTATACAACGGCTCAGAGACTGAACATGTACACGCCTCTTTATTATCTGCTGGAATCTGAGGATGGATACAGAAGCAGCACGCCTGCAAAGCATTGGAGAATCCGCACCGGCATTGCGCAGAGTGACACTTCGCTTACCACAGAAGTAAACCTTGCCCTTGCGCTTCAGAATTATGGCGGCGTGGAATCTGTTGATTTTGAAACTGTCTGGGGCCAGAAGCATGTCAAGGCAGAACGCACTGGAAACAGCACCACGAATTTCATTGCGTGGGTCAATGAGTGTATGAAGTAACTTTCCTTATATACCAGCGCTTTGGGAGCAACGGACACATTACTCCATTGCTCCCAAATTATACCAGCCGCCGGCATGTACCATCTTATACAGGCATCCTATTCTTTATTTAGCTCCTGCCCATCCGTCTGATATAACTGCAGATCATGTCTGCTGCAGCCTCCTCGCCCACCGATGCGTCAATACACAGTTCATAGCCGTGTGGATTGCCCCACTCCTGCCCGGAAATGCTTTTATAATATGCGCTCCTTGCAGCATCCGATCTTGCAATGCTCTTTTTCGCAGCCTCCGAACTGTCCCCGTACATCTCCATTACCTTTTTCTCCCGGTAGCTTTTCGGGGCATAGATAAAAATGCGGATCACATTCGGATAATGACGCAGCACATAGTCCGCCGAGCGCCCTATGATAACGCAGGAACCGGCGTCCACAATATGGCGGATGGCTTTTTCCGGCGGAGCCATGCTCTCTGGCAATCGTGATAACCGTTCCCTGACGGGACGGCCGGATTGCTGCCGCAGCAGGCTCCTGCGTTTTCTTCTCCTGACCTAATTCTTTCCATACCCGTACCATGACTGCTGCCGTAACGAAAATGTCAAGCACATCCGCTGCCGGGGCTGCCCAGAAAATGCCGGTAACGCCCATGAAAACAGGAATCAACAGGGAAAAAACAATCAGCAGCACATCCCGCAGGACGGACAACGGTGCGGCTGCCTTTGCCTTGCCGATGGACTGCAGGAAGATGGCGCAGACCTTCTGAACACAGGTGACAAGGATAAAGGAAAGATAAATCCGCAGGCAGAGTACCGCAAAATCAAAATAAACGGGGTCACTTGCCGAGCCGAACATCCGGATGAACACACCGGGGACAGCCTCAAACATGACGGTGCAGACCAGTCCCACAATAACCGTCCACTTAACCATCAATTTCAGCAGCTCCCGTACCCGTCCATAGTTCTTCGCGCCATAGTTATACCCCACAATCGGCTGCGCGCCCGCAGCAATACCCTATGGCAATATTCAGCACGATTTGAAAGAGCTTCATAATGACCACGAATGCCGCCAGCGGGATATCCGCGCCGTAAACGGAGCCTGCGCCATACTTCACCAGCAGGATATTGTTGACAACCGTAATGATTACGATGGAAAGCTGCGTCAGGAGACTGGAAGTCCCCAGCGCCATTACCGGCTTTAAGAGCGCCATACTCGGTCTGAAACTGCCGGCGCCCACCGGGAAAGTCTTAGGATGCCTTAGATAAGCCGCGCAGATCAGGAAACTGACAAATTGCCCAAGGATGGTAGCCCATGCCGCACCCTTAATTCCCATATCGAGTGCAAAAATGGCTACGGGATCGCCGATGATATTGATGACTGCGCCGGTAAGCATGGCAATCATGGCGTATTTTGGACTGCCATCCGCCCTGATAATGGAGGCAAGCGTATTCTGCGTCATGGCCAGGGGCATCATTGCAAAGATAATCATGTCATACTCGTGCGCCATCTGTATATTTGCATCCGTTGCGCCAATCATGCGCAGCAGTCCGTCACCCCAAAAATAGGCAATGACAATCACCACCACTCCGGAGAAAAACGATCCAAGAACCGCACTGCCAACACTCCTGTGAATGTCCTCTGTTTCCCCGCGCCCCAGAGAAACGCTCAGCGCGGCGGCGGCTCCGTCACCAAAGAACAGGCTTAACCCCCACCCTACTACCGTGATCGGAAAGATCACGCCGGTAGCGGCATTGCCCAGATAGCCCACGCCGTTGCCCACAAATATCTGGTCTACAATATTGTAGAGGCATGAAATGAGTCATTCGGGACAGTCAGTGTAAAATTCCGGATCACGGGAGTTACGCACGGAGGCAATCCTCTGGGCTATGATGATTTTGGTGCTGTCAGGGCGGGACTCTTTTAACGCCCGGTATAAATCCGCTTCCGTTTTCAGATCAAGGGCGCTGGTGGAATCGTCAAAAATAAAGATTTCCGCAGGCTTTAAGACTGCCCTGGCAACGGAAATCCGCTGCTTCTGGCCTCCGGACAGGCTCATGCCCCGCTCCGCCACCATTGTATCGTACCCGTTTCCAAGGGAAGAAATAAAACTATCCGCCTGCGCAATGGATGCTGCGGATGCAAGCGACATGCTATCCGCTCCCGGCAGTCCCCATGCAATATTTTCCCCCACCGTCACGCCAAACAGCTCGCTTTTCTGCATGGCTATGGCTATTTTTTCCCGGAGCGCCCGCTGCCGGTATTCCCCGACATCAATTCCGTCCACCAGAACCGCGCCGGAATCCGCATCATAAAACCGCATCATCAGTCCGGCCAGTGTAGTCTTTCCGCATCCGATAGCCCCGATGACCGCCACGGTTTCTCCCCTGTGTATCTTCAGATTGATATGGGACAGCACGTTTCGGGTGCTTCCCGGATAGGCGAAGGAAACGTCACGGAATTCGATTCCCCCTGTGTCTGCGCTGCCCCGTCAAAAGAGCCGTCTTTCAGTTCCGGCACGCTTTCCAGCACTTCTTTTACGCGTTTCCATGAGGTAAGTCCTCTGGAAATATTCTGGAACAGCATGACCAGCATCAGAATACCGTTCAGAAGCTGGGTGGTATAGATCAGCGCCGGCATGACATTTCCCGGTGTTGCACTGCCGTCTGCCACTGAAAAGGATCCTGCCAGTAAAACGGCCGTGACAGCCATGTACATAACCGCATTCGTAAGGGGATTCATAAAGGCAAATATCACAAGGGTTTTCAGCTGCGTCCTGACCAGATCATCATTCGCCTTCCCGAAGCGCATTTTTTCATAGGTCTCCCGGACGCAGGCTTTCATAATGCGGATGCCGGACACGTCTTCCTGCATGATTTCATTGATGGCATCCAGATACGCCTGCAGTCTGGAAAACAGTGGATCTGCCCTCCACAGGCAGACCCCGATGATGCCCACCAGAAACGGGAAGGCGCACAGTACAATGAGTCCGAAACGGAAATTCAGCCGGAACATACAATACATACTTCCAAACGTAAGAAGCGTGGTGCGGATCAGCCCCCTGATAAACAGCGAGACAAAATTCTGCACCTGGGTGATATCATTGGTCACCCTTGTTACCAGAGAGCCTGTGCCGAAGCGGTCCATCTGCGGGAAAGAAAAATCCATGATCCTGCGAAAGCAGTCCTTTCGAATCTCATTTCCAATATTCTGGCTGGATATGTGTACGAACACATTGTTGAGGGAGCCGCAAAGCCCTCCCAGCAGAACAAGACCGATCATCTGCAGCCCCAGCATCCATATCAGGTGCAGGTCGGCCCTGCCCCCGCTGTTGACGCCAAGGACACCGTCATCCACAATCCGGCTCATGAATCCCGGCTGCAGCAGATCCATCATCACCTCGCCAATCATGAACAGGCCTGCGATGATGGCAAAGAGCAGATACTTTCTGATATATTTCCACATGGTCAACGTCCTCCATGCCCATTTGAGCCTCCATGGTGTCCGTGACCGTCGTGGTACCCACCGTCATCCCGGTGCCCGTGTCCCTCATGGTGTCCGCCGTCATCCCGGTGCCTATGTCCTTCATGATGTCCGCTGTCTTCCCGGTGCCTATGTCCTTCATGATGTCCGCTGTCTTCCCGGCATCCATGCCCGTGACCGTGTTTGAATGTATTCTCGTTTTCCCTGTATCGTTTTTTCCAGTCACAGCGGACTTTATCCAGAAGTGACAGCAGTTCCTGCTTTTCCTCTCCCGAAAGACAGGAAAACATCTCCTCATGCCGTTTCCTGCGCTGCCTTAGCGCTTCTTCCGCAATTTCCCTGCCGCTGTCTGTCAGGGAGATGTCCGTCGTCCTGCGGTCAGCCTCATTCTGTGTTCGGACGATCCATCCTGAGCCTTCCAGCTTGGACAGAATCTCACTGGCCGAACCCGGCTGGATTCCCAAACGCTCCGTCAAATCCCTCTGAGTAATGGCTTCCGACTCGTTCAGGATGATCAGGATGCGCTTCTGACTCGCTTTTCCCTCATACAGTGAGCACATGGTATGATGTAGATCCCGCAGACTGATAATCAGCCTGTCATCGATACCTGCTGCTGAATCATTGGCTGTGTGCATTTCCTGATCCCGTTGTTTCCTCTGATGCTCCGGCATTTTCCCGGTGCGGCGGTATTCTTCTCCTCTGCCGCAGTGCGGTCTTTCCAGATCGCAATGCCGCCCACAGCCTGGGCAAATGTTATTTTCCTGCATAAATCGCTCCTCCTTTTCTTTAGGTACCTTGATTATATCATCGCAAAAAGAAAATTGTCAAGGTACCTAATGTTATTTTGTCAGGAAATACCCGATTCACCCACTCTCCTTGTTTGAATTCCTCATTCACTTTGCGAAACATCCATCCCTATAAATCCTTTGCAAGCCCTACAATCAGGTCTACACACCGCTCCTTTCTCCTACTCTTTCATCGGTTTTATCATTTTATTATTTGCCTGAACCATGAGCGCTGCCGCGACCGCAAGCGTCACAAGCTCTGCAATTGGAAATGCCCACCAGATCATAAACGTCGCATTTTCAAGCTTGGTAAACAGCCATGCCAGCGGCAGTACGACAACGCACAACCGAAGCAGGGATACAATCAGTGAATTTAACCCGCAGCCAAGCGCCTGAAATACCCCTTGTACTGCAATATTTCCGCCTGCAAACAAAAAGCTTGTCGCAATGATCCGCGCCGCCAGGGCGCATAACGCTTCCGTTTCCTCAGACATGGCAAATAATCCGATCAGGGGACTTGCAAAGACCTCTAGGCCGATCATGCCGATCAGCATAATAATCTCCGTGTACAAAATTCCATAAAAAATGCCCTGTTTGACACGATTCTTATCACCCATTCCATAATTAAAGGATACAATCGGCGTAATCGCGTCGCGCAAACCGAATCCCGCGAAAAAAATAAACTGCTGGATTTTATAAAAAATACCATACGCCGTCACTGCCGCCTGCGAAACGGTGCCAAAAATCAGATTCACGCCGTATGTCATAAATGACATCAACGCCTGCATGATAATCGCCGGAAGACCAATGACATAGATTTCCTTTACAATCCCTTTGTCCGGCTTCAGGTACTGCATTCCCGATTTTACTTCCGTATTTTTCCGATAGTGGAAGTACATTGCAATCAGCATGGATACCACCTGCCCGATCACGGTCGCATACGCCGCACCGCAGATCCCCATCTCGGGCAGTCCGAAATAGCCGAAAATCATAACCGGATCCAGCACGATATTGACAACGGCGCCCGACACCTGCGCAATCGTGGAATAGATTGTCTTTCCTGTTGACTGTAACAGTTTTTCGTAAATCGAAAACAAGACAATGCCAAACGAGACAACAGAACAGATGGAAAGATACGAAATCCCCATTCCAAGCACCACTTCATCGTTCGTCTGACTTCCGATATAAGCCTTCACGCCAAACAGACCGAACAATAAAAATACGATATAGATGATAAGCGCTAATGTCACTCCGTTTCCTGCAGTCCTTGCAACTTTTTCCTCGTCCCGCTGTCCCAGACTTTTTGCAAGCAGTGCATTGACGCCCACGCCTGTCCCGATGCCAAACGCTACAATCAGCATCTGAACCGGAAACGCCAGTGTCAACGCATTTACCGCATACTCACCCATATTGGTTATATTGCCGGAATCCGGAATACGCGCCACAAACATGCTGTCCACGATGTTGTAGCATGCCTGCAGTACCATTGATAAAATAATCGGTATCCCCATACTTAACATGACTTTCGGAACCGCCTCGGTTCCCATTTTGTTTGCTGTTACTTCTTTATTCAATTTTCCTCCGTTTCTTTTGAGAAATCTGCCGCAGCAGAAAACGCTCAGGAGACTTTTTCGGAAAGCTGCCACAACCATATTTTATTTAAATGCCCGTGTGCATCAAAAAAGCGCAAACCCATCATCTGGATTTACGCTTTCTGCCACTCGACGGTATTATTATATTTGCATTTTTGTATTTTGTCAAAGGGGAATTTTCGGGAGTTTGACACTTCCTTTTAAACCTCATAACACACAAATCTTGTATTTAAGCCTGCTTTGGGCTTATTTTTTTGTCAAATTCGTAAAAATAATGTGTGCTAGTTTGCACTAGTTGTGTTATAATACTTATGAGGTGATTTTTATGTATGTTTCCATTACTGGTGTAGAGAATAACAAAGACGTTTATATCAACCAGTCCTACCGGAAAGAAAACGGTAAGACTTCTTCCCGGATCTTCCGAAAACTCGGAAAACTCAATGAGCTACTCCGACAGTTTGATGGTGACTTTGATGCCATGATGGTCTGGGCAAAATCTGAAGCCGAAAAAGACACAGCCGAATACAATGCCAAAACCTGCGATGTGTCGGTTTCTCTTTCTAGAAAAGCTTACATACCTAAGAATGAAGAACGCTGTTTTCAGATCGGATATTTGTTCCTCCAAAAACTGTGCACGGAATTAAAAATCGATGCCATCTGTCGAAAAATCTCTAAACGCCACAAATACACTTATGACCTGGGAGCCATCTTAACTGACCTGATCTATGCAAGGATCCTTTCCCCTTCCAGCAGGCTCAGCAGTTTCTCTTACTGTAAAACACTGCTTGAACCGCCAAAGTATGAACTGCCAAATGTATACCGTGCACTCTCGGTTATGGCTGAGGAATCTGATCTTATTCAGGAGGAACTCTACAAAAACTCAAACTTTGTTCATCCCAGAAACAAAAAAGTGCTCTACTACGACTGCACAAACTACTACTTCGAGATTGAACAGGAAGATGAACTCAGGCGCTATGGAAAGAGTAAGGAACACCGCCCTAATCCCATCGTTACAATGGGATTGTTTATGGATGCTGATGGAATTCCTCTGGCTTTTGACATCTTCCCCGGAAACCAGAATGAACAGACAACCTTAAAACCTCTTGAATCAAAGGTAATAAAAGATTTTGGCTGCAGTGAATTTATCTTCTGCTCTGATGCGGGGCTTGGAAGCAGAGCAAACCGCAGATTTAACAGCCTTGCAAACCGTTCCTACGTTATCACCCAGTCTTTAAAAAAGATGCGGAAGGAAGACCGGGAAATTGCCCTGAAACCTACACAGTTTAAAAAACCCGGCTTTGATAAATGGATCGACATCTCCACACTGGATGAATCTGCCCCGGAAGTTTACGAAACCATTTATTACAAGGAGATCCCTGTTGTAAATGGAAACATGGATGAAACAGTTATAGTTACCTACTCCCCCAAATACAAGGCATACCAGAAACGGATCCGTGAGCAGCAGATATCACGCGCCATGAAGATGATCGAACAGCCCGGAAGAAAACGCAAAAGCAAAAATCAAAACGATCCTGCCCGTTTTATAAAAACCACAAATGTAACAAATGATGGAGAGATTGCAGAAAAGAAAGTCTGTGAACTTGATTCAGACAAAATCAGGGATGAGGAAAAATACGACGGCTTTTATGCTGTCATTACAAACCTCGAAGGTGATATAGGCGGGATTTTAAAAATCAACCGGCAGCGTTGGGAAATAGAAGAAAACTTCCGCATTATGAAAACAGATTTTGAGGCACGTCCTGTCTATGTCAGGCGGGAAGACCGCATCAAAGCACATTTCCTCACCTGTTACATCAGCCTGCTTGTATATCGCCTGCTTGAGAAAAAGGTCGGAAATAATTATACCTGTAATGAGATTCTAAGTACACTTCGTTCCATGCAGGTAACACTTTTGTCAAAGGAAAGCGGCTATATCCCTTCTTACAAGAGAACAGTTCTGACGGATGATTTACACAAGGCATTTGGCTTTCATACGGATTATGAATTTATTTCAAAATCAGCCATGCGGAGCATAATAAAAAGTACCAAAACAGAAGAAGGGAAAAAATAGCACAAATCGGTTCCACAGAGAAAGTGGCTACAGCCAGCATAACTACTGGGTTTGTAGCCACTTTTTGATTTCACAAGTGTCAAACTCGGGATTATATCATGTTTTTTGACAAATGCCTATCTTTTTGTATGGTACAATACACTTGGTGCAGAAAGTAAAAATGTACTCATGACGGAGATTTCCCTTGCATGGCTGCTAAGGAGATTACGGTTTGTCAAGAAAAAATACTTGACACATTGTTCCTGCTAGTGTAAAATGCAAAAGTCGGCGGTTGTCAGCCGTAAATTTGCAACTGTGCCGTCCTGGGTTTTGAGGCGGCAGCGCAGAAGTGATGAAAACATGGAAAAAATTGTAGAACAGGGTTTATTGTATGATTTCTATGGAGAATTGCTGACGGGACACCAGCAGGAGATTTACGAGAGCGTGGTGTACGAGAATCTTTCCCTTGGAGAGATTGCGGAGGCGAAAGGAATCAGCAGACAGGCGGTGCACGATATCGTGAAACGCTGTGATAAAATACTTCTCGGATACGAAGAGAAGTTAAAGCTGGTGGAAAGGTTTACGAATATTAAAGAGAAGATCGAGCAGATCAACCGCCTTTCCGAACAGTACGAGAACGGGGAATTGGAAAGCCCGGTGTCCTACGGTTCACAGATCAGGGAATTGTCGGCCCGGATTATGCAGGAATTATAGCACTTGGTACCGATATACCGGGACAATGAAGAAAGGCATAGGGACAGATGGCGTTTGAGAGTCTGACGGATAAACTGCAGAATGTATTTAAGAATCTGAGAAGCAAAGGCCGGCTGACCGAGGAGGACGTCAAGACCGCTTTAAAAGAGGTTAAGATGGCGCTTTTGGAGGCTGACGTTAATTTTAAGGTGGTCAAGCAGTTTGTAAAGTCCGTGGAAGCGCGGGCTGTCGGCGCTGATGTGCTGAACGGTTTAAATCCCGGACAGATGGTTATTAAGATCGTGAACGAGGAAATGGTGTCCCTGATGGGCTCCGAGACCACGGAAATCACCATGCAGCCGGGGAAGTCCATCACGGTCATTATGATGTGCGGCCTGCAGGGTGCAGGTAAGACCACCACCACGGCAAAGATTGCCGGGAAGGTAAAACTGAAAGGGAAAAAGCCCCTTCTTGTGGCCTGTGATGTGTACCGTCCTGCGGCCATCAAACAGCTTCAGGTAAACGGGGAAAAGCAGCAGGTGGATGTTTTCTCTATGGGAGAGAACCATAAGCCTGTCAATATCGCGAAGGCGGCCATAGAGCATGCCCAGAAGAACGGCCACAATGTGGTGATTTTAGATACGGCAGGCCGTCTGCATATAGATGAAGAGATGATGGAAGAGCTGATCGGCATCAAGGAAAACGTGGAAGTGCACCAGACGCTTTTGGTGGTGGATGCCATGACCGGTCAGGATGCCGTCAACGTAGCGAAGGACTTTGATGAGAAGGTTGGCGTAGACGGGGTGATTCTGTCCAAGATGGATGGTGATTCCAGAGGCGGTGCGGCGCTCTCCATCAAGGCTGTTACAGGCAAGCCGATCCTTTATATTGGTATGGGAGAGAAACTTTCCGATCTGGAGCAGTTTTACCCGGATCGTATGGCAAATCGGATTCTCGGTATGGGTGATGTGCTCACGCTCATTGAGAAGGCTCAGCAGAATATTGACATAGACGAAGACAAAGAAAAAGAGATGGCTGCCCGTATGAAAAAGGGCAAGTTCGATTTCGAGGACTATCTGGAAAGCATGAAACAGATGCGCAATATGGGCGGGCTTTCCGGGATCCTGAGTATGATGCCCGGCATGGGAAGCAAGATGGCGGACATTGAGTCTGCGGTGGATGAAAAACAGCTTGCCCGCATGGAGGCGATCGTCCTTAGCATGACGCCGCAGGAGCGGCAGAATCCCAAGCTCCTAAATCCCAGCAGGAAAGGGCGCATTGCCAAGGGAGCCGGGGTGGATATTGCGGTAGTCAACCGTTTTATCAAGCAGTTTGAGCAGTCGCAGAAGATGATGAAACAGATTCCCGGCATGATGGGTGGTAAGAAAGGCCGGGGTATGTTCGGCGGATTAGGCGGTATGAAATTCCCATTTTAGGGTTTCAAAAATAAAAAAATTCTATTTTTTACAGGAGGCAGAAGAAATGGCAGTTAAGATCAGATTGAGAAGAATGGGACAGAAAAAGCATCCTTTTTACAGGATTGTAGTAGCAGATTCCAGATCTCCCAGAGATGGCAGATGTATCGCAGAGATCGGCACCTACGATCCCAACACGGATCCCAGCACCTACAAAGTGAATGAGGAAGAGGCGAAGAAGTGGCTTGCCAACGGCGCACAGCCCACGGAGATCGTGAGCAGAATCTTCAAGACGGTAGGTGTGACAAAGTAAGGGAGCTTATAGCTGTGAAGGCACTGAACAGTTATGAGGGCTTCAGGTCGCTTTTGGAGGTGGACTATGAAAGAATTGGTTGAAGTGATCGCAAAAGCTCTTGTGGAAAACCCGGACGAAGTCGTGGTGACACAGAAGGAGGAAGGCAAGAACATTACCGTGGAACTCCATGTGGCTCCTTCCGATATGGGAAAAGTTATTGGCAAGCAGGGACGTATCGCAAAGGCGATCCGCTCTGTGGTCAAGGCAGCGTCATCTAAGGACAATAAGAGAGTGGATGTAGAGATCATCTGACGGATAAGCCTCACGGATTCCTCTGTGAGGCTTATTTGCGCGCATAAGCAGAGCCAGAAGACATGCGGAGAATGTGCCGTGCGTGCATGGGCACATGCGCAGAATATCTTAGGACGAGCAACGCGAAGCATTTCGAGTCTGCTTATGCGAGAGGAGGCACTGATGAAGCAGGAAACAGGGAGTAGAAATGGAGAAAAATGATGAGTTACAGGTGGGTGTTATCACGCAGACCCACGGAATCCGGGGAGAGGTAAAGGTATTTCCCACCACGGACGACGCGAACCGCTTTAAAAAACTGAAAGAGGTCATTTTGGACACAGGGAGAGAACGTCTTTCCATGGAGATTGAGGGTGTCAAGTTTTTTAAACAGTTTGTGATCTTGAAATTTAAAGGATATGATTCCATCAATGATGTGGAGAAATACAGACAGGGAAAACTTCTGGTGACTCGCGACAAGGCAGTCAGATTGAAGAAGGATGAATACTTCGTGGCGGACATGATCGGTATGCAGGTCGTGACAGATACGGGGGAAGCGTTCGGCTTTCTGAAAGAAGTGCTTGCAACAGGCGCGAACGATGTCTATGTGGTGAGCAGGGAGAATGCACCCGAGGCGCTGCTCCCCGCGATCAAAGAGTGTATTAAAAACATCGATATGGAAAGCCGTGTGATGGAGATTCATGTCATGGACGGGCTGCCGTAAACAGCAGATTGGAGGACAGGTAATGGTGAGGTTCCATATACTGACATTGTTTCCCGAGATGGTTATGCGGGGACTGCACACCAGCATTCTCGGCAGAGCGGCAGACAGAGGAGATATATCCATAGAAGCGGTCAACATCCGGGATTTCACGACGGATAAACATGGTAAGGTGGATGATTACACATATGGCGGCGGTGCAGGGATGCTGATGCAGGCGCAGCCGGTATATGATGCCTGTCAGTCTGTGATTAACCAAATTGGTCAAAATAGAGCACGGCGCGTTATCTATGTGACTCCGCAGGGAAAAACATTTCATCAGGACATCGCTAAAGAGCTGTCCACGGAGGAGGAACTGATTTTTCTCTGCGGACACTATGAGGGAATCGATGAGCGTGTGCTGGAAGAAATTGTCACAGATGAAATTTCCCTGGGCGATTATGTGCTCACGGGAGGAGAGCTGGCGGCTATGGTGATGGTGGACGCCATTGCAAGACTAGTGCCGGGCGTTCTGCATAACGGGCAGTCGGCGGAAACGGAGTCTTTCGGGGATGGTCTTCTGGAATATCCCCAGTATTCGAGGCCGGAGATCTGGCACGGGAAACGGGTGCCGGAGATTCTGCTTTCGGGTGACCACGCGAAGGTGGATGCATGGAGGTTTGCGCAGGCGCTGGCGCGGACGAAGGAGAGAAGGCCGGATCTCTATGAGAAATATATGGAGGCGCACCCATCGGTGGAGAAGAAACGGAGAAAGTGACCGGATAAACCCCGCAGACCGAACCATATATGAAAAAATGCCTTGCATTTGCGCCCGTTGTATGGTAAATTATAAATGTTGTGAAGAAGGATGGTCCTCTGTTACAGACGTATTAAGAACATCCGGAGCATACCAGGAGGAGAATTATGAACGATATCATCAGAGAAATCGAAGCGGCACAGTTAAAAGAGAACTTAAGCGACTTCCATGTGGGTGACACCGTCAAGGTGTATGGCAAGATCAAGGAGGGTAACCGTGAGAGAATCCAGGTGTTCGAGGGAACTGTTCTGAAGATTCAGGGCGGCGGCAACAGAACGACTTTCACGGTGCGTAAGGTATCTAACGGCGTAGGCGTTGAGAAGACATGGCCGATGCATTCCCCGAATGTGGAGAAGGTAGAGGTTGTCAGAAGAGGTAAGGTGAGACGTGCTAAACTGAATTACCTGAGAGATCGCGTCGGTAAGAAAGCTAAAGTAAAAGAACTGGTTAAATAAGCGAAAGTGATGATGAAACAGATACCTCAGAGTAATTCGGGGTATCTGTTTGCTTTTTCCGCGATAAGCAGAGTCAGAAGACAGTGGAGTGCAAAGAATGGCGAGAAGAAAGGGCTTAACCTTTTATCAGAAAAAGAAAAGGCTTGATCCAAGACTATTAAAGGATGCAGTGGAGCTGCTTGTCGGCGGTGCCGTCGCCGTTTTTCTTGCATTTGTTCTTGTTTTTTCCGTGGGGATGCGTACCAGTGTGATCGGTGATTCCATGGAGCCCGCTCTGCACAACGGACAGGAAATTCTGATGAACCGTATTCTTTACCGTATCTCTATGCCAAAGCGTGGTGATGTGGTTGTCTTTCTGCCAAACGGAAACAAGAACTCCCACTATTATGTGAAGCGTGTTGTGGGTCTGCCAGGAGAAACGGTGCAGATCAGGGATGGAAACGTGTACATAGACGGAGTGCTTCTTGCAGAGAACGAACAGTTTGACAAGATGATAGATCCGGGCATTGCACAGAATGAGCTGCTGCTTGCAAGCGATGAGTTTTTTGTGCTGGGGGATAACCGCAACAGCAGTGAGGACAGCCGATCGGGCAATATTGGCGCGGTCAGGAAAGATACGATTATTGGCAAGGCGTGGTTCCATATGGAGGTCGGAGACGAGTCCATGGGGCTGATCGAGTAGAAAGGATAAGGCATGAATTATCAGTGGTATCCGGGGCACATGACGAAGGCAAAACGCATGATGCAGGAGAATATCAGTCTCATAGATCTGGTGATTGAGCTGGTGGATGCAAGAGTCCCACTTTCCAGCAGAAATCCAGATATTGATGAGCTGGGCAAGAACAAATCGCGGCTGATTCTTCTGAATAAATCAGATCTGGCAGACCCGGCGGCGAATAAACAGTGGATGACATATTTTAAGGAGCGCGGCTTCCATGTCCTGGAAATCAATGCGAAGACGGGGCAGGGGATTAGGGCGATCCAGCCCAAGGTGCAGGAAGCGTGCCGGGAGAAAATTGAGCGGGACAAAAAGCGAGGGATCAAAAACCGGCCGGTCAGGGCTATTGTAGTCGGGATACCGAATGTAGGAAAATCTACGTTCATCAATTCGTTTGCCGGGAAAGCCTGTGCAAAAACAGGAAATAAGCCGGGTGTGACCAAGGGAAAACAGTGGATCAGGCTCAACAGGGATCTGGAGCTTTTGGATACGCCGGGCATTCTCTGGCCCAAGTTTGAGAGTGAGGAAGTGGGAAAGCGGCTTGCCATGATCGGTTCCATGAACGATGAAATACTGCAGATGACGGAGCTGGCGCAGGAACTGCTGGCCTGCCTGCTGGATTGTTACAGGGAACCGCTGCTTAGCCGCTACCAGATTGCGGAGACAGGAGAGGCGCTCACGCCTGTACAGGCGCTGGCATGCATCTGTGAGAACCGCAAATGTTATAAAAAAGGACAGGAGCCTGATTATGAGAAGGCGGCGGCTCTTTTGGTGGATGACTTCAGGAGTGGCAGAATCGGCAGGATTACCTTAGAAATGTGTGGGGAAAATCGGGAGGAAGAGCAAAAGTGAAGAAAGTACTGCGTGAGATTTTAAATACCAGTCTTTATCTGTTGGGCGTTTTGTGTATCGTTTATCTGGTGATTCATTTTGTAGGGCAGAGAACCCAGGTGCAGGGAAGTTCCATGGAGCCGACGTTTAGTACAGAGGACAATCTGATCGTGGATAAGCTGAGTTATCGGTTCCACGAACCGGAGCGCTACGATATTATCGTCTTTCCCCTTATGCAGGAAGAGGAGACTTTCCTCATCAAACGGATCATCGGACTGCCCGGGGAAACCGTGCAGATAGACGAGGAGGGAAACATTTATGTGGACGGTGAGGTGCTTGAGGAACACTACGGCAAGGAAGTGATAGCCAATCCCGGCAGGGCGTATGAGTCTGTAGAGCTGGGAAGGGACGAATATTTTGTCCTGGGGGATAACAGAAACAACAGCACCGACAGCAGGGCCTCCTCGGTTGGCAACATTAAGAGGGAGAATATCATCGGCAGGGCGTGGCTGCGGATCTGGCCGCTGAATAAGCTTGGATTTGTCAAACACCGCTGATGAGGCGCTTTATAGGAGCAGGAAGAATGGCGGAAAATATCAGTATCATCAGGGAAAAATTACAGGCGGCGGCTGTTGAGGAGCTGCCTGTTTTGTTTTCAGCATATGAATCGGATGCAAGGGCAGGCGTGCAGGCCGAAATTGCCAGAGCGAAAAAACGGATTCTTTCGCATGAAAAAGAAGTAAAGAGGACGGAGGCGCTTAAGCGTTACGAGAGAGAATATGATGCATATGCCTATATTTGCGGCATCGACGAGGTGGGAAGAGGGCCGCTTGCCGGGCCGGTGGTGGCCGGGGCGGTTATTTTGCCGAAAGATTGTGGAATTTTATATATCAATGATTCTAAGAAACTCTCCGAAAAAA
>OFGL01001077.1_pt1 | contig 18168 bp, 16 predicted proteins | sample 1521801 | NCBI WGS metagenome assembly OFGL01 (sample SAMEA3504085, study PRJEB24116) | mouse gut metagenome | biome: mouse gut; feature: mouse-associated habitat; material: faeces | place: Denmark | collected 2011 | reverse complement strand
CAATTAGGGCTTGTTTGAAAATAGAGAAATAGACGGATGATTCGCAAAAAGTGAGCGGCTGCAAGGGAAAGTGCAGAAATGCCCGCTGTATTCCATGTGCTTTTGACGCGGAAGATACCAATTTTGCAGCAAAAGAGGCTGACTCGATTTTTCAAATGGCCCCCTAGAATGGCTGGACTGGAAAGGAGCATTTCTTTGGACTTTTTAATCAAGAATGGATTGGTCTACGATCCCGCCCAAGCGTGCCTGGAGCGTCGGGATGTGGCGTTGGAAGATGGAAAGATCGCCCGGCCCGATCCGCAGAGAAGCTATCGGCAGGTGATTGATGCCGACAACTGCATTGTGACCACCGGGCTGATCGACTACCATGTACATTATTTCTACCGTGGCACCGAAAATGGGGTGAATCCGGACGCGAGTTCCTTTTGCTGCGGCGTCACAACTGCGGTGGATGGCGGGAGCTGCGGCGCAGGGTCCTACGAACTCTACCGGCGTACGGTGATGGCATCCAGCGATGTGCGAATCCTGAACTGCCTTCTCGTGGCGTCCGGCGGGCAGGCGACCGATCGGTATCCGGAAAACCTCGATCCGGCTTTCTTTGATGAGGCAAAGATATGCCGCCTGTTCCAGCAGTACCCGGACAATCTGGTGGGGCTGAAAATCCGAATGTCCAACGGAATCGTCGCCAGAGGGCAGGCAGAAACTTCCCTGCGGCGGGCTGTCGAGATCGCCGAAAAAGTGGGAACGCGGCTGGTGGTGCATGTGACCAGCCCTGTGATTCCACTGGATCAGCTGGCGGCAATGCTCCGCCCTGGTGACGTGATCTGCCATATCTATCAGAACCGCGGGGAACATACCTGTCTGGATGCGCAGGGCAGAGTGTTGCCCGGCCTGTTGGAAGCACAGAAACGCGGGGTGCTGTTTGATGCATCCAACGGGCGCAGCAACTATGATCTGGAGACCTGCCGGAAAGCGGTGGAACAGGGATTTGTGCCGGATATTATCAGCAGCGATGTCAACGCATCCAGTTGCTTTTTGCAGCCGCTGCACAGCCTGCCGCGCATCCTGTCCAAGTTTTTGGATTTTGGCATGGGCCTGCCCCAGGTGCTTGATGCGGCGACCGCCGCACCCGCTAGGCTGATCGGCCGGCCTTCTCTGGCGAGCATGGCGGAAGGGACTGAGGCGGATGTGTGTATTCTGCGGCTGAAAGAAAAAAAGGTGCCATATGAGGATATCAATGGGAACCGCTTCGAAGGCAGCCGGGTTTTGGTGCCGATGATGACCTTCAAAGGCGGAGAATGCAAATTCTGTCAGGCCGATTTTTGTTGAAAACAGATTCCTGTTCAAATGGTGCCGATGTAACCTTCTGATAAGCCTGTAGAAAAAACACAAGAATACATAGAAACAGAAAAAGGCGGTATGGCCCTTGCATCAGCAGGGCTATACCGCTTCATCTGAAAATACGCTTTTTCTTGATCATAAGCACTTGTTTGCGAAATCTTTTGCCCTGAAGTACATACCATTGCAGGAGAATGCAAAAAATCCTGCATTTTTCATCCGCTTTTACCGATTTCCTCTTGCGTTTTGCAGGAAATTATGCTATTATGAACCTATATGTTTTGAAAAAATGGCCAGGATGATCCTGAAAATCTGTTTCACATCTCAGGGGAAGGAAAACAGGATTGGAAAGAACAGGAAGGGGCTTCTATGAACAGAGATTTATTAACCATTATCAGCCAGATGTCCCCTCAGTTTTCCAAGGGACAGCGGCTGATTGCCAACTATATCGTCAATCATTTTGATAAAGCTGCATTCATGACCGCTTTTAAGCTGGGGACGACCGTGGGCGTGAGTGAATCCACGGTGGTGCGGTTTGCCTCCGAGGTGGGGTTTTCGGGGTATCCGGAGCTGCAAAAGGCGCTTCAGGAGCTGATCCGCAACATTGCGACTGAGCACAGCGGTTACTCCGTGTTTACCGGCGTGGGTGAGCGTACCAGAGAGGGTAATGACCTCTACCATGAGATGGAGGAATCCGGCGTTATCGACAAGACAACGATGGTGTTCGGACAGATGAACGAGCCGCCGGGAGCAAGAATGAGAGTGGGTCTGACAGGACTTACGATGGCGGAGTATTTTCGTGACAAGGGCGGCAAGGACGTGCTGCTTTTCATTGATAATATCTTCCGCTTTACCCAGGCAGGTTCCGAGGTGTCCGCACTGCTCGGACGTATGCCGTCCGCTGTAGGTTACCAGCCTACGCTGCAGACGGAGATGGGCGCGCTGCAGGAGCGCATCACTTCCACAAAGAGCGGTTCCATCACTTCCGTTCAGGCGGTTTATGTGCCGGCGGATGACCTGACTGACCCGGCTCCGGCAACAACATTTGCGCATCTGGATGCGACCACAACGCTTTCCCGTTCCATCGTGGAGTTAGGTATCTATCCGGCGGTTGATCCGCTTGAGTCCTCCTCCAGAATCCTCGATCCGAGAATCGTCGGTGAAGAGCATTATCAGGTGGCCAGAGGCGTGCAGGAAATTCTCCAGAAATATAAGGAGCTGCAGGATATCATCGCCATCCTTGGTATGGATGAGCTTTCCGAGGAAGATAAGCTGGTGGTAGCCCGCGCGAGAAGAATACAGAGATTCCTCTCCCAGCCGTTCCATGTGGCGGAGCAGTTTACGGGAATGAGCGGAGTGTATGTGCCGATTTCCGAGACCATCCGCGGCTTTAAAGAGATTCTTGACGGTAAGCACGACGATATTCCGGAAAGCTATTTCCTGAATGCGGGAAGTATCGATGACGTAGTTGCCCGCGTGAAGAAGTAAGAGTGCAGCTATGAGGAAACCGAATAGCCGCAGGAGGTAAATATATGGCTGAGGACAGCAGAAACTTTACACTAAAGATCATCACACCGGACAGAATCTTCTTTGAGGATGAGGTGTCTATGGTTGAGTTTAACACGGTCGAGGGCGAGGTCGGCATATACAGGGAACATATCCCGATGACGATGATTGTTGCGCCCGGAATCCTCACGATCACGAAGGATCAGGAGGTGTCCGAAGCGGCTCTGCATGCGGGGTTTGCCGAGGTGCTGCCGGATCAGGTCACAGTGCTTGCTGAAATCATTGAATGGCCTGATGAGATTGACGTGGAGCGCGCGGAGGAATCCAAGTCCCGCGCCGAGGAGCGAATCAGGGAACACGCACCGGGAACAGATATGCGCAGGGCAGAGATGTCCCTGAAGAGAGCTGTGGCGAGGATAGAGACAGTGCACAAATGACAAGGTACTATGGGGGAACGGATTGATCCGTTCCCTTGTTTATACACAGGTCCGCACGGGGAAATCTGCTGTTTCACAGCATGCGGGCCGTATGACATGGGGAGAAAATCTTCCCTGCTCGATGATAAACAGAGGAATGGAAAGGGAGAAGGGGCTCGACATTTGAAGTGCCCGGGGACGGAAGAAATGCGAAAAATTCAGACGAAAATTATTGCTATAGTGGTGTTGGCAACAGTATGTGTCTCAATGATTGCAGGGATTGTGAGTGCGATGGTAACCAGATATTCCACTACGTCAGCACTTGAAAAAAATGTGCTGGAAACGGCAGAGCTTGCCTCTATGGCGGCGGAAAACAAGATCGCGACTTATACGCTGACAGTAGCGGAAATGGCATCAAATCCGATCCTTGTGGATGAAAATGTTTCACCGGAGGAAAAGCAGGCGTTTATTCAGGAACGGACAGACGCTTATTATATGCGCTTTGGCGGCATGGCCGATACAGAAGGTTATGACGTGATTCACGATGTGGATATTTCCGAAGAACCCTTTTTCCAGGCAGCTGTGCAGGGGAACAGTTATATGTCTGCCCCCTATATAGACGGCGAAGATATCTATCTCATGGTTGCCGCCCCGATCCGGGAAGGCGGTGCGGTGAAAGGTGTACTTTACTTTCAGTGCGATACCGATATTTTACAGTCTATTATTGAAGGGCTGAAGATTGGGGAGGAAGGCGAGGCATACATTCTGGACAAAGAAGGCACCACAATTGCCTATGTTGATCAGGAGTCGGTGCTGAACCGGGAAAACGTCATGCGGGAAGCGGCGGCGGCTCCCGGCGACGAAGGACTTCAGACAGTGGCTGCAATCGAAAAGAAGATGACGCTCGGTGAAGTTGGTGTGGAACGGTTCTATTACGCGGAGGATCAGTCAAACAATATCCAGAGCTATGCGCCCATTGCGGGGACGGATGGGTGGTCGATCGCAGTGACGGTAGACGAGGATGAGTTCATGCGTCCGGCAGAGTACGGAAATTTTATACAGACTGCAGTCTGTGCCGTGGCATGTCTTGTGATTATTGTCATTTCCATGAGGGTCAGTCACTCCATTGCTATGCCCGTTGTCAGGTGTGCGAAGCGGATCCAGGCGCTTTCACAGGGGGATCTGGGAAGCCCGGTTCCACAGGTAAAGAGTAAAGATGAGACGCGGATACTGGCAGATTCCACGGCACAGCTTGTCAAAGATTTTGGTACGATTATACATGAAATGCAGGATATTCTGGGTGCAATAGCGGATGGAGATCTGACCAGAGAGGTTTCCGGGCAGCCCTATCCGGGTGATTTTGCTGTTTTATGGGAATCATTGCGGGTCATCAGCGAAAAGCTGAATGCGACAATGGCAGGCATTGTCTCTGCATCCGGGCAGGTTTCGACAGGATCGGATCAGGTGGCAGCTACTGCTGCGGTTTTGTCTCAGGGCGCGGTGGAGCAGACAAGCTCAGTTGAAGAACTCAGCGGAACCATTTCAAATATGAGTGCGGAGGCAAAGGAAATTGCGCAGATGACGGAACAGGCAAAAGACGTTGTGGGTGAGGCAGGAGGAAAGCTTCAGGAGAGCAGCGCGTATATAGACAGCCTGAATCAGGCGATGAGTCAGATTACACAATCGTCCGATGAAATCAGACGTATTATAGATACCATTGAAAATATCGCTTTTCAGACAAATATTCTGGCGCTCAATGCAGCGGTGGAGGCGGCACGCGCCGGGACGAGCGGAAAGGGATTCGCCGTGGTGGCTGAAGAAGTGAGGGAGCTGGCGAACAAGTCGGATCAGGCGGCGAAAGCGACCAAGGAGCTGATTGAGCGATCTGTAAAAGCGGTTGGGAGCGGAAGCTTTGTTGTGGGGAAGGTGACTGATTCAGTGACAGCTGCAGCAAAGATGGCAGGTGAGGCAGTAGAACAGATGGAGCAGGTGGCAAAAGGCGTGGAGGATCAGACGGATGCAATTGAGCAGGCAGCCGCTGGTATCGGCCAGATATCCGGCGTGGTGCAGAATAACTCCGCGACCGCAGAGGAAAGCGCGGCCACCAGTCAGGAACTATCCAGTCAGGCAGCGATGCTCCAGCAGCTTGTGGGAAGCTTCAGACTTTAAAAAATAAGGATTTGGCGGCAGCGGCGGCGATAGTTATAAAATTCTCACGTTCTGGTAGTCTTGCCATATGATAAAATAAAACGACTGATTATCATGGTGAGTGTATGAGACAATCGAGAATTTTACCCTTTTACATGGCGTATCCGATGCCGCTCTTTTATCAGGAGCAGGATACAGTGACGCGGGATCTGGAATATCTGCAGGAGATGTATCCGATGGAGGCGAAGAGATACCAGAAGGTGATTGCCGAGATTCTGAATCGGTTAGACTATGAAGGCAGTGTGATTTACGATGAATATCCTGACAAGTGGCAGATTTACCGGCTGACACAGGTCGTTTTGGATAAATTGAAACAGGACGGGAGTGCGGGACAGACAGAACAGGACTGGGATCGCACTGCGGAGTTTGTCCAGGTGCTTTTGTGCGGTGAGATATATAAAAAGCGCCATATGAATCAAAACGGAATTCTGAAGTTTTGAAAGAGGAATTGGAAATACATGAAGAGAGCAATCATAAAGGGGCTCCTGCTTGGCTGTATATTTGCGCTTGCGCTGCTGATCCTGAGCAGGGTGATGAACCAGGGAAATACGGATATGACGACTGAGATGGGTGAGGCGACTTACCCTGTGCTGTCCATGTATGTGGGCACGTACAGGGTAGGAAGTCTGCATGGTTATGCCCAGAGCATGGAATGTGCCTATCTGCGGGACAACCTCCAGCCCATCGGTGAGGACAGAAAAATTGATGTAAGGATGGACACGTACGGGCGCAGAATCGATGCCATTGGCTTCGAGGTGAGAAGCCTTGACGGGGAACGACTGGTGGAGAGTACGCCGGTGGAAAACTATGAAAAGGAGGAGGACGAGATCTCTTTCTCGATTACACTGAAGGATCTGATTGAGAGCGAGACCGAGTATATGCTTGTTTTTCTCGTTACCCCGGAAAACAGTGAGCCGGTCAGATATTATTCCAGAATCATATTGAGCGAATCGCTTCACGTGCTTGAGAAGCTGGATTACATCACGGATTTCCACGAGCGCACTTTTGACAAGGAAGAGGCGGCAGAACTGACGAAATATCTGGAATCCAATGCGGAGGGAGACAATACCACTTTCCACAAAGTGACGATTCATTCCAGCTTCCATCAGGTAACCTGGGGAGATCTGCCAGTAAGGAAGGTAACGGAGCCGTGCATTACAATCAAAGAGCTGGCGGAGCAGACCGGCTCCTTTAAACTGGAATATCTGGTAAGTATCAAAAACGGGAAAAAAACAGAATATTACCGCTCTGGCGAATATTACAGAATCCGCTACACCCCTGATCGGATGTACCTGCTTGATTTTGAGAGAACAATGGAGCAGATCTTTGATGAGGAAGCTGACGTTTATATCAATGACAAAATCGTGCTTGGAATCACTGGGGAAAAGGTGGAGCTTAAAGAGAGCGACGGTGGCAACGTATTTGCCTTTACGGTGGCGGATAAGCTCTACAGCTATAATGTGACGGACAACAAACTGGCCAGGCTTTTCAGTTTTTATGGGAACACGGAGGAGCTGAGGGATGAAAGAAGCGCCTACGACCGGCATGACATCCGGGTGCTGACGGTGGACGAGACAGGAAATATCCTGTTTCTTGTTTACGGTTATATGAACCGGGGGCGGCATGAGGGCTGTGTGGGTGTGGTGCTTTACGCCTATAACAGCGTGGCAAACACGGTGGAGGAGCTGGCGTATATTCCCTACGACAAGTCCTATGAGCTTTTGAAGACGGATATCGAGAAACTTTCCTATTTAAGCAGGACAGGCATATATTATTTTATGCTTGACGGTGGTGTGTATGCGATAGATGTCAGAAACCTTTCGATGCAGACGGTGGTGACGGGACTGAAAGAGGGAGGCTATCATGTGTCAGAGTCCAACAAAATGCTGGTCTGGCAGGAAGGCAGCGATCTTTACGCCGCAAACGGTCTGATTCTGATGAATCTTAATACGCAGAAACAGACGAAGATCCAGGCGGGAGCGGGCGAGTACATTTCGGTCGTGGGATTTATGGAGGAAGATCTGATTTATGGACTCGCCAGAGAACGGGATGTCCGGGAGAACAGGACGGGCATTACAACTTTTCCTATGTACTCTCTGAAAATCCAGAGTGATGAGGGCAGCGTTTTAAAGACGTACCAGAAAGAGAATGTGTATGTGGTGGGCAGCGAAATTGTGGAGAACCAGCTTACGCTTTCCCGGGTTGTGTATGACGAGGAGAGCGAAAGCTATGTGCCTACCCTTGACGATCAGATTATGAATACGGAGGAAGTCGGGAGCGGAAATAATGTGCTGAGTTCTGTAGTTACAGAAACGTATGAAACGATCTGGCAGATTACGGTGAAGAACGAGATAGACGTCAAGGGACTGAAGCATCTGACACCGAAGGAAATCCTTTTTGAGGGGAACCGTTCGGTGGGCGATCTGGGCGACGGATCTTCGGAAGACTTTTTCTACGTATATGGGAAGAACGGAATCGAAAACCTTTATACCAATCCGGGCAGGGCGGTAGAACTGGCGTACCGCGTGGCGGGTGTAGTGGTGGATGATGACGGAGACTACGTGTGGCGCAGGGTGACAAGGAGCACGCGCAATCAGATTATGGCGATCACTGAGGATGAGGTGACAGAGACTGAGGGGTCGCTTGCGATTTGTCTTGACACGATACTGAAATACGAAGGAATTTCGAGAAACACACAGAGACGTCTGAACCAGGGCGACACAGTGATGGATATTCTGGAAAGCGATCTGCAGGATTACACGATACTGGATTTAACCGGATGCAGTCTGGATGCAGTGCTGTATTATGTGAATAAGGACATTCCTGTGCTCGCCACGCTGGAGGACGGCAACGCAGTGCTGATTACAGGCTTTAACGAGCTGAATATCGTGGTTATGGACCCGGTGGCGGGTACGCTGGAAAAACGGGGCATGAACGACTCTGCGGAGTGGCTTGAGGAGAATGGAAACCAGTTCATTTCCTATATCAGAAAAGAGTAGGGCAAAGGAGGCACGTATGCGGCAAGAGGATATTTCGGTGATTTTTGACATGGATGGTACTATTTTCGATACAGAAAGGCTGGTTTTGGACTGCTGGGAGCGTATTGGTGAAAAGCATGGAATGTCTGGTATCAGGGAGGTATTCATGCGCTGCATCGGTACGAATAAGGTGCGCACGCAGGAGATTGTCTATGCCCATTACGGGAAGGATTTTCCTTATGAAAAATTCAGTGAGGAAAGCTCCGTGCTGTTTCATGAAATCGCGGATCAGTCGGGGATTCCCGTGAAAAAGGGCGCGGTGGAGTTGTTGGACTATCTGTCGGAAAATAAGATTCCTCTGGGGCTTGCTTCCTCTACCAGACTTTCCACTGTCACGCAGGAGCTGAAGGAAGCAGGGCTTTATGAGTACTTCCAGGTAGTGGTGGGAGGCGATCTGTTGAAGAACAGCAAACCGGCACCAGACATTTATCTGATGACATGTGAGCGTATGGGCGTTCTGCCCGAATATACATATGCCATTGAGGATTCCTATAACGGCATCCGCTCGGCACACGGCGCGGGTCTGCGTCCTATTATGGTGCCGGACCTGACGCCTGCGACAGAGGAGATGAGGGGGTTAAGCGTGGCGGTATTTGAGGACTTGCTTCAAGTGAAGGAATATTTTGAGAAGTGAGAAAGAGAAAGAAAGGATGAGAAAGTGACGTTTGCTTGCAATGCTGCAGGCGGCTGTGCCGGAGGATATGACGCCGGAGGGGATCGGAGAATTCCCATGTATATATGAAAGCAATTTCTGATGATGTATCGCCATATAAGCTTTCATTCTGTTCAGCATAGGAAGATTGAAAGTTTCAGAAAGATTCAAGGATTGCCACCGTGCGGCGTACGAAATATGTATTACCTTCTTCCACCAGACACATAGTGCGATCTTCGGAGAGCAGATGAATATGTTTCCGTATTCGGATTTTGTCGGGCAGATTTTACCGAGAGTGGAAATAGATGGGGCGGTCAGCAACTGGAAAGATGATTCGGAAGAGTACCATAGGATCCAGGGTATCCTTATGGATATCAAGACTCTTATGAAAATAAATATCCGGCAGGATATAAAAGAAATAGAAAAGCTGGCAGAGCTCATTGAAAGTTGACTATGGAGGATATTATGGCGGATGTTTTGACAAAAGAGCAGCGGCATAGGAACATGAAAAATATCCACGGAAAAGATACAAAGATTGAAGTTATGTTGCGGAAGGCCTTATGGAATAAGGGTTATCGGTACCGTAAGAATGATAAAATGCTCCCGGGCAGCCCAGATATTGTACTGACAAAGTATAAGATAGCTATATTCTGTGATGGTGAATTTTTTCATGGAAAAGATTGGGAAGTATTAAAACCGAGGCTGGAAAAAAGCAATAACAGTGAATTTTGGATCAGCAAGATATTCGGCAACAGAGAGCGGGATGATGTGGTAAACAAAAGATTGTTGTTTGAGGGGTGGACGGTTATTCGGTTTTGGGGGGATGAGATAAAAAAACATGTTGACGAGTGTGTGAAAGTTGTGGAGGAGGCGATTTTTGATATGGCTATGAGTGAGGGAGAAGAGTTGTGACAACGCAATCAGTTTTCGTGAGCAGCATAAAAGAAATCCTGCGGACAGATCGGACTGTCTGCAGGATTTTTATCGTTTTATACACTGGAAATTGCCGTAGCTTCTGTCATTTGCCAAAGAGTCTGTTACCGTATTTTTGCAGCGCTGTCAGAAGAATCATGCCAAGAATCCCGCAGGAAATCACTTCCCCGGCCCCGACGGTCAGGCAGTAGAAGCCGAGACACTGTATCAGGGACATGCCCTCAATCATCAGACCATAGCCGTAGACCAGTATCAGCGGCACGATCACCGTATTCGCGAGAATCGGGCAGACCGGTGCGCACCATTTCCACTTCCGAAGGGCGTATGTGCCGAGTGCGCCAAGAAGGGTTGCCAGAGAACCGAAAACAATGTCGGGCAGGGCACAGCCTGTCAGAATATTGCTTAAAAGGCAGCCGATAAAAAGTCCCGGAATTGCAGCCGGAGTAAAATAGGGTAAAACGGTGAGCGCTTCCGAGAAGCGTACCTGGACAGCGTAATTGGCCAGCCCGAAGGCATTTGCGATAAAGGTCAATACGATGTAGAGTGCGGCGATCATAGCCGCCTGCGCCATGAAGAGCGCGTGAGTGTGGGCAGTTTTCACGGAAACCGCCTGTGTGCTTTGTGTTTTCATGTAGTTGTCTCCTTTAGTTTTGTTTTTCGTCAGGAAGGTCTCGAACTGACGTGTATATTCCGGGGAACCGCGTTTCCACGCATTCCCCAAAATCCTATTATAAGCAAAACCAGGAGATTGTCAAGCATTTATATCAGTTCACCCGCATGATATCTCGTTACGATCGACTGGATTCGCTCCACAGGGTTGAGCAGATCACTGATGGAGGCATCGTGGTTCAGCGTGTCAATGATATAGGCGATATACTTGCTCATATCGCAGTCGATATACCACTCCCGGCTGAGCAGTTCCGGGGTCTGGTAGATCAGATTTGTGGTCAGGACACGGCAGATGGTACCCTCTTCGTAAGCCTTGTCAAACCGATCCAGCCCGGCGGTAAAAAGTCCGAAGGTGGAGAAGACGAAAATTTTTCCAGCTTTGCGCTCTTTTAATGCGGCAGCTACTTCCAGCACGCTTTCGCCGGAGGATATCATGTCGTCTATGATAATCATATCTTTGTTTTCTATGTTGCTGCCGAGAAATTCATGGGCAATAATCGGATTTCTGCCGTTTACAACCTGTGTGTAATCCCGTCTCTTGTAAAACATGCCCATATCCAGACCGAGTACATTGGCGATATAGATCGCCCTGCCCATGCCTCCCTCATCCGGACTGATCACCATCATATGGTTGCTGTCAATCTGCAGATCTTTGACATGGGTCAAAAGTCCCTTGACGAACTGATATGCGGGCTGTACGGTTTCGAAACCGTGCAGAGGGATGGCATTCTGTACACGGGGGTCGTGGGCATCGAATGTGATGATATTATCAACACCCATGCTGACCATCTCCTGCAGGGCAAGGGCACAGTCCAGAGATTCCCTTGCGGAACGCTTATGCTGTCTGCTCTCGTAGAGAAAAGGCATAATTACGGTGATGCGCCGTGCCTTGCCGCCTACGGCCGCTATAATACGCTTCAGATCTTGATAATGGTCGTCGGGAGACATATGGTTTTCGTGCCCACAGAGAGAATAGGTGAGACTGTAGTTGGCCACATCTACCAGAATGTAGAGATCCGTGCCGCGCACGGATTCTTTGATAACGCCTTTTCCTTCGCCGGAGCCGAATCTGGGAACATCGGCCTGCAGAATATAGGTATCGCGCTGATAGCCGGAGAAGGCGAGGGAATCCTTGTGCTCACTCTCGCGCTCCGTGCGCCATCTCACAAGATAATAGTCAACCTTTTCTCCGAGTTTGCTGCAGCCTTTCAGGGGAATCATCCCCAGAGAGCCGACAGGTATGGTTTCCAGATTTCGTTTCTCTTCGCGTCTGTTCATGGAAGCGTCCTTTCGTAACTGTCAAGATTCGTTTCTGTTATTTTCTAAGCCGGTACATGCGGATATCTTCCCCGGCAAGCCGGCAGACCTCAAAATTGCTTGTAATACGGGAAAAAATACGGTCGGAATAGCGATCCCGTAATTCTGCCAGAGAAAGATTGGTAGATATCAGGGTAGATTTTTTGCCGAGATGCCTTTCATTCAAGAGTGAAAAGAGCTGGGACGCGGTAAACTGGTTCGTCAGCTCCGTCCCAAGATCATCGATGATAAGCAAATCACACCGATAGAGATCAGAGTAAGTGTTTTGCCGCTCATCCCTGTTTTTGGGGTTAAAGGAAACACTCGACAATAAATCAAACAGGCCTGCTGCGCCGAAATAGATCACGGAATATCCTTGATCCATCAGTTCTTTCGCAACACAGCCGGAGAGAAATGATTTTCCCGTTCCCACTGTACCATAAAAAAAGAGATTACGGTAGTCTGAAATAAAATTTTTGATAAAACTATGGCAGGTTTCAACGGCGTGCCGGAAAAGAGCCAAAGATTCTCCCTCGTAATACTCGTAAGAAAGCTGACTGAAATTATTGTGCTTCAGCATGTCCTGTATGCCCGACTGCTCATAGAGCAGGGAAATTTCGGCCTGCTTCAGACAGTGACATTTTTCCCGTTCGATATAGCCGGTATCACGGCAGTCAAGGCAGGAAAAGAGTGGTTCCAGATAATCTGCCGGGAGCCCGGCGTCCAGCAGGAGCTGCTTTTTTTGTTCTTTTAAGGAGGCGAGACTTTCATGCAGCCTTGAAAGAGCGGCATCATCCCCGAAGAGCAGCTTCTTTCCCTGTTCGACGGAAAGGGAAGCAGTCTCGGCCTCCAGTTCCCGATACCTGGGGAGATGCGCATATACATAGTCGCGTCTGCGCTCTGTCTCCAGACGGTTTTGCCGTTGCTTTTCTTCATATTGCCGGAAAATCCGATCGTATTGCGTGTTTGTTAATGGCACGGTGTCTCCTTTTTATTTTGCAGGATTTCTTTAGATGAAGCCGAGGTACACTCAATTAGTCAGAATTTCTTTCTCCAGTGCCTGCTGAATGGCGTCAAAATCATAGTCATGCTGTGCAAACTGGTTAAATTTGTTGGTGGCAACGGTGGCACGGCCGGCTTTGTTCCGACGGTGATTTTCGTCCAGGGATTTGATATCACTCTTGTGGTGAACTCCCGCCTTGTACCAGTTTGCCAGTATGCTGTCCGCATATTCGAAACGGTGACTGTCCGTGGCAAGTACCGTGCGCTCGCAGGCCGTGAGAATCACGTCATTTTCAAAGCCGTAGAACCCGCGCCAGCGGTCAATATACGCCACTTCTGTCTCTGTGGGCATATTGTTCTTTCCGAGACTGCGCATAATTTCATAGACGGCCTTATCGTATTTTCCAGCCAGAGAAGCGGCCTGCTTCTGGGTGGTAATGCCCTGCTCAGCCCAGCTTATGGCCACTTTTTCTATGTAGCGCAGATCCCTCTTGCCGCGGTCAACGCAGTACTGAATCAGATAATCAGTCAGATCCTCAGAGAACCCAAGCTTGTCCATGATGAAAAGTATGGTGCGCATATCGTTTGCACTCAAAGGCTTTTTCAGATACTGCTCCGCCACAAAAAGAAGTCTTGCGGTATCTTCATTTGCCTTAAAGTCACGAAGCTGATCTGCCGTGTAATTTGGCTTTTTCACAGAAAGCGGCTGAACCTGCGGCTGTGCGCAGGCCCCTGCGTTTACGGAAGGATAAGTGATCGTCTGTGCAGGACTGACCGCAGATGGAATGGGAGCCGCCACACTCGGATAAGTGGCCATGGCAGAGCTGGCCGGAATCGGAGCGGAGGTGTTGGAATCCATCATGTGAATGCCGGTAATATTTTTTTGGCTATCATAGTCAAGCACCAGAAGGCGGTTTCTCTCCCAATATTTGAGGGCGCGGATCACGTCCTTTTCTGTGTAGTTGAATTTATCGGCAATATCGCCTATACTGGTGTCGAGTCTGGCGCTCATCATGCGGATCAGATAAAGATAGATCTTTAACTGCGCATCGTTGGCGGCCTGCATGTATTCGTCAATAAAGCGGTTTGAAATAACCGTGGAATCCGTGTAGTTGTCCTGATAAATTGTCAAAAACCCCATATTATACCCCTGTATTAAAAACTGATAACGCGCGGTCCGGCAGACCCATACCATCTCCGCGTGCATTTATGAGTATAGCACTTGTTTCTGTGAAAAGAAATGGGCAATCTGTAACAAACGGATATGCGTGCATCAGTGACGGGGCAATCATTCTTTTGTGGATATTGTGGACAAACCGGGAAACCATTGCGGAACCGAATGGTTTCCTCCACAAAAATATCCACAGAAAAAACGGATTGTCTCAGGTTCTTTTCTGTGGATATTGTGAATAATTATTTTTGTAACAGGTTTTCACCGATTTTTACAACATCGCCCGCGCCCATAGTTATCAACAAATCATCCTTTGTGCAATTTTTCAGGAGATAATTTTCTATCTCGTCAAAGGCCGGGAAGTAATGGCAGGAGTGTCCGAGAGATCGGATTTCTTCCTGCAGGGTTTCAGAACTGATGCCCAGTGTGTCTTTCTCTCTGGCGGCGTAGATATCTGCCAGGACGATCTCGTCTGCCAGGGAGAGGGCGGAGGCGAACTCCACAAGGAAGGCTTTGGTTCTTGTGTATGTGTGTGGCTGGAAAACGCACCAGATCCGCCTGTGAGGGTAGTACTTTGCCGCCTTTAAAGTGGCCTGGATCTCCGTGGGATGATGGGCGTAGTCATCGATGATGGTGACGCCGTTCACCTGTCCTTTGTACTCGAAGCGTCTGTCCGTGCCGGTGAAAGCAAGGAGGCCCGCGCTGATCACCTCATCTGAGAGGCCGAGCAGATCCGCCAGTGCGATGGCCGCCAGGGCGTTTTGAATATTGTGTTCCCCGAGCACCCGCAGGGAAAAGTTCCGCTCCCCGCCCTCTTTGCCTCTCAGGCAGAAGGAAGGAAAGCCGGCATCGTCGTATGTGATCTGAGACGCAGCGTAATCCAGGTCGGCGGAGAGACCGTAGGTGATAACACGGCAGGGAAGATCTTCCGTAAGCTCTTCGTACCGCTCGATGCCGCCGTTGATAATGAGGGCACCGTCCTCAGGCAGAAGGAGCGCAAAGCGGCGGAAGGAATTCCGAATATCCGAAAGATCCTTGAAGTAGTCCAGATGGTCTTCTTCTATATTAAGAATAATGCCGATTTTTGGAAAGAAACTTAAAAAGCTGTTTGTATACTCACAGGCTTCCGTGACAAAGAGTTCGGACGCCCCCACCCGGATATTGCCGCCGATGGGCCGGTAGATGCCGCCGATGGACAGGGTAGGATCTGCCTCAGCGCTCAGAAGAACCTGGGAAATCATGGAGGTGGTAGTTGTTTTGCCGTGGGTGCCGCTCACAGCGACAGGTGTCTTATAATTTTTCATCATCTGCCCTAAAAGTTCTGCCCGGGTCAGCGTGGGAATGTTCCTCTTTTTCGCTGCGACAAGTTCCGGGTTGTCATCTTTGATGGCGGCGGTATAGACAACGAGATCGATATCTCCGTTTAGATTTTCCTCTCTCTGCCCGTAGAAGATCTTGACGCCGCGTTCTTCCAGCATACGTGTCAGATCTGAGGGGGCACGGTCGGAACCCGCTACGGCAAAGTTCTCCTCAAGAAGGATCTCTGCGAGACCACTCATACTGATGCCGCCAATTCCTATAAAATAAATGCGGATCGGCTTTTGAAAATCAATCTGGTACATGGGTATCTCCCTTTTACAGTTTTTACTAGTATTATACTCATTTCATGGGAAAAAACCAATATAAAGTTGGCAAATGAGAAAAAACAGGATAATATGTAAAAATTAACAAAGACATTGAAAAAAGAAATAAAATATTGTATATTATTAATATATCGAAAGGACTAAAAACTGAGAATTCTTGTAAATTGTATTCAGTTTGTAGTCGGCTTGTGCTATACTTTACATAGAGCTATGTTTTTTCGATCAAAGATTAAGGAGACATGAAAAATAAAAAGAAATAAGAGGTGATAAAGATGGTAAAGAAAGAAATGATTGCCATGCTTCTGGCTGGCGGTCAGGGAAGCAGATTGGGAGTGCTCACATCTAAGGTGGCCAAGCCTGCGGTGTCCTTCGGAAGTAAGTACCGGATTATCGACTTCCCGCTGAGCAACTGCATTAATTCAGGCGTTGACACGGTAGGCGTGCTGACGCAGTATCAGCCCCTTAGGTTAAATACGCATATCGGTATCGGCATACCTTGGGATCTGGACAGGAACATAGGCGGCGTTACAGTTCTTCCGCCCTATGAGAAGAGTGCAAACAGTGAATGGTATACTGGTACAGCGAATGCGATATATCAGAATATCGACTACATGGAGACCTTTAATCCTGACTATGTGCTGATTCTTTCCGGGGATCATATTTATAAGATGGACTATGAAGTGATGCTTGATTTCCACAAGCAGAACGGCGCAGAGGTGACCATAGCAGTTATGCCGGTTCCTATGGAAGAAGCGAAACGCTTCGGAATTATGATTACCGATGAAAACCGCAGGATTACTGACTTCGAGGAGAAGCCTGCAAATCCGCGCAGCAATCTGGCGTCGATGGGTATTTATATCTTCAACTGGAAGACGCTGAAGGAAGCGCTTCTCGCCAATGCGGAACAGCCGGGACTGGACTTCGGGAAACATCTGATTCCCTACTGCCATAAGAAAGACGCGCCCCTCTATGCCTATGAGTTTAACGGGTACTGGAAGGATGTGGGAACGCTTCACTCCTTCTGGGAAGCGAATATGGAGCTGATCGACATTGTGCCCGAGTTCAACCTCTACGAGGAGTATTGGAAGATCTACACCAAGAGTGAGATTCTGCCGCCGCAGTACATGTCTTCGGACAGCGTGGTGGAGAAGAGCATTATAGGTGAAGGCTGCGAGATCTGTGGACAGGTTTACAATTCCGTGATCGGCTGCGGCGTTACCATCGGCGCAGGAACGGTGGTCCGGGACTCCATCATTATGAACCAGACCCAGATTGGAGAAAACTGTGAGCTTTATAAGGCAGTGATCGCGGAGAACGTAGAGATTCAGGACAATGTAAAGCTGGGCATCGGCGATGCCGTTCCCAATGAGACGGATCCGAATATCTACGATCACGATCTGGTGACGGTAGGCGAGAAGAGCGTGATCCCGAAAGGGATAACCATAGGGAAGAATTCGGTAGTCTTCGGTGTGACTACCCAGGATGACTATAAGGACGCATATCTTCCCAGCGGTAAAACTTTGATTAAGGCAGGTGATAAATCGTGAGAGCAATCGGAATTATCTTAGCAGGTGGTAATAATCACAGGATCAGGCAGTTGACCCAGAAGCGTGCGGTCTGCGCGATGCCCATAGCGGGAAGCTACAGAAGTATCGACTTTGCACTCAGTAATATGTCTAATTCCCATATCAATAAGGTGGCTGTGCTTACGCAGTACAATGCAGGCAGCCTGAACGAACATCTGAGTTCGTCCAAATGGTGGGATTTTGGACGGAAACAGGGCGGCCTGTATGTATTCAATCCTACGGTCACCTCCGACAACGCATGGTGGTATCGGGGAACCGCAGACGCCATGTACCGGAACCTGGATTTTCTGAAGAGAAGTCATGAACCTTATGTGATTATTGCGGCAGGGGACTGTGTGTACAAAATAGACTACAACAGAATTCTGGAGTACCACATTGAGAAGAAGGCAGATATCACCATTGTATGCAAGGACATGCCAGTGGGTGAAGATGTAAGCCGCTTCGGTGTGGTACGCATGAATGAGGATTCCAGAATTGTGGAGTTTGAAGAAAAACCCATGGTTGCCCAGTCCAATACTATTTCTGCTGGAATTTATGTTATCCGCAGAAGACAGCTGATTGAGATGCTGGAGCGCTGCGCCGAGGAGAACCGTCATGATTTCGTAACGGATATTTTAATCCGGTATAAGAATATGAAGCGTATTTACGGTTATAAAATGGAAGAATACTGGAGCAATATTGCTACGGTGGAATCTTACTATAAGACCAAT
>OFGL01001072.1_pt1 | contig 18226 bp, 13 predicted proteins | sample 1521801 | NCBI WGS metagenome assembly OFGL01 (sample SAMEA3504085, study PRJEB24116) | mouse gut metagenome | biome: mouse gut; feature: mouse-associated habitat; material: faeces | place: Denmark | collected 2011 | reverse complement strand
TCGAGACCATAAAAAACAATCCGGAATCGCGCCGCATGATAGTGAGCGCGTGGAATGTTGCCGACCTGCCGGGTATGAAGTTGCCGCCCTGCCATGCGATGTTTCAGTTCTATGTCGCCGACGGGCGCCTGAGCCTGCAGCTCTATCAGCGCAGCGCCGACTGCTTCCTCGGCGTGCCTTTCAACATCGCCTCCTACGCCCTTCTGCTGCAGATGATGGCGCAGGTGACAGGGCTCGAGGCCGGCGATTTCGTGCATACCCTCGGCGACGCCCATCTATATCTCAACCACCTCGACCAAGCGCGCCTGCAGCTCACCCGCGAGCCGCGCCCCTTGCCCCGCATGGAGCTCAACCCCGCCGTCACCGACCTCCTCGCCTTCACCTACGACGACTTCCGCCTCACCGCCTACGACCCCTACCCCCCCATCAAAGGCACCGTCTCCGTCTGACCACGGCCACAGGCGGTCATAGACCGTAACTGACTCACATTTCCATTGAAATTTCCCGGCAAGAAACAGCCCCGTCACATGCACTGAGAGCATCTGACGGGGCCGCTCATTATTCGCGCTCCATACGCATCCTCCTGATTCTCTTGAAATGCGTCACATACCAGTCGAAATCGGGCTTGATAAATACATACTCTTTTCCATCACTTTCAGACCTGAAAACCTTATATACACATTCCGCTGATGTCCAACCTTTACCAAAATCAAATTCCATAGGCATCAACCCGTATTTGCTGTCAATTACGGATGGTAAAGGCATAAAATAAAAGCCGTTCAATACCCGTACATTTCCTCCGGGAACCGGAGTGCCCGATTTCGAATCAACATACTTGAGTTTATCCGGAAGTATGTACTCATCCCCCATATAACGAGGTTCTCCAAAGGAAAAATAATGTCTTACATATTCCATGCCACTTGAGTTAAACTGGATATCTGGAAGATAGCCGCAAATTGCCGGGAGTTCATTCATCGTTATCACTTCTCCCCAGAACTCTCCGGAAGGCGACTGGACATACCTGGCTATCTGTTCTCTTGACAGCCTGCGGAAAACAAGCGAATAATACCCTACATAGCCGAGATGAAGATAGGCAACGCCCAGGAGCAAAATACTAAATGATATTCTCCATATGTTATACCTGAGGCCATGCACACCCATAATAATCCTGATACACATCAATGATGCCATTATAGAAATGACATTAACAAGGAACCATATTCTGCCCCAACCGAAGATACCGTATACAAGCACAACCCCTGTGACCGCCATAGCCAGACAAAACAGCAAGAATTGTCGGTTGCCCTCTGACAGCCGGTCCCTCATAAAGAACACACGGACATATAATGCCATCATAACTATAAAGGGAACCGAGTCATTTATATTAAAAAAAGCATACCATGGGGAGCGCACTATTCCGGGGCCCTGGGACATCACCCTTGAAATCATGCCGGGACAAGTTACCAGAGCCATCATCCCTCCCGCCAGTCCCACCAGTGCAGCTATAAACGGAACAGTCCTGAACCGCCTGGATATAATCATCATTATCACCAGGCTGACACTCACCGGAATTCCCACTATCTCATGCGACATGCCTGTAGCCAATCCAAGCAAAAAAAGACAGAGGGTTGGTAGCAAACCTCTCCTTACATGCCTGTCACCAAACAGCACGGTCACCATTATCATGGCCAACCAGGAAGAAAACACATAGTTCAACTGAAATACCAGACTACCGAACACATCTCTCCAAGGAAGGCCGAAAGTCCATCCGAATATAGCAATCGGAACCAACGGCGAACGCCGCCAATCCACAGAGGCAAGCCGGAAACTCATAAAGACAATGCACGCCAACATCAGCAGTACAAGCCCCGAGCCGACCCATTTCGGAAAAATAAGCAATATTGTAGCCAACAGATTTCCTAATCTCACATTATCATTCCCATAATGTTCCACCCAGGTCTCCAGAATGGCCTTAAATGGTATTCCGGCCCGGAAGACATTACCCCCATCTTCCGGAAAAACTACTCCCTGCCCATCAAACCAACCCCGCAGATGGCACATATACCAATAATCATCCGTATATTTGGGCATACCTATAAGGAAAAAGCCAATCCCGACAAGAAACAGCAATATCCACAAGCCGTTCCAGCATAACAGTCGTGAACCGGCTAAACGGAACCAACCTTTTAAATATTCCATCCTCACTTCTTCAATTGCACTTTACCTCTATTCATAATTACCGACCTTTACAGCCTTTATTTTCTTGAAATGCGACACATACCAGTCCAGATGAGGTACCAGCCATACATACCGGCGTCCATCTTTTTCAGATTTGAACTGATGCGCCAAAGTCCCCACGCCTGTATAACCTTTACCAAAATCAATAAGCAATTCCACATTATCGTTTTCCGGAATCACTCCTCCATAAACCGAGTCCAGAGGAGCATAATAGAAGCCGGACAATTCCCTTACCGCTGAACCTCCAGGCATCGCTTCCCCATCTGTCCCATCAATATACCGGAATTCTTTTGGAAAGACAGTCTCGCAATTACGCCAGTATTTCTCGCCAAACTCATAAAAACCACGCATATTGAATGTCGCCGACGTGTTGAACCTATATGCCGGGAGATAGCCACACACCCACGGCATCTGAGGCAATGTCCTGATGTCTGCAAACAGATTTGCTTTCGGATTACTGATGTGACATGCTATGGCATCCCGCTGAATCTTCCTGAACTCCAAACTGTAGTATCCTACAAATCCTATATGGATATAAACTGCGGCAAGAAGCACTCCGGACGTTATGGTGCTCCACACCTCATATCGTTTAAAATATTTTCTTCCCAACATCCGCAAAAGAACAAGAATCCCACCAAGTGAACTGACCTCGAGCCAGAAACAGGCTCTTCCCAGACGCCCGCTGTAACAGCAAATCGCAACTGCCACAAAACAATTCACACACCAGAACACCAACAATCCTGAACGCATAAGCCCCTTGATACCGATACTGACCGCTCCGAGCGTCAAGAGGACAAGCAGCAGATAGAATCCCGACACATCAAACTCTGCATTATCAAAAAACCAAGGCAGCCCCTGGGAAGTGATAAGCTCTGTCTGCCTGTAATGCATTCCCGGAACCGACATAAGCAGACAGGCACCGGCAGCGATACCCGCTATCGAAACAAACACATACGGATGCCGCCACCTCCTGTATATAATTGGCATGACTGCCAATCCGGCTGCAAACGGCACGCCTATCCCTTCATGGCAGATGCCTGTGATAAAGGCCAACAGAAACACACCTGCACATTTAAGATTCCACTCACTCTTCCCGGCACAACGGCCATCGGGATGCAGGAAAGTCAGCAATATCAACGCAACCCACGACGAAAGAATATAATTGAACTGATAATCAAGGGCCCCGAAATAATCTCGCCACGGCATCATGAACATCCAATAGAATATCACCGGAGGCACCAATGGCGATTTATGCCAATCAATATTGGATACTTTTAATACCAGTACAATCGTCCAACCTGACAACAATACCATCAATCCGGAGCCTATCCATTTAGGAAACAATAGAAAGACAGGTACCAACATGTTCGGCAATCTTATATTGTCCTCATTGTAATGTTCAACCCACGTATCAAAGATACCTTGCCATGGAATTCCGGCTGAAAAAATATTCCCTCCATTCTCCGGATACAATATTCCCTGGGTCTCAAACCACGGATACAGATGCCACATATACCAATAGTCATCATAATACTTCGGCATCCCGATGAAGAAAAATCCCATTCCGACAAGAAACAGCAATATCCACAATCCGTTCCAGCAGAACATCCCTCTCAACCTCTTCATCGCAGCGGACATATAATATTTTATTCCTGAATATTGACAGTTTAAGCTCATCTTCGATCTATTTTGATTGACTTGACATCTCCTGTATGCGATAACCACCAGTTCATATACGGCGCTATCCAGCAATATTCCTTGCCGTCTGACTTAGACTCAAAATATGCCACAAATGCATATATCGGTACTTCCCCGTTTCCAAAATCCATCTTGAGATTAACCCCTCCGGCATTATCCCGGTCTGGGATGAATTCCCGTCTGGCAAAATAGAAACCGGACAACCTCCTCAACGGACCTCCCGGAATAGAATCACCCGACATGCCATCAACATATTCCAGTTCTCGCGGAACCACAGCCAAGTCCAAATCTGTCTTAGCCAAGCCGGCTCCATAGTACCTGGGAACATACAGCATACTCTTGATATAGAATTTTTCATCCGGCAAATACCCTACCAACGGGGATAATTTACCCATAGTCAAGACTTTACCAAACACAACTGATTCTGGATTCTGGAGATATGCCTTGATATATTCTTTCTGCAACCCTCTTAAAACAAATGAATAATAGTCAACAACTGCAAAATGACAATACACAGTGCCAAGAAAGGCAACAGACAAGGCTGCACTCCACCATTTGTAATACGCCCAAGCTGAAGTCCGGTTAAAGACAATCAGCTTCATTGAAACTATTATTATCAATACATTAATAAGAAACCATATCCTGCCGGGGAAAAAACATACGTAGATCATAACCAATGACATGAGAATGGTCGCACCGATATAAATCATTACGTCCTGTCTGAATACCGCTTTAAGGCGACCCCTGACAATACTCCATGACAGCAGCACAATCATAATCGCCAACGGCACCGAATCGCGCAGATTGAACATGCGGAACCATGGTGTCCTGACCCTCGGAGGACTGGCATTGAACCGTTCCCACATGCCGGGACACGTTGCAAGAATGACAACCCCCGCGAACAATCCTGAAAGCACAATTATCGTTCTCCGGTTTCTGTAATCTTTCGAAAACAGAATGAGTGCACACACTCCTGCCATAACCGGCACACCGACAATCTCATGCGACCAGCCTGTAACCAACCCAAGCAAAAATCCGGTCGCCATTCCAAAGGCATTCCCCGGGCTCTTGTTACCGTTACACAGATACCACAAAAGAAGAAGTGCCAGCCAAGTGGAGAATACATAATTCAGCTGATAGTCAAGCACACCGAGATAATCCCGCCACGGCAATCCGAATGTCCACGCAAATATGGCAACCGGTACAATCGCTGATTTCCGCCAGTCAATACGGGCAAATCTGAAGCTCATGAAAATGATGCTTCCCATCAAGATTGTCATAAGCCCTGAGCCGACCCATTTAGGGAACATAAGGAGTATTGGTGCTATGAAATTACCAAGTCTCGCATTATCATGAAGATAATGCCAGTTCCAAGTAGCCCATATCCCGCTGACCGGAACACCTCCCTTGAATATATTGCCTCCCTGCTCAGGAGAGGATATACCCTGCGACTCGAACCACGGCTGCAGATATTCCATATACCAATAATCATCGTTATACTTGGGCATCCCGATGAAAAACAACCCTATGCCGGCAAGAAAAAGAATTATCCAGAGACAATTCCAACAACAAAGCCGCTTTAACACACAACTCCATTCTTTCATCTCCGCTAAGCACCCGTCATAAGTCCACATACGTCATCCGAATTATTATATTCTTCCTTGAAATTACACTATGAGTCTTCATTAGAAATGCCGGCACTGTCATTTTCATCACGACGTGCGGATTCCGGAAGCACCCGTATGGATCCGGATGGATTCCGGAGACCATATTTATTATTCTCGCATGGAGGGAGCAGGAATTCCCACCCTACATGGTATGTATCTATCTTTGTGAACCATACCAGAGGGGCATCAAATTCTGACAGCCAGTCGTTGTAGATCACAAATCTCTTATGTTCCACACATTCGGAAATGACATTACGACATTCCCTTGCTATTCGCACTGTATAGATGTCTGTCAGCAACAATGAGGCTACTGTCAGTGTACCTATCACCCAACAAATCAATTTATTGATAAATATATGCCCGTTGTCCAACCATTTCATTTCCCGCAGCAATAACAAGATTCCGACCGGAACAATCAGGTCATTCCACCACCCGGATCTTTCGGATCCTGTGGTTGCAAACGACAATAATATGGACGCACACGCGCTGACTGTGATGAAGACAATAAAACTATTATGCAATAGCAGCCTGAAATTAAATTTAATGCAGTATATGATTTCCAAGACAAACAGTACCAACAACAAGGGATGAAAAACTATTACAATCTTTCCGAGACGCTTAACCATATCCCACGGGGTTGCCAGATAATATAGATTGAGCGTCGAGGCTCTTTCCGTCAAACTTGGTGCTGTCATTATGTAAAATACTCCTATCACAAGTCCTGTCAGAGCCATAATGCCCTTTGCCGTCCGACACTCTCTATAGAATATCATGACTGACAGCAGTCCACTGACCATTGGCAAAGCAAAACCTTCATGCCAGGCTCCCAGAATTATTGATAACACAAATACAACAGCAGCGATATGTCCACCCTGTTTTTGCCGGTTTTTCAATATCATCAGCAGATACATCGCAATTGCACTTGGTATCAGATAATTGAACTGATGGACAAGCCCACCAAGATGAGTCGGCCACGGCATCCCGAAATACCATAATGCCACTGCCACGAGAACCAACGGGGAGTTCCGCCAATCGACATCAGATATCTTCAACCCAATGCAGACAGCATAAATCCAAGCCATGCTGCATAATCCGGAACCGATCCATTTCGGAAGAAGCAGGAACTGCATTACAATCATATTCCCGATACGCGCGGTATCATGCTCATAATGGAAACATATTGTATCAGCCATCTCCTTCCACGGCATCTCTACCTTGAATGGATTGATGCCATCGGTGATAAAAAATACATCCCTGTTCAGCAACCAATCCCCAAGATTGCTCAGATACCATTGGTCATCAGCATATTTTGGAGTGACGATAAGGAAGAAACTTATACCCACAAAATATAGAGACAACCATAAAATGCTCAAATGATACGAACAGGCAATTCCATCTCGCTTGCTCAGCCTATATCTATCCTTTCTATTTTTTACACAAGTTGACACCACTTATACCTCTCAATTTAATTTCATATACATATCCTTACCCGGATTACATATCAAGTTTCAATCCCTTCAAATCCATAATTACCGACGTAAAAAAGTGCATATATTCATTGTCTTTCTTTTCTTATCTTCCCGATTCCCCTTACTTTTCCTATATTTTCCTCCAGCTCTCTTCCTTGAATTTTTCCATAGACATATCTTGCGCTGTCTCTTTCAGCAACAAAGGGTACCAGCACAACTTCTATCTCTCTTTTAACCACATATATAAAGTCAATAGTTTCGGAATAATATACATCTCCACGTCCTTCAGGATCAAGCGTATTCAAATCAGAAGCATTCATATAATACAAACCATTGAGTATCTTCTCCTTACTCCCCGACAAGTTCAGTTCCGGAATCAACCGTTATATATCGCAGTGATTCCGGCACAATATTTATATAACCGGTGTTGTTTATTATTCCGTATTTATTATGGCTACAAGGGGGTAACAAATATTGCCATCCTCGTAAATACCTGTCTATTTTGGTAAACCAAGCCAAAGGTGCATCAAATCTTACAAACCAATCATTATATACCTGAAATTTGTTTGTTTTGATACATTCTGATATCACCTTTCGGCATTCCCGCACATTACGGACTGTATAATAATCTGTAAGCAATAATGAAAATATAGACAAACAGCCAATGACCACACAAACTGTTATGCCTATAAGGCTATACTTTTTACCGGGCCAACCGACTTCTCGCAAAGATATAAGAATCCCTACAGGAACAATCAGATCACACCACCAGCCGGAACGTTCGGAACCAGTGGTTGCAAATGAAACAAATATTGATGCTATTGCACTTGCCGTAATGAACAGGAGCAATCGGTTATTCCGGAACACTATGGAACCTCTTACCCTGTACAACACAATTTCCAGAAAAATAAGAACCAATATCAACGAATGATAGTATAGCGTTATTTTACCAAAACGCTTGACCATATCCCATAAACTTGCCATGTAATAGAGATTGAGTTGCCCGGTCCTGACACTGAAACTCGGTGCGAGCACTATCAGTGACACCCCAGCAAGCATGCCGGCAAACGCAATACAATATAAGCGGTTACGGCTCTGCTTATAACATATCATGACCATCACGATTCCTGCTATGATTGGCAAAGCAAACCCCTCATGCCATGCACCCAATATTACTGACAAAAGAAATATTTCAAGACACTGAAGCCTTGATTTCTTTGCAGTCCATGTATTCAATTTCCTTACAATATAGATTCCAATTGCACTTGGAATCAAATAATTGAACTGAAATACCAGCCCTCCCATATGATTCTGCCATGGAACTCCGAAGTACCATAAGCCGATAGCTATCGGTAGAAGAGGAGATTTCTTATAATCAATTTTAGCTAAAGCAAGACACTGCAATACTGCATAAATCCATGCCAGGCAACAGATTGATGATCCGATCCATTTTGGCATTATAAGGAAGGGCATTACTACCATATTCCCGATGCGCGCGTTATCACAGGCATAATGATAGTGTATTGTCTCGATTATCTCCTGCCATGGCATCCCTTTTTCAAAAGGATTGACTCCATCCGTTATATAGAACACATCCCTGTTAAGAAACCAATCTCCCATTTCCGACAGAAACCAATGATCATCGTTGTATTTAGGCGTAAATATTAAAAAGAACCCAATTCCCGCAAAATATAGGAACAGCCACAGAATGTTCCAATAGCATGGACCGGTAAGCCTTTCCCGCATGACATGTTTGTCTATATCTTTTCTATTTCTTACCCAAGCAGACACTTCCAATTTCTCTCAATTTAATATCATCCGAATATCATATCCGGATTATAGTTTCAATCCCTTCAAATCCATAAAATGAGACACATACCATCCCCGGTAAGGAATGAGCCACAGGTACCATTCGCCATCTTTCTCAGAACGGAACGGCACTTTCCAACAGTGACCGTCTGAATATCCGAATCCATAATCAAAAGATACAGGTATGACCATCTTGACATCTGTTTCAATATAGCCATTCCTGACATCCTTTACAAAATAGTTCCCGGATAATTCCCTGACACCCGAACCTCCTTCAACCTCAACTCCGGAATTATCCGAAACCATACGCAGCTCCTCAGGAACAATGACTGCATATTTCCTGCGGTTTTTAATATCAACCCCATAATATTGATTGAAATAGCGGGTATTGAATAAATAAAATCCGTAGGGTGGCAGGTAGCCGCATATAGCCGGCCGTGTACCTAATGACTTGTAGTCTCCGAAAAATGAATTTTCCCCCTCGGTAATAAACCACGATACCATTTTATCAAACGATGTCCGGAATCTTACCACATAAACATCCACATACGCAAGATGTAGATATACTGCCACCAATAACAATGCTGACAGTACTTTAATTCCCTTACATTGCCAGGCATTTTTTATTCCACACCAACGGTGAAGTATTCTTACAATTCCCACTACCGACATCAGTTCCATCCAGATACCGCTTCTCGCCCCGGCATCCGTACTTAGCCATATAGCGCATGAGACAAAGGAACTTACAATTGCAAAAACAAGAATTTTGTCCCGATTCTTAATTGCGGCCTTCACTCCATTCCGCAGGATGCGGTAAATACACAATGATATAAAAAATAAAAACGTCAGTACATTTATATTCATTATGAATCCATAACTGGAAAGTGGCTTAAGCTCCACGGTATAACCTACCCTGAAACTCATACCCGGTATCGTCAACAAAAGACTAATGGCAATTAGCAGACCAATCAACGACATAACCATTTCAATCCTTCTGCATGACCGGAAAAATAACAGCATTGCCACAATACCGCAGACAAAAGGCACTCCTATCCCTTCATGTGACATCCCGACCACAAAACCTAAGAGTAAATAACAGATTTCTAGTGCTACTCCGGGCGCTGACTTATCTCTAACGAGTCTCCCAAGGAGCAGCATTCCTAAGAACGTGGATAAAAGATAATTGAATTGATAGTCCAGACATCCCATATCCTCTTCCCAAGGAATACAGAAGGTCCATAGAAACAGACACAACGGAACCAATCGGGATTTAGTCCAATCAATACCCGCCAATCTGAAACTTGCGAAGACCGTATAAATCCAGCATAAAGTCATCAGCACCGAGCCTACCCATTTAGGCAACATCAGGAAGAAAGGCACTATTAAATTGCCAAGCCTTATATTGTCGGTGTAATAGCGTTCAACCCAGGTCGTCCATATTCCATCCCAAGGAATACCCGCCTTAAATATATTGCCTCCTTCCGCAGGACTGGTGAGACCCTGAGACTCAAACCATGGCCTGAGATGCACCATATACCAGTAATCATCCGTATACTTGGGCATGACAATCAACAGTATCCCAAGGCCGATAAAAAACAGCACCAGCCATAGGAAATTACGGCACAGCAACTTGTCAAGCCACTTTACATTACCTATCTTGTTGACCATCGTTTTCAAATATCATTTGCCAGCGGATCTGTCATCTGGAGCCGCCGCACTCCTTTAACTTCATAAAAGTGCTGGACAACCCAATTTCCACAAATATATATCCAGTAATATTGCCGGCCGTCAGCTCTTGACACATAGGGAAAATAGAATACCTTGTACTGTTTATAGCCGAACCCATAATCTGCCTCAAGACTCGCAAGCATCGGGATAACCTGCTTGTCGTCCGACACAGACATGAATAATCGGCCTTCATACTCCATTATATTATACGGATTCCCATTTCCGGCCAGAACCCGTCCGGATTTTTCTGTCACATATTCGAGTTCTTTCGGAATCATGCAGAATGGTTTTTCTCCATCTTTCAGATACCTGTTGATAATCAGCGGGGTTGTAGTATAGGCAAACGCATCGGGCATGTTAAGCATTATGAGCGGCAGAAATGAGCAGGTCTTCACATTACCGAAATATGCTTCACCCGGATTCTCCGCATAGGCTGCCTCGGCACCGAGCATATCATTCCGGTTCAACGTGACATAATACATATTATATCCCAAATGCAGACCAAAGAGCACTATACATACTGACGCCACGATAATTGATTTCAATCTATAAGTCACCCATGTCCTGTCATAACAATACCGCAGCAACATGATAATACCCGCTACTGCCATACAGTGCGACCACCACGTTACCCGCGATTCTGAATATGTCCTTATCATGATCAGAATGGGAATGAATCCGCTTACAAGCATAAATATAAGCAACGGATTCCTACCCCGCATGACTCCTGACCTCAGTTTTCTCAAACTCACAACAGCCAGACACACAAACGTCACATATAATATGTTTACGCAGAATTCATAGAGGCGTGATATGGATACAAGGTCCTTGCCCGAAACAACTATCCTCATTCTGGCATGCATGGATGGTGCCAGCAACATTATCGACAGCCCGGCAACGAGTCCGATACAAACGCAGTAGAAACTCCTCGTCCTGCATTTCCGGAACAACACCATGACGGCGACAAGCCCGGCAAGAATAGGGACACTGAATCCCTCATGCCACCATCCCGTCAGAAATGCTACGGCAAACAAACCGCACAGTTGCCAATTGCCCCTCTTTGATTCAGGGTTAATGAATAACCTTACAAGCAAAAATACACCTAAAGCCGACGGCAGGACATAATTGAACTGGTATACCAGCGTTGACATTCCGTTACGCCAGGGTATGAAGAATGTCCACAGAAACAGTGCCACCGGTATCAGCGGCGATTTCCTCCAGTCAATACCGGTCAGCCGGATGCTTCCGTACATGACATAAAGCCACGATAGAAACGCAAGTCCTGAACCGACCCACTTGGGAAGCAGAAGAAAGAACATGACCAACAGGTTCCCAAGACGGGCGTTATCATATGAAGTCCTGTATTTCCATGTCTCAATAATCTCTGTCCATGGCATGCCAGTCTTGAAAAGATTAACTCCGTTCTCCGGAAACATATATCCATGTTCCGTGAGCCACGGACAGAATTTCTCCAGAAACCAATAATCATCGAGCCCTTTAGGCATCGCTATCAGGAAGTAGCCTAAGCCGACGCAAAAAAGAAGAATCCACAGAGTGTTCCAGACAAGATATGGCTCCAGACAGGCATACACCCTGTGCAGAAAGCTGCTGCTTTCCACACGGGTCTTGTCATTGTTATTCCCATATCCGTTCATCAAGTCTGATTCTCAAAAGGTCTGGCCATAGGTGGCGCGGTCTAGGCTCCGGTAGCCGATGGCCTCGGCTATGTGGCTCACAAGCACCGGCAGCGGAGCTGCCTCGGCCGGGGTGTATTGCGGAGTGCCGTCCTCCTTTACCCTGCACGCGTAGTCGAGGTCGGCTATCGTCCGCGCCACGCGTAGTATCCGGTCGAACGCCCGCGCCGACATGTTCAGCCGCGTCATCCGTTCCTTAAGTTTCTTCAATCCCTCCGCGTCGGGCCATGCGTGCTCGTGCAACAACCGCGAGTTCATCTGCGCGTTGCTGTACACACCCGGAACATTCCTGTATCGCTCCTGCTGCACTGCCCGCGCTGCCATGACCCGCGCACGTATCGCCTCCGAACTCTCCCCGGGATTACGGTCGGCCATCGCGTCAAACGCCACCGGCTCTATCTCCACCTGAAGGTCTATGCGGTCAAGAAGCGGGCCGGAAATCTTGTTCATGTATTTCGACACCTGACCCGGAGCACATGTGCACCGCTTGGTCGGATGCCCGTAGTAACCGCACGGGCACGGATTCATCGACGCCACCAGCATGAAGCTCGCTGGATAATCAACCGTGTATTTCGCACGGCTCACGGTTATCACCCTGTCCTCTATCGGCTGACGCAGCACCTCAAGTACCTGCCTCGGGAACTCAGGAAACTCATCGAGAAATAAAACTCCGTTGTGAGCAAGCGAGATCTCACCCGGCATAGGGCTCATGCCACCTCCGACCAATGCCACGGGCGACACCGTATGGTGCGGCGTGCGGAAGGGCCGGCGCGTCATCAGCATCGAGCCGCGTGTCAGCTTTCCGGCCACAGAGTGTATCTTTGTGGTCTCCAATGCCTCGCCCATGCCGAGCGGAGGGAGTATCGACGGCAACCGTTTGGCCATCATAGATTTTCCGGCTCCGGGAGGGCCGACCATCAGTATGTTGTGCGCTCCGGCACATGCCACCTCGAACGCCCTCTTCACCGTCTCCTGACCTTTCACTTCCGAGAAGTCGAAGTCAAACGAGGCACTGTCGGCCGCGAACAGCTCGCGGGTGTTTATCCGCGTAGGCTCTATGTCGCTCTTCCCTTCAAGTATTCCCACCACATCACCCAAGGTGCGCACCCCGAAGACCTCTATGCGGTTCACGACCGCAGCCTCCGTGACATTCGCCTCGGGCACTATCAGCCGCTTCAGCCCCATCTCGCGGGCCTTGACAGCCATCGGCAGCACACCTTTCACCGGAAGCACCGACCCGTCGAGACTCAGTTCTCCGGTGATCATGTACTCGTGAAGGTTGTCACACTTGACCGACTCTCCTGCCGACAGCAGTCCGATAGCGATCGGCAGGTCATACGACGCCCCCTCTTTCTTCACGTCGGCAGGAGCGAGGTTGATGGTCGTGCGGAAATGCGGGAACATGAACCCGCAACTCTTCATGGCCGACTGTATGCGCAGCTGGCTCTCTTTGACCGCAGTGTCGGCCATGCCCACAATGTTGAATTGCGAGCCGTTCTCGACCACGGTCTCTATCGTGACCGGGAATGCGTCTATGCCATGTATCGCGGCGGAATATACTTTTGTCAGCATCTCTGGTCAGTTTATTTCATCGCCCCCCGGAATTTCCCGGCGGCTGTTTTCATGTCATCTCCACGGTAGAGCACCGCTCCCCCGCGTCCGGCCACAATCACGTATGGCACACGCGACACCCCCATCGCCTTGGCCAATGAATCGCTCACGCCTAATGGCATCCATCCCCGCACAGCATCGCGGAGCGAATCGCCACGCGCAGTGTACCAGCGTGCCGACGAATCCGGTTCAAGGCTTATGTCAGCTATGATGCGGCGTGCCGAGTCTCGATACTCCCGTGTCAGCTGCCGCAGCGTGTCGATGTCGTTGCTGTAGCTCTCCACATTGTTCTTGGCAAAGTAGATTATCATCGGTACGCGGCCTGTCACAATCGTGTCGCATCCTGTGGCTATCGTGTTGAGCACCATTCGCGCAGGCAACTTGTCATCCGACGGCACATCCGCGAGCATGTCGCTCCGCGATGTCAGCTCCTTCCACTTCGCCTCGGCAGCCTCTCCCTTCAGTAATGCCCATGTCCGGCGGAAAAGAGCCTCGTCGGCACGGCGGTCAAAGTAACATAACATCAGCAGCGTCGATACCGGATCCTCCGGATGAGCCTTCACATATGCAGCTACAGCCGAATTGACCGCCGCAGCCCCACCCTCTTTGCGTGCCTCCTCTATAGCGGCTTTGTTGGCAAGCCGCCAACCGGTCAGCGCGTCGGTTATCTTGTTGCCGCTGATTTTCCAGCCGACCGGATCCGAACCGCTTCCGGTCACGCTGATCTCGTCGCCTCTCTCAACATAGAACACCGTCTGCGGTGACTTACCACCGCTCGCAGACAGATAGACAAGACATGGATTGACAATCATGCCTGGCATCTCGCCATTACCTTTCTGAAGGTTGACCACACTCTCCACCAGACGCCCTTTAGTCCGGTCGGAGGCATAGTACACCAGCGTATAGGTACGGTTCACGTCGGCACCGACATTGAATGTGACCTTGAATTCATTCTTCACACATCCTGTCAGCACGACCGCCATGACCACCCACAGCACAGCCCGTATCAATCTCTTCTGTCTCATCCTCTCTGCTTTCTCTTATACGTAGTCTTCGCCGAAACGTGCCAGCACCTCGTTCACAACCTGACGTATCTTCTGCTCCTCGGCAAGGGGATAGATCAGAAGTGCGTTGCCACGGTCGGCCACGATATAGTCTTTCAGTCCGGCGGCCACTACAATCTTGTCGGGCGAAGCTGCGAAGAGAGTACCCTCGCAGTCATGCGCCATGACCTTGCAGTTCTGTGTCACGTTCCTCTCCGGTGTCTTGGGCGAGCAGTCATACAGGGCGTTCCACGTGCCGAGGTCGCTCCAGCCGAGGTCGGCGGTCTCGACATACACATTGTCTGCCTTCTCCATTATCGCGTAGTCTATCGAGATAGAGGGAGCGTTGGGGAATGCCTTGTCGATAAACACCATCTCGCCCGGGGTGCCGAACGCACCCTCCCCGGCATCGAAGATGGTCGCTGTCTCGGGGTCATATTTGTCGAATGCACGGAGTATGCTGTCAGCACGCCACATGAACATACCGGAATTCCAGAAGAACTCGCCCGTGCTCAGGAACACCTTGGCCATCTCCAGGTTGGGTTTCTCCGTGAATGACTTCACTTTCATTATGTCGCCGGCATCGCCAACCGGTTCTCCGCGCTGTATGTAGCCGTAGCCCGTATGCGGCGAAGTGGGCTTCAGTCCGATTGTGAGAAGGCGGTCTCCACCCTCCACAAACTCCAGACCTTTGAGTATCACCGAATGGAACTCCGACTCGCGGAGTATCAGATGGTCCGACGGCAGAGTCACAATCGAAGCCTCGGGGTCGAGGGCGAGTATATGATGTGCCGCCCAGCACACGCAGGGAGCCGTGTTGCGGCGTGCCGGCTCCAGCAGGATGTTCTCCTCCTTCACCTCGGGCAGCTGCTCACGGATTATGTCGTAATAGGCACTGTTCGTCACAAGTATGATGCGCTCCGGGTCGGTTATGGGCAGCATACGGTCGTAGGTCAGCTGAAGCAGACTGCGGCCCGTGCCGAAGAAATCAAGAAACTGTTTCGGGCGGTTGCTCCGGCTGAAAGGCCAGAAACGCGATCCGACACCGCCGCACATTATCACACAATAACGATGACTTTTTTTCTCAAGTGCGTCCATAGCAAGTTGTTAGTGTAGGTTTGATTATTTCTCCATCGAGGGGAGCGTCTTGAACTGGTGCTTCACACCCTCCACAACGTTGAGCATGTAGTCACCGAGTTTCTCGGCCTCGCCTATGAGGTCCATGAAGAAGATACCCTCCTGATAATTGTATTCTTTGTTGTTGATGTTGAAGATGTTGCCGTCGCGGAGCTTGTTGCGCAGATTGTTTATCTCGCGCTCTTTGTTGTAGGCGGCCACTATCCGCGAGTTCTCCGGTGTCTCAAGCTCCTCAAGCAGACCGAGCACATTGGTCATCGCTCCGCTCACAAGCTCGTACATCCGGTCGATTTCCCTCAGCACCGAGTCGTTGAACTCCACATGTATCTGGTTCTTGCGGTTCATCGTCTTGGCCACATTGTAACAGCCGTCGGCAATTGACTCTATCTCGCTGACTATACGCAGCATACCGGCCACGCGCATCTTACCCTCGGGACTCAGACGACCCTCGGCCACCTGATTGAGGAACGTGCCGATCTCCATCTCCATGCGGTCGGAAATCTCCTCATATTTCTCCAGCCGGTCGAACGTCGGCTGATATTCCTCATCTTTGGCATCAAGATGTATCATCTTCCTCGCCATGCCGATCATCCGCTCAACCCGCTGGCCATAGAGCAGTATCTCTTTCTGCGCCTGGGTGATGTTGAGCTCCGAGGCCGACAGAAGACCGCGGCCTATGTACTTGAGCACAAACTCCTCGTCATCCTCTTTATGGCGCGTAGGCATTATCCAGCATACAGCCTTCACATATAGTTTCGTGAACCATATCATTATCAACAGGTTGATGGCATTGAACACAGTCGGGAACATCGCCAGTCCAAATGCCACACAGCTCTGCGCACGGGCTGTCATGCCACCCTTCGCGTCGAGCAATGTAGTACCGCGCATTCCCGCCTCCTGTGCCTCGCTGATTGAGAGCGGATTGATACCGTCGCAAGCCTTGGTGATGTCTGCCACAAGCTCCACAAACGGATGGAACACACACAGCACCACCAGCGAACCGATCACATTGAAGAGCACATGACCCATTGCTGTCCGCTTCGCCGCCAAGTTACCGCTCAACGACGCCAATACCGGAGTGATTGTAGTTCCGATATTACCGCCAAGTATTATCGCACAACCCAACAGGAACGAGATCCACCCCTGCGAGCACATGATCAGCGTTATCGCGAAAGTCGCCGCCGAACTCTGCGCGATCATTGTGAACACAATACCCAACGCGAAGAAAATCAGCACCGAGCCGACACCTAAAGTCGTGTACCGGGTCATGAACTGAAGCATTTCCGGATTCTCCTGGAGGTTAGGAACATAAGTACTGATAAGGTCGAGGCCCATGAACAGGAAACAGAATCCCACCAGGAACTCGCCCATCGACTTGTACGTACTCTTCTTCATGAACATCATCGGCACACCCACCGCAAGGAGCAGTATACTGTAATCCGATATGTTCACCTCAAACGAAAAAGCCGAGATAATCCATGTCGTAGCCGTCGTTCCGACGTTCGCACCGAATATCACGGCCATCGCCTGCGCCAGACTCATCAGTCCGGCATTCACAAAACTCACCACCATCACCGTCGAGGCACTCGAACTCTGAATCAGTGCGGTGATAAGTATACCTGTAAGAACTCCCGTGACCCGGTTGCGGGTCATGATGCCGAGAATGTTGCGCAGACGGTCGCCCGCGACTTTCTGAAGGCCCTCGCTCATCACCTTCATTCCATACAGGAAAAGGCACACGGAACCTAATAGGCTGATAAAGTCTATTACACTATAATTCATCGCTGTTTACGATTTCATTCATATTTTCTGCAAAGATAGCAATATTTTTGCTTATCTTTGTAAATAAATGTGATTTCCATGGAGACAAGCGTGATTTTTCCCTTCGAGAAGGACATTCCCGACGTCCGCGACACCGGCGGCATACACCCTTTCAGCACTTTCAACTCATCCACGGCCCGCCTCCGCGAGGTCCGCGCCATCGTGGCCATGGGCCTCGGCAACGAGATTGGCTTCCGTGGCGACATGCCCTGGCACATCCCCGAAGACCTCCGCCACTTCAAGGAGCTGACCATGGGCCACCCCGTCATCATGGGCCGCGCCACATGGCTCTCCCTCCCCCGCCGCCCCCT
>OFGL01001066.1_pt1 | contig 18302 bp, 12 predicted proteins | sample 1521801 | NCBI WGS metagenome assembly OFGL01 (sample SAMEA3504085, study PRJEB24116) | mouse gut metagenome | biome: mouse gut; feature: mouse-associated habitat; material: faeces | place: Denmark | collected 2011 | reverse complement strand
AGCCTGAGCCTTACCTCAGAACAGAAAAAAGCTGTTGACCGTGTCATTACGGCATATAATGAATGTGGTTCGGCATACGGCGCTGTAGCTTACCGATTCGGAATGGAGGATGGGATCAGGGTGCGGATGGAGATGGAGGAGATCTTGCATCTTTCATAGAAATGATGTATTGTGCTGCTGTTGCGCCATTCATTATATGTTGCATCCGATATTGGCACGGATAATAGTAAGGGGTGGTATGAGTGGAATGGATACCACCATACCACCCATACCACGACAATATAAATCTGAAACTGATAGACTGTAAAAAGAAGATTCATGAAGAATACAGGAATTTTGTACTCTTTCTAATTTTCTAAATTCATAAGTTGAAATAACTTTCTATATTGTATCCTCTTATATTGTATGTAAAGTGTAACGTGAATTGTAATCTATATAAATACACAGAATATTCGTATAAAAGCGGTGATTATTTATGTGTGTATGGAGATTTTTGCTTGTGAGTTGATCAAATGAATGGTATAATAAAAATCGTATTAGCATGTGGGAATACTTGATAATTCATAAGTTTTCAAAAAGGAACCGAGAGGATTATACTATGGAAGTAAGTTACAAAAAACTTTGGAAACTGCTTATTGATAAAGATATGAAGAAGAAAGATCTTCAGGCAAAAGCTGGAATCAGTTGGACTTCCGTTACGAAATTATCTAAGGGTGAGAATGTGAGCATGGAAGTTCTGATGAAGATTTGCAAGGCTTTGGAATGCAATATCGGAGATATTATGGATCTGATTCCGGAAGAAGGTGATATAAATGGCAAGTTCAAAAAGGAATGATCTGGTCAGTGTTGCGCCACCGCATAGTATTAAAAAATTTGAACTTATATCGGAGTATGTAAAAGCATGGATTCAGATTTTGATGTTGAATCAGAAATGTAGGGGAATTGTATATATTGATTGCATGTCAAACAGTGGTGTTTATAAAAATGATGAAGGTGAAGAGATAGAAGGGACGCCTCTTTTAGTGTCTGAGATTATAGCGGATGCAATGATTACATACACAAACAAGCAAGCTTATTTATATTTCAATGATTTGGACTCAAAGAAGATTGATTTACTGAAAACAAGGATACCAAAGCAGACAAATAACTTTCATATTTACACTGAAGCAATGGATGCCAATGTGCTGTTAAGGAAAATTGGTACTCAATTTACAACGGCATTCAGTGATATGCATTTTTTGCTGGTATATGATCCTTATGATGCGCATATTGAATGGGACGCGATGATGCCTTTTCTCAAGAATTGGGGAGAAATTATTATCAATCATATGGTCTCTGATCCCATTAGAGGGGCTAAGACGGCTAAGAAGCAGAAGGTTATTGAGAAATATGAAGAAACCTATCAGACGACAATTGATGAGCTGATTTCTTTTGGTAGTGATAGAAATGCCTTTGAAACAAAGATAGAGCAGATTATAAGGGACGGTAGTGGCAGAAGCGAAAAAAGATATTATATTGCGTCATTTCCATTTTTTAATAGTAATAATTCGGTGGTGTATAACTTGATCCATTGCACTGGACATTATAAAGGATTTGAACTTTTTAAATCTACTGCATGGAAAACCTTTGGTGATAAATCTTCTTTAAAGAATACGCACAACATTGAAGATCAGATGAGTTTTACTATAAGCGATAATGGCGAACTTGTTATGGGGGTACAGGTAGACGAATCTTGTTACAATCTCAGAGATGCCGCAAAGTATGTACAGGAACATTTTGCTGGGAAGGAAAACGTTCCTAATGATGATGTGTGGACATATCTTGGAGAACATCCTGTGTTTCCGACAAGAGATTATAAGAATAAGATTAAGGATGTATTGAAACGGGAATTTGGCATGAAGGCATCCCGTAGTTCAATGACATTTTTAGATAGGAGCTATTGAACATGCCAAATGTGGAAGGCTATATCACAAGGAAATCCATGCTATACAAAACAGGTGTGGAGTATGGGGATTATACATTGAATTTTGTGCAGGGATGTGCGCATGGCTGCAAGTATCCTTGTTATGCCTTTCTGTTGAAGAAACGCTTTGGACAGATCAAATCCTATGAAGAGTGGTTGAAGCCATACTTGGTATTGAATACTCTGGAAATATTAGATAGAGAAATTCCTCGTTTAAAGGATAAAATTAAATCTGTTCAGCTATGCTTTACAACCGATCCGTTTATGGTTGGATATCCGGAGATAGAGAAGATGAGTTTGGATGTAATTAAAAAGTTGAATACTGCAGGAATAATGTGTACGGTGCTTACGAAGGGCATTCTTCCAATTGGACTGGCGAAGTATTCAAGAAAAAATGAATATGGAATTACGCTGATATCTTTGGATGAAGAATACAGAAAGAAGATGGAACCAGGGGCTACTCCATATGCTGATAGACTGAAAGCGTTAAAAAATTTGCATGATAAAGGCTGTAAAACATGGGTTAGCGTGGAACCATATCCTACACCGAATTTGATAGATCAAGATTTGAAAAAAATATTGAAAGCCACAAGTTTTGTAGACAAAATTATTTTTGGCAGAACAAATTATTGCAAGGATGTTACATTGGGGTATCCAGAGCATAAGCAATTCTATAATGAGAGGGCAAAGGAAGTGATCGACTTCTGCATAAGTGAAGGGATTGCTTACCATATAAAAGATAAGACAATTACATGGTAAAATCTGTCTTTGAAGACAGAACATGAGATAAGATTGGAATGCTGGAATTACAACGCCAGTAAAACGGAGGGATGGCATGGCTGCAATTCATGATTTGCTTGCTCAGGTACAGGATGAGGCACTGAGAGTTAGATTGGAGCAGGAAATAAATAGACTATCAAAAGCGAAGAAATTTGGGTTGGTGTTTGAAGAACATCTGCCGGAGTGTACACCGCTTTATGATATTCCGGTAAAACGCGGCTCTACGGTTGCGAAGAAGACCGGTGCCGTCAGTGATATGTATGAAGTGAGTGACATCAAGGATGGTATAGCCATATGTTATCACAAGGTGACAGAAAAAAGAGAAGAAATTCTAGTGAATGAGTTGGTAAGCGTGGCTCAGTTTGGAGAACCAATCTATCCATATCTGAAGCTGATTGATAATGTATGTAATGCTCCAGACAGCGATCTATGGCATACATTGATTGAGGCGGATAATTATCATGCTTTGCAGTTGCTAGAATATCTTTATGCAGGAAAAGTGGACTGTATTTATATTGATCCGCCTTACAACACGGGCGCAAGGGATTGGAAATACAATAATGATTATGTTGACGGGGCTGATGCATATCGGCATAGTAAGTGGTTGTCGTTTATGCAGAAGAGGCTAAAGGTTGCAAAAAAGCTATTGAATCCAAAAGATTCTGTTCTTATTGTGACAATAGATGAGAAAGAATATCTTCATCTGGGATGTTTGCTCGAGGAAATGTTTCCAGAGGCAGGAATGCAAATGATAAGTTCTGTAATAAATCCGGCGGGAGCGGGTAGACAGAATGAATTTTCAAGAACGGATGAATATATTTTTGTGTTGCAACTGGGAGCGGCAAGAGTACTGCCAGAAAGCCGCGATATGGAAAATGTGCCAATAATATGGGATACCTTAAGAAGATCAGATCTTGCATCCAGACGGGGAACAATAAAAGGCGGTACATCACAGTTTTATCCAATTTATGTGGACGATAAAACTCATCGAATAAGAGAAATAGGAGCCCCTTTAGCACATGATGTGCCTATAGAAACAGTTCCTGAAATGCCCGGATGCACAACTGTATTTCCTATACGAGATAACGGTATTGAAATGTGTTGGGGACTTAGACCAGAGCAGGCGCGCATAAGGTTGCAGGATGGATATATTCGGGTTGGCAAATATATGCCTGAAAAACCACAAAAATATATCATATCTTATGTTACGGGAGGAGTAGTCCGTGATATAGAGTCTGGTGCTGCGATAGTGACAGGTAGAGATGAAGATGGAAGTGTTATAGCTCATTATCCCAAGGGAAGAGATAAAATGCCTACCACGAACTGGAATCGACCTACTCATGATGCACAAAGATATGGAACAGGGATACTGAAATTGATTTTTTTGGATAAAAGATTTTCATTTCCCAAATCTCTATATGCAGTACATGATGTGATTAACTTTTTCTTAGGAGAAAAAAAGGATGCTTTGGTGCTAGATTTTTTTGCTGGTTCTGGCACCACTCTTCACGCTGTAAATCTGTTAAATGAAGAAGACGGAGGAAAACGTTGCTGTATTATTGCCACAAACAATGAAGTATCTGATGAAGAGTCAAAGACTTTACAAAAACAGGGTTTTAAGCCGGGGGATGAAGAATGGGAGAAACTTGGTATAGCTCGTTATATTACTTGGCCGCGAACTGTCTGTAGTATCGAAGGACGTGATATTAATGGAAAGCCTTTGAAGGGTAACTATCTTGGAAGTGGCATTCCAATGTCAGAAGGCTTTAGGGCAAATGTGGCATTCTTTAAACTTGGATTTCTGAATAAGACAGCAGTTGCTTTAGGACATCAGTTAGCCGAACTCTTTCCTGTTCTTTGGCTGAAAGCTGGAGCTCACGGACCGTGCCCAACACTTGAAGATGATGGAGCTTATATGCAGGTTCTTCCAGAAAATAGGTTTGCTATTCTTATAGACGAAAAACATTTCCAGAAATTCGATGAGGAAGTGAGAAAGCATCCGAAAATCCAGACGATTTATATCGTCACAGATTCAGAAGCTGGATATCGCGAAATGATTTCTGGGTATGATGATAAAGATACATTCCAGCTTTACAGAGATTATCTGGATAACTTCCGGATCAATACAGTAGGGAGGTAAGCCATGAAAATAGAATTGTTCCCATTTCAGAAAAGAGCATTAGATGAACTCAGAATGAAGTCGGCGGAAGCTGTGTATCGTTATGGGAGAACACATTCCAAGCAGGTGGTTTCATTTACGGCACCGACCGGAGCAGGAAAGACCATTATCATGGCTGCCTTAATTGAGAGTATTTTCTTTGGTGATGAATTGTATCCAGAGCAGCCGGAAGCGATTATTGTGTGGTTGTCAGATTCACCGCAGTTGAATGAACAGTCAAAAGATAAGATTGATCTGAAAGCGGATAAGATTCGACTGGGGCAGTGTGTAACAGTTCAGGATGATTTCTTTGATCAGGAGATGTTTGATGATGGACACATTTACTTTTTGAATACGCAGAAGTTAGGAAAGAGTTCAAATCTGACAAAGAAAACCGACAATCGTCAGTATACGATTTGGGAGACTTTGGCAAATACGGTAAGAGAAAAGGGTGATCGGCTTTATTTCATTATTGATGAAGCACACCGCGGTATGCAGGGACGTGAAGCCGGACGTGCGACTACTATTATGCAGAAGTTCCTTAAAGGAAGCCCGGCAGATGGTATCGATGCTATGCCGGTTGTTATCGGAATGTCTGCCACATCTGCAAGATTTAACGCGCTGGTTCAGGGTATCGCTTCTGATACGCAATACGTTGTGGTTACCACAGATGAAGTCAGAGCTTCAGGTTTGCTGAAGGAACGAATTGTTATTTCTTATCCGGAAGAAAGATCCAGTAATAGGGATATGGCTGTTCTGCAGGCAGCAGCGGATGAATGGAAGAATAAATGGGATCACTGGTACCAGTATTGCTATGAGCAGCACTATGCTTACGTGAATCCGGTTATGTTGCTCCAGGTGCAGAATGCTACATCTGCATCAATTTCCGCGACAGATTTGGCTGATTGTATTCAGAAGATAGAAGAAAGAACGGGTTTCTGTTTCCAAGAAGGTGAAGTAGTACACACTTTTGGAGATGCCAATGCGGTTATAAAAATTAACGGATTAGATGTACCATATGTGGCTCCATCAGCAATTGCCGAAGATAAACGTATACGAGTAGTGTTCTTCAAGGAGAGCCTGTCAACAGGCTGGGATTGTCCGAGGGCAGAGACAATGATGTCCTTTCGCCATGCGGCCGATGCAACTTATATTGCCCAGTTATTGGGACGTATGATACGCACTCCGATGCAGATGCACATTCAGGTGGATGAAACACTGAATGAAGTGCACCTTTATCTGCCCTATTTCAATTCAGACACTGTAAAGCAGGTGGTGGAAGAATTACAAAATGCTGAAGGTGGCGATATTCCTGCAGATATTTATGGTGAATCTTTAGATACCAGAGTTATGGACACATTATCTGTCAGGCCGAGAAGCATATCCAATGGAGATGGCACCAGACATACATTTACGTATCCCGGGCAGATGACAATGTTTGATCAGCAGGGAATATCAGCGATAGAAATACATGATGGTGGAACTGGTCAGTATGGAAGTGAACGGACGGGAAAGGAATCTGACATCCGAGAAGCGTCATCGACAGTTAATATAGGTTTGGATAACATACAGTCTGGTGATGTGCAGGCACAAACTGTAACAAAAGTAGATCAGATACAATCATCAGGGCTTTCATCAGCATTAGGCTCTACTCAGGTGTCAGCTCCGGAACAACCAGTACAGATAGAGCAGCAATCATTCATTGATCGAGAAGGGATTGTAAAAGCTATCAATAATTCTGGTTTGCTTACTTATGAAGTGAATTTTGTAAAAAGAAGTAATTATCTTAATTCTTTGTATGGTCTTGCAAGGCTTCTAAGGCAGTCAGGAAAGTACTTGGATGCAACAGATGATGTACTGGAAGAAATTGTCTGTATGATCAAGGAGTATATAGAAAATCTGAAACGTGAAGGCAAGTACGATGATATGGCAGAAAAGATTATGGAGTTTGAAATGAACTCGCAGGTTTTTGACGTGTTCGGTAAGACTGTGGATGATAATATTGTTCATAGGTTTATGTCCAATACAGATATTGATATTGATCGGCAATTCCGTAGGGCGGAGACGAAGCTTGGGAATGAGGGTGTAGGAAACAAATATGGTCATTATTATTATGATGAGGATGATCCAAATGCCTATAAGATTGATGTAATACTGTATGCATCTAATGATGACTGTTATGAGAGACTGCTTGCTTATGCGGAGAAGGCTTTCCATAAAATGAATGACAATTATCGCCGTAAAATTGTTGGACTAGAGGAAAGATTCATTAAGCAGTACAACAGGATTGTTTCAGATGGAGATATTGTAAGTAAGCATAACTTCCGCCTTCCGGAAACCATTAGCTTACCACATGAGGTAAATGGTAAAGATTATATAGATCATCTTTTCGTTGATGATAGTGGAAAGGCGCGTATTAATCTGAATAGTTGGGAAGAAGGGGTTTTGATTGAAGAACAGGAACAGCCGGATTATGTATGTTGGCTTAGGAATCCTCCAAGAAAGCCGTGGTCTTTGTGCATACCATATGAGATGAGCGGAGAGCAGAAACCAACATATCCAGACTTCGTGATTGTGCGTCAGGATAGTGACAATGCATATGTAATGGACATTCTGGAGCCACATGATCCTACCAGAATTGATAATTTAGGCAAAGCAAGAGGATTTGCTGAATATGCAAGACAGAATCCTGGGGTTGGCCGTATCCAACTGATCCGCATGAGTAAAGATGCTGTAGGTCATAATCGATTTAAGAGGTTGGATATGGCAATGAGCGCTGTGAGAGATAAGGTTTTACGCGCAATGTCCAATGATGAATTAGATCACATTTTTGATACAGATGGATTCTTCATGTAATTAAGATATAAAACAGAATGAAAGCGTTACAGGAGGCATTGGGGCCTGTTGGATGGTGAAATTTATGCAGCAGTATGATATGGGATATGGAGATTCTACGAAGGAAAAACAGGAACAGCCGGATGTGAGTCTGGAAGAAATAGATAGGCTATTAAAGAGTGCAGATAATCATTAAATCGTAGAACCAACGGTATATGATTGTAACACTATAAGATCAGCGGGATAATAATTTTACGGATAATGACCGGGGCTATGAAGGACAGAGCGATTCTGCCCTTCTTTTTTTACAAATTTTTTTTGTAATCACTCCTACAAGAAATTAAAAAAATCTTGTAAAGGAGTTAAAGCATTATGGGTACAATTAAAATTTCGTATGATGACCGGAGCTATCAATCTAAACCTTCCGGGGAAGAAATATGGCAGATTAATAATAGGATAGGCGTATCAGTCAGGGAATTAGATCAGGACGAGCTGCGGGAAACGATGAGCAGGATTGGAAGCGGGGGATGTACTTTCAGCCCAGCGACATTTAAGAATGGGGTGCGTAATAAGGAAAATTTTGAACAGCAGCAGTTATTTGCACTGGATTTTGACAATAAAGACCCAAAGAAGAAGGTCACATTTGATGAAGTAAAGGAACGGGCAGCGCTTTATGAACTGCCGGTTCTGTCTGCTTACGATACGATGTCAAGCACAGGGCATGATAAATTCAGGGTTGTGTTTTTGAATGATGTTTCTGTCACGGACAGGAGGGTTGCTGAGGCTGTGCAGCTTGCGATGGGAGAGATGTTCCCGGAGGCTGATCCGTCATGCTATAAGGATGTATCCAAACTGTATTTTGGCGGCAAGGAACTGATCTACTATGATGATACAGTACCCCAGATCAATATAGAATCAATATTTAGGAACTATACCTACTCTATGAAAAGAAAGCATAAGGATAACCATTATAAGGAACATATCAAATGGTTTTCTAAAAGAACAGGGATCGCATTAAACGGGAAGGGTTTACTGGATATTACAGTAGCGGATCATCTGCCGGAAACAGATGATCCGACAGAAGATGCTGGTGCTAACCAATATATTGAAGATGGGAAAAATTCGCCAACAGCTATTATATATGAATATTCTGATATAAAAGCAAATGGCGAAATTTTCCCAAATAAATATTATGTTATCAATTTTAGTGGCACCAGAAGTTCTTCTGTCAAAACTCCGGGTGAAAAGTCTAAGAATCATAAAAATTTCAGATCCGGAGTTTTGCAGGATATGAATAAGTGCAGGTTATTCCATGATTTTACTAATGGTAGTAGAAAGTTATCCCATGATGAGTTATTTGGTATTGCAACGAATCTGATACAGGTAGAGGCGGGAATAAAATATTTCATGGAAAAGCGAATGGAATATCCGGAACTGTATCCCGATGATGTCAGGAATGAGAAATGGAAAGCACATCTTTCTTATATGGAACAGAATGAGTATAAACCACAGTATTGCGAAAAATACTGCCCATACCATGAGGCATGTGTGCATTGTAAGAATATTCTTTCGACAATACATACAAAACGCAGGGGCATGGAAAAGATTGCCGGATACCACGAAACATTTTATCCTATGGAAGAGATGCAGGAGGATGTTTATGATGCTATCAGCAGGGCTTATTTTGCCATAGGAAAAAAGTATTATATCATTAAAGCGATGACAGGTGCAGGAAAAAGCCATAGCTACATAAAACTCATGCGGGAATATCCGGACGAGAGATTCCTCATAGCAGTGCCGACAAATCTTCTGAAGGACGAGATAGTGAAGAACGCTAAGGGAATGGGGATTAAAGCCATGAAAACGCCATCCCTTGAAGCAATTGAAGATGAGATCCCGAAAGGAATCTGGGAACATATCCAGAAGCTGCGTAAAAGGGGACGGCACCGTAGTGTCCATCCATATATCCAAAAAGAATTAAAGAAGAAAGACATCCCCTGCCTCCGTAAATATATGAAAAGGCGTGAAAAGATAAAAGGATGGAAAGGATGCATCATTACCACGCACCGTTATCTGCTGAGCATGGATGAGGGGAGGCTGGATGAATTTGACTCCATCATTATTGATGAAGATATCCTTTTCAAGAGTATCATATCCAACCAGGGTGAGATCAGTGTGTCGGACCTGAAAAGGCTGAGAAAGGAAACAACAGATTCCCTGCTGTCAAATAAGATAAAGAAGCTGTTGAAAGAATCAGAGACGCAGTCATGTATTGAAGTGGAAGGGTTTGAGTGGGATGATGAGGGAATGGACAGGAAATCAATGCTGTTTGATATCGCGTCATTTTGCCGGACAGAGCGGTTCTATCTGCGGCGGCGTGAAAATGACAAGGGACTTGAAGAGGATACATTTGCCTTTCTGAAGCCTGCGGATTTTCCGGGTGATAAATATATCATAGTCTCAGCCACGGCAGATGAAGAGATATGCGGATGGTATTTCGGAGAAGAAAACATAGATTTTTATGAGTGTAAAAAAACTGAATACATGGGTGAACTGAAACAATACTGCGAAAAATCCATGAGTAGAACCTGCCTGGCAAATAATCCGGGTATGGTAGAATCGCTGATGCATAGGTTTGGTATGAGCCGGGAAAGTGTGATTACCTTTATGAATCAGGGAATTGGTGAGCTACATTTTGGAAATACGGAAGGCAGCAATATGCTGGAAGGGAAGGATATCCTTGTAGTGGGCACGCCGTACCACGCAGAATTTATATATAAGCTGGCGGCGGCTTCGATGGGGATAGAATTTGACGAAGGTGAAAAAATGTCGCTCCAGACAATAGACTACAACGGATACCGTTTCCAATTTACGACATTCCAGAATGAAGAACTGAGGAAGATCCACTTGTGGATGATTGAGAGCGAATTGGAGCAAGCCGTGGGTCGGGCACGGCTCCTCCGGAACGCATGTACAGTGCATCTGTTCTCCAACTTTCCTTTACACCAGGCAGAGATGATCCAAAATTTTAGTTTTGAGGAAAGCCAGGAAATGTAATCTATAGTTTATAGAGGCGTAACTGCATGGTTGCGCCGATTGTTGTTCAGGCCATTTAGAATACTGTTAATACGCGGGCTGGATTTTATGGCGGCAATGTGAAGGAATACCATCAGATAGGTGACGGGAACGTCTATATATGGGATCTTGCGGGTTTGGAACGTATAGAATATGAAACCGCTTCAACCAAAATATAAAAAATATTTACATTTTGGAGGAGGATTATATGTATATCAATCAAATTTATGAACTGTCAATGGTGCTGGACAATGAAAAATTCCATAAAGGTTTAAGCCGGGCACATAAACGAACAGGCTGTTTGGAGGAGAAGGATGGAGAATATGTAGATCGATTAATGGCAGCTAAAGGAATGACCGTTACCTATCGGGACAGCCAATATAAGAAGAAAGTAAAGGTGGTCATTAACTCAGGACGGGTGATGGACTATGATAAAACCGAGCCGGATAAATTTCTCCGCAAGGTCGATAAGAGGATTGGAGAATATTTTGATCATAAATACAATGTAGAGGATTTCAGCTTATCGGGGGTTACTTTTGTTACGGATATAGACGTTGACAGCCGGGAGAACGTTTCTGCGTATTTGAAGGTTTTACGGAGAGTCGGCAGGGTAAAGGGATTTAAGATAGTAGTCTATGAGTGTTTTGAGGATATTGACAGTTTGTGCTGGGAAGGGAACAGCAACGGGATTTCGTTTTCACTTTATGATCTGGAAAGCATGTGCAGGAGACAGTTTGGGGAAAAGGAATTTAAAGCCAAGAAATATAGGGGAATAATTGATGGGACGGTAGGTATCCTGCGGGCGGAAGTGAGGTTAATGAAGCCGAAAGCGGTACGGAGTTATACTGACAGGATAGAGGTCAGAGCGCAGATTGCCGACATAATGAGGAAACGCAAAGATATTTTCATGGATACATTTATTAAAATAGTACCATATGGTGATTACGAAAAAAAGGATAAAACAGTGGAGATTGTTTGTAGGAAGATTGGAGATGGCAGATTGCGAAGACGGATGCTGCAGCTGGTAGTGCTGATACCAGAGAAGAAGTCATTGTATTTGGCGCAAAAGGCAATGAAATATAGGAACATGGAAAAGATAATGGATGAATTTGCAAAGATAAGCATATCACCTGTTACAATTAGTAAGCGACAGGATGTGAGGCAGTTGAGGAACATTTATGAATGTTTGTGTGAGCGAACATAAATAATGATGTGATTTGGCATGGAGCGATTTCGCTCCATGTCCTACTTTTTCTTATAACTACGGGAGTGATAATATATAATTGGCTGTAAAAGATAGGAGAACTGTGAGCATGAAGAGCGAAATGAAAGAAATCTCACTTGATTCTTTGCAGCCATTTAAGGAACATTTCGGGCGAGCATATGAGGGAGAGCGGCTGAAACCGTCTCCAACTAAGCATAAATAAATGTAATTGAGGTGTAACAATATACAGTTATTTTTTTAACCATTCTTGAAATACGGAAATATCCAACGTCCCCTCCTCAACTTGCATAAGTTTCTTTTTTGCTTTGTGCTGCCATGAATTGAATTGTTTTTGGCTTATAATATGATTTTTTTTTCGCGCATGGTTCCTTTTGTATGCAGTTTCATATATTTTGAGAGCAGGATTGTTTTGAAGCCTATCTTTCTTAAGCTTCTTTTTTGCGGCTTTAGCACAAATTAATCCTGTTTCATCAATACGATTACAGTATTTTTGACTTTTATGTCTTGGGATGAAATATTTACCGCAATTTTCACATCTTTTGACTACAGTGTTCGCCAGACTCATATTTGCTATTTCTAATTGTAGTAATTCCTGCAGATTATTAATTTCATAAAATGAAGGAAGTGTTGCCTTTGTGATATCGCTGTTTGTCAAATCTTTTAAGGGTTGTGATATGCACAATGTCTGAAAAAGTAAGTTTCTTATAATTTCTTGAATCCGAAGTTCTTCAGAAAAGCCTATGGGCATTTCAGATGGTATATCTGGAATTAATGATTCTTCAATTTCACCAGCCTGATATCCCCTATCATCAATCCATATTTTGTATTTATGATAAAAATCGAAAGGGGAAAAATTATTAGGATAATCCCCTGCGACTACTAATGAAGATGGAATGAGAACATGTAATTTTTCGAGATACCAGTCTTCATCTAAAGTGCAATTAAGTGGAAGCGTTTTTTGAAAGAAAACTGAGTAGAGTAATAGTTCATTAAAATAATTGCCAATTGCCTTGATAATAGTTCTTTTATACTCATATTCGTAATATGGATGAGCGGAAATTAAAAGTTCTTTTATCTTATTGATTTTTTCGATATTATTTTTGTATTTTTTTAATTCAAAATCAGACGCATCTATTCTTTGGGTAATATATTGCTCGAGGATTTTTGGCAGGCAAGATAGGTTGGCATCAATATAATCGAGTAAATAGTTATGCATTTTATCAACCGAAAACAAAATGTTGTTATTTTTATCAAAATAGTTATATCCATTATCACGAAATTCAGCGTATGTCATCAAATTTCCTCCCAACTATTCATTAGAGTACCATAAAATCAAAAAAATAGCCATATTAGAGAATCTAATAAGATGACTCATAATTATTGTATTTCGGAGAAAAAAAAGCTAATCTGAACACAGTCGATATCGAATAGTCAAATTTAAAAAAGTGATCGCGCGGTCGCTTTTTTAGGAAGGAGAGTAGTCAAGCAAAAATTTAGTTAGTAGTATATTGATTCTTTTAAGTAATTAATTGGATTGGGATGCAGTAATCAGCCGCTTCCGATTCCTAGCTATTTAGACATGTGTACTTCTTCTACTTCTTCTCTTTATAATAACAGAGCTGAGATTTTTGAAAAAATCTATTTTGCAGAACTGTTTTTGCTGGGAGGAGGAGAAGAAGGAGAAGTAAGAGAAAGGAGAAAACCTATATGGAATCTTTATTTGAATCCTCGCCTACTACATTAAATGCAGCGAGGTTGGCAGAAAAAATCGAAAATGCTTTTAAGCGCTATAAAGTAAATATGGAAATTACTCATAGATGGTCTGCGTCAGACAGAGCTATTTTTGAAGTGAAGCTAAAGGGAGAAACGCGTGAGACGCAATTATTAGCGCGTTTATCAGATGTTCAACTTAGGCTAAAACTCCCTTTATTTCAATCGTTTAAAAAGGATTACACAATCTATATCGTTGCGTCAGATCGAGAGATAGTGTATGATCATTTGCCTCAAATTTTTTACAGCTCTCAATACATGGACGCCTGTAAAAAGATGTTTTTGCCATATGTAGTTGGATTTGATGCTGTTGGCAGGCTGATAATCGTTGACTTGAGTAAGTTGCCGCATCTTTTAATAGCTGGTGCGACTAATTCGGGAAAAACTGTTGGAGTGCAGGTTTTGATTACTGGTATCATACAAAGTAAACAACCTTCTCGTGTTAATCTGATTTTAGTTGATGTTGGAGCGGCTGACTTGCTTCCATTTGAGAGAGTTCCACATTTATCATGTCCTGTAATACGGGATAGGAATCGTGCATGTCAGGCTTTAGAGAAGTTAAGAACCGAAATGGAGAGACGCATTGCTATACAAAGTAGTGATATCGAGTCTTTCAAGAAGCTTCCAAGGCTAGTGCTTGTTATTGATGAGTTTCCTGCTCTCTTTGTGGGGGTGGAGGACAGAAAGCTGGTCAGATTAATGGCGGATGCAGTATCAGCTTTGTTACAGCGAGGACGGCATGCCAAGATACATGTGGTTCTTGCCGCCCAAAATCCAACAATGCAGAACATGAAGGTTGATTTGGGCAATATTACTGGAAGGATTGCATTTAAGTGCGCTAAAAAGAACTTTTCAGAAACAATTCTTGGAGAGAGTGGTGCTGAAAAATTATTGGGAAAAGGAGATTTGTATCTTAAATCCCCAGAATTTTCAGGGCTGAAAAGGATTCAAGGTACATATATAACCTCTAGCGAACTTAATTGGGTAATTCTTAATATTAGGCAATTTACCAGATATCACCTAAGGGATAAGTATAGGATAAAATTTTCTGAGAATTCAAGTAGGGACTTGGGGAATGAGCTGGCGGCTAATCGAATTGCTGACTCAAAACCTTCAAAACAGGATGCAGACAGGAGAATGTTTGCACAAATTATGATTTGGGCATTAGGGCAGAATGAGATATCCTGTAATGCTGTTATGAAAGCGTTTGGCTATGGTTGGAATAGAGCCAGCGACTTTATTGACAGGTTATACGCAGTTGGCATTGTGGGAGAACTAGATGCAAAGCTTCCGAGAAAGGTGATACCGCAGACAGTAGACGAAATGTCTGATAAAATAAAACAGTTTTTACAGAACTGTGGTTATTCGGAAGATATGCTTGCTGAGGCAATCCGCAACAGAGAGAGCGGTTAAGATTGTGAACCATATGTATCCGAACGTTAATTATATATTATTTCTTCAAGGAGGGAGAGCTTATGAATAAGACACTATTTCGTGAATCAAACGAACAGATAACGGTCGATATTGAAAGATTATCCGCCATGCTTTCCTGCGGACGGGCCACAGCCCGAAAGATAGGAGAGCAAGCGGAAGCCAGAATTTGCATAGGCAGGCGAGTCTTATATTCTGTCGATAAGGTGAAGCAATACTTATGTAATTTGAGTGAATAAATTATAATATCATCTGTTATTTGGAATGGTTCTGTGCTATACTATCTATATGAGGCAAGCCGGAACCATTCCTATTGGAAAGAAAGGAGCGCAGAGAAGAAAGGAGTGGCTTTATGGCAAGGAAAGACAATAAAGGTCGAAATCTTCATACAGGTGAATCACAGCGCAATGACGGAATCTATATGTATCGCTATATGGACATAAGGAGCGGCAAACGCCAGACGATCTATGCAGGTGATTTGGCGGAACTTAGGGCGAAGGAGAAGCAGCTTGCAAAGGATCTGGATGATAATATACTAATAGATGGCAGTGCCAAGAAAATGACGGTCAATTCCCTATTTGACTATTATATGGCAACGAAAGAATTAGCGGATTCCACGAGAGGTAATTATGTAAAAATGTGGAATGGTCATGTAAAAGATGAGATTGGGAATTTAAAGGTAGTGCAGCTTCTCCCATCACACATCAAGGCGTTTTATGCGAAGATGTCACGCGCAGGATATTCTTACTGTACGATCAAGCTGATACATACGCTCTTGAATCCGGCTTTGGAGATGGCAGTAGATGATGATATTATACGGAAAAACCCGGCTAAAAACGCATTGTCCAGCGACTATGGGAAACCACCGGAAGAGAAGGATATATTGACATTAGACCAGCAGAAGAAATTAGTTTCGTTTATGCAGGAAAGCAATGTCTACAATATTTATGATCCTATGTTTACGGTTCTATTGGAGACAGGCTTAAGATGCGGGGAACTGATCGGTCTGACATGGGCGGATGTAGACATGGAGAACAGGGAACTTTCCATAGATCATCAGCTTATCTATAAGGATTGGGGTGTTGGCTACGGATTTCGGGTATCTACACCTAAAACGAAGGCAGGTGTGCGGACTATCCCGTTTACGGAAAGTGTGTATAAAGCTTTCTTGGGACAGAAAAAGATCAATTTTATGCTTGGACGGCGCAGCACAGAGGAGATAGATGGATATTCAGACTTTATCTTTCTGGCGAAAACGGGAAGACCGCTGATGCCTAGCGCAGTCAACAACGTGATTTACAATGTGGTAGATAAATACAATAAGGAAGAAGCAGGCAGGGCAAAGAAAGAACACCGCAAAGCGGAACTTCTTCCGAGAATCTCAGCCCACAACCTACGACACACTGCCTGCACCAACATGGCAAGACATGGCATGAACATCAAGGTGCTGCAGTATCTCATGGGACACGCCCACAGCGATGTGACGATGGATGTATATAACCATATCGCAGGCAGAGAGGATGTTAGGGAGGAAGTGGAGCGGTACGCACTGGCAGTTGGCGGCTGAGTTACTACACCAAAAAATAGAAAAATGGTGTAGTAATGGTGTAGTAGAGGAATATAACAGGTGATGTTTTAAATTCCAGGACCCGCAAACCCGCATAAATACAGGGTTTGCAAAATTTTAATAAAATAATTAGCACTCACCCCTTGACAGTGCTAACAATAAGCTGTATTGTGATAGTGTAAATAGAACAGATTGACACAAAGCATCTGCAACATCAAGGAGGTGGATGATATGAACTTAACGAAATTTACGCAGAAATCCATACAGGCGGTAGAAGGGTGTGAAAAGCTTGCCTACGAGTACGGCAACCAGGAGATCGAAGAAGAGCACCTGTTATACAGCCTGCTTACCATTGATGACAGCCTGATTCTCAAGCTGGTTGAGAAGATGGAGATACAGAAAGAATACTTTACGAACCGTGTGGAACAGGGGCTTTCCAAGCGCACAAAGGTGCAGGGCGGGCAGATTTTCATCGGACAGGACTTAAATAAGGTTCTGATCGGTGCGGAGGACGAGGCAAAGGCGCTGGGCGACGAGTATGTGTCGGTGGAGCATCTTTTCCTCGCCATGTTAAAACACCCGAATAAGGAGATCAAGGAGATTTTCCGGGAGTTCGGCATCACGAGGGAGCGGTTTTTGCAGGCGCTCTCCACCGTGCGGGGCAACCAGCGGGTGACTTCGGATAACCCCGAAGCGACTTATGACACCTTGGAGAAATACGGGCAGGATCTGGTGGAGAAGGCGAGAGACCAGAAGCTTGACCCCGTGATCGGCAGGGATACCGAGATCCGCAACGTGATTCGGATTCTGTCAAGAAAGACGAAGAACAACCCCGTATTAATCGGGGAACCGGGCGTGGGAAAGACGGCGGTGGCGGAAGGGCTGGCGCAGCGGATTGTCCGGGGCGACGTGCCGGAAGGACTGAAAGATAAGAAGATTTTTTCGCTTGACATGGGCGCACTTGTGGCGGGCGCGAAGTATCGCGGCGAGTTTGAGGAGCGTCTGAAAGCGGTTTTGGACGATGTGAAAAACAGCGACGGACAGATTATTCTCTTTATCGACGAGCTGCACACCATCATCGGCACCGGCGCGGCAGAGGGCGCGGTGGACGCGGCAAATATCCTGAAACCCCAGCTCGCGCGCGGGGAATTCCAACTGGTTGGTGCGACCACGATTGACGAATACCGGAAGTTTATCGAGAAGGACAGCGCACTCGAACGACGGTTCCAGAGCGTGATGGTTGAGGAACCCTCCGAGGAGGACGCGGTGGAGATCATCAAAGGGCTGCGGGAGCGGTACGAGAACCACCACAAGATGCGGATTTCGGATGAGGCGATCCAGGCAGCGGTTTCCCTCTCGGCGCGGTATATCGCGGACCGCCGCCTGCCCGACAAAGCGATTGACCTGATCGACGAGGCGTGCTCCCGCGCAAAGATGCACGCGGCCGGCAATCCGGGGAGCCTGCGCGAGCTGGAGCAGAAGCTGGATGCGCTCAAAT
>OFGL01001059.1_pt1 | contig 18463 bp, 16 predicted proteins | sample 1521801 | NCBI WGS metagenome assembly OFGL01 (sample SAMEA3504085, study PRJEB24116) | mouse gut metagenome | biome: mouse gut; feature: mouse-associated habitat; material: faeces | place: Denmark | collected 2011 | reverse complement strand
GAATTTGCAGAAAGCAGAAAGGCAGGATTTATGGAAATGAAAATAATGGAATTTATCGACGAAGCGGCACACAATAAGGTGATCGAGCTGGTAATACTGGCGATTGTATTTGATACTATTTTCGGGGTACTGCGGGCAGTGAAAGAAAAGAAATTTAACAGCTGCGCGGGGATTGACGGCGCAATACGGAAAGTGGCAATGCTGATTTCCCTTGTATTCATGCTGGCAATCGACATGCTTATCAAGATCAATCTGATCGGGTTTATCCCGGAAACGGCGCGGGGTTATCTGGGGCTTAAGACGGTAGGAGTAGCGGAGTTTTTCGGCCTGCTTTACATAGCCTATGAGATCACAAGCATTTTTAAGAATATGGCATTATGCGGGCTGCCCGTAAAAAAGGTATGGGCGAGTGTGCGGGGCTTTCTTTCCAAGTATACGGACGAGCTGCCGGACACGGACGAACTGGACGGAAACAGCACCACGGGCAGCGTAGAGGGGCATAAACAGCAGGAAAGATAAGAATAACAGATCAGACAGGAAAAGCAGCAAAAGGAAGTAAAAAGCATGAGGAACATTAACAGGCTGATAAGCGGGTACAATTTCAATCCGGGCAGCGTTTCCCGTATCAAGTACATTGTGATTCATTATGTGGGAGGTTTGAGCGGGGCGCAGGCAAACTGCAAATACTTTGCAGGCGGCAATAGAAATGCGTCCGCACATTACTTTGTAGATCACAACGGGGAAATCTGGCAGTGCGTGGAAGATGCTAACATAGCGTGGCACTGCGGCGCAAAGAGCTATAAGCATGGGGAGTGCCGATGGAACATATGGAACGGTTTGTGAAAGAAAATGATATTGATATCGCGGTGCTGACGATCCCCAAGACCTGCGCCGTGGAAGTGGCGGGAAGACTCGCCGGCTGCGGCATCCGCGCGATCTGGAATTTTGCCCACTGCGATCTGAATGTACCGTCCCATATCCAGGTGGAGAACGTACACCTTTCCGAGAGTTTGATGAAATTATCATTTCTGTTAAAAAACGAAGGGGTAACATAAACTTGGGGTGCCTTTTGTCCCAAAACTTTTGTTTATTAAAATGTAATAGAAAAGAGGTAACATCATGTCCAGAACAGAAGAAATCTATAAACCCGCCTTATCAAAAATGAATCTGCCGCTTTTGACGCTGGATCACAACTGGCATAAGTTATTTACGCAGACAAATGAAACGCCGGAAATCAAAAAGCTGGAGAAAAAGTTAAATGATCTTTTGAAGGAGCAGGGAAAGTTCAATACGAACCAGAAAAAGCTGAAAGCGTTAAAGAGAAAGCTGATGGACGAGATCATAAAGCTGGCGGACTGTTACGACGGGAAGCGGGATGAAGCGATCCAGAGGGAGATGGACCGTCACAGGCGGCTTGTGGAAGAGTGTAACGGAAGGCTGGAAGATCTGCAGGACGATGCAGGAGATCTTCTGGATGAGATTGATGAGACGAATTACCAGCTGATGCTCAGAACCATGGAACTTTGCTATAAGCGCCTGGAGGAGAATCGGAGGGAGATCGAGTATTACGATGACTGGATTAAGAAAACCCGGGAAGAACTGCGTCAGAACATGGTGCGCAAGGAGGAGCGGGAGATCAGCACCTATGAACTGTACACCTATATGCACAATATTTTCGGCAGGGATGTGATCGACATTTTCGACATGCACTACCACCCGGAAGAATACCGCCCCAAACGCAAAGAAGAAGGGTATATAGAATAGACCGAGCTGAAAGCGAGGGATACGAACAAAAAGCGAAGCGTTTGTGAGTTGGGATCTGCGGAACCGGAATAAAAAACAGCAGATACCCGTGAGGGTGTCTGCGGAACTGGAATATAATATGTTATTTAATTCGTATATATTTATATTTTTGTTTCTGCCGCTTGTACTGGCAGGCTATTATTTCTTAAACAGCATAAAAAAGTATACCGCCGCACAGGTTCTTGTGATCGGCATGTCCTGTTGGTTTTATGCTTATTTTAATCTTTCCTATCTGCTGCTTCTCGGGGTGAGCGTTGCGGTGAACTATTTTTTTCATTGCAGGATATGCGGGGAGAGAAAAAGAGGCTGCCTCATCGCAGGAGTCAGTTTTAATTTGCTGCTGCTATGCTATTTTAAATATTTTGACTTCTTTACGGAAAATATCAACGCGGTTTTCGGCACTTCTTTTCTGCTCAGGAATATCATGCTGCCGCTGGGCATCAGTTTTTTTACCTTCCAGCAGATTTCCTTTATCGTGGACACTTACCGGGGGGAGGTGGCGGACTGTTCGCTGTCCGAGTACGCGCTGTTTGTCTCCTTTTTTCCTCAGCTCATAGCGGGTCCTATCGTGAATCACAGTGAGATGCTGCCGCAATTCCGGGCGCTTGGCAAAAAAAAGGCGGACTGGGAACGGATTGCGGGAGGAGCAGCGCTTTTTATTCTGGGCCTCTCCAAGAAGGTGCTTCTGGCGGACACGTTTGGTGCGGGGGTAGATTACGGTTATGATAATCTGGCTGTTCTTGGCCGGGCGGACGCGTGTCTGGTGATCCTGTTCTACGCTCTTCAGCTCTATTTTGACTTCAGCGGTTACTGCGATATGGCTGTAGGAATCGGCAGGATGTTAGGGATAGAGATCCCCGTCAATTTTCATTCTCCCTACAAAGCGACTGACATAGTGGATTTCTGGAAACGGTGGCACATTACCCTGAACCGTTTTTTCACCAAATATATTTATATTCCGCTGGGCGGCAACCGCAAGGGACAGGGACGGATGTATCTGAATCTCTTGCTCGTCTTTTTCTTAAGCGGTCTCTGGCATGGGGCAGGTTTTCATTTTATTGTCTGGGGGATGCTGCATGGGGGGCTGTATGTGGCTACCCGCTTCTGGCAGGTGCATATGCAGCAAAAAAATGACAGAAGTGTCATTAATAGCGAGGGCGGAGGCGGGAAATGTCACGGCCGGATGCGCGGCAAAGTGATGACAATCGTGTCGCAGGCGGCCACATTTCTCTATGTCAGCGTCGCCTGGGTCTATTTCCGGGCAGAAAATATCGCACAGGCAAATGCGCTTCTTCGGACAGCATGCAGGGGAGAGGTGAAAAAGATTTCCATGGATCTGGCGGAATGTCTGCAGCCGGATGAATTTTGGTATGTGATCAAAGTCCTGCATCTGGACAACCTGTCTTTCAGCCGTTATATTCTGATGTTTTTGATTCTGGGAGCCGGGCTGTATCTGTCGATGGCGGGACGAAACGCGAATGAGAGGGTGGCGCGCCTGAAATACGGGCCGGTGTCGGTTTTTGTGGTTCTGGCGGTGTGGTGTATCTTAAGCTTTTCCGGTGTCAGCACGTTTTTGTACTTCAATTTTTAAGGATGGTAATGGCATGAAGCGGTTTAAAATATGGATTTTCTCCATCGTGTCCCTCACTTTCATATGGCTTATACTGGCGGCCGCGCTGGTGGTCTGGGTAGATCCTTTTTTCCAGTACCATGCGCCGCTTGCGGACTTTCCCTATCTGGTGGACAACCAGCTCACCCAGAATCCGGGAATGGCGAAGCACATGGAATACGACAGTGTGATCCTGGGGTCCTCCATGACGGTGAATTTTAACACCAACTGGTTTGAGGAACTGATGGGACTTAAGGCGGTCAAACTTAGCTACAGCGGCGCCTACCCGAAGGATCAGGCGAATATCATGGATATTATCTTTGACAGCGGTCATGAGGTGAAGTCGGTTTTCCTGGGGGTCGATGTGACGACTTATACGGGTGGCGTGGAGGAGACGAAATACCCGCTTCCTGCCTATCTCTATGACGACAATTATCTGAACGATATACAGTATGTGCTGAATAAGGACGTGCTTTTGAATTATGTGCTGCGTCCGCTGGCTGACCCGGATCAGACGGATCTTGCCACCGTGTACCAGAGCTGGTGGACGGATGAATATTACAATATCCAATGGGTGATGCACAACTATGAGCCGCCTGTAAAGGTGGAGGAGGAGACGGAGCCGGACGCCTTTCTTGAGAGTACGGATCAAAACCTGCGGGTCAATCTCTGCCCTTATATCGAGCAGAACCCGGAAACTACCTTCTATATTTTTTTCCCGCCCTACAGCATCCTCTATTGGAACGACGTCGGGCAGGAGAATCATATGGAGGCTACCATGAAGGAGTATGCGCATATCGCGGGGACGCTTCTATCCTACGACAATGTGCGTGTGTTTTATTTCCCGAACCGGGAGGAGATTGTGACGGATCTGAACAATTATGCGGACTATACCCACTACCACGCGAGATTTAACCGTTTTATGACAGAGTGTTTTGCCGATGGAACGTGCGAGGTGAAGAACATGGAGGAGATGGACCGGGCGCTGGAGGAGACGCGGGATATGATAGAACGTTTTGACTTCGAGGAGCTGTTTTCGGTGGAATACTGACGGAGAAACAGATGCATGGGGCTTTGAAATAAAAGAACCGGCTGGTGTGCCGGTTCTCTCGTTGTAGATTTTCTGGAATTGTTTATTCGGACGCCTGCTCTGCCAGTTCCGGGAACATGCAGTCTGTAAATCTCTGAGCCAGCACTTCCAGCCCGGCGTCGTTAAAGTGAATATAATCCGTCATATAATCCAGATAATTGTCCTCGTTGATGGAGCCGTAGAAATTGTCTATAAAGGAAACACTGACGTCCATGGTGGCGTCCCGTTCTTTCTGCAGATAATGGCTCAGGGTACCATGCCCCAGATCCACCCTGTCACCGTTCTGGAAGTTGCCCTCCTCATTGATGCTGTGGCAGAAGGTATGGGACATGACCACGATGCGGATGTGGGGATAAGCCTCCTGAATGGCTTTTACACCCGAGCGCAGCGCACCTGTGTAGGTGATCTCCGCGTATGGTGCGTTGGGATCGTCGCAGGGACGCTTGTTGACATAGTCACTGCCGTCATACATCACGCAGATCATATCCACAATGTTCATGTCAAGCTCGGAGAGCATCTGTGTCGTTTTCGCAAAGTTTTCGTCATAACTGTAGGTGGCGGCTGTCTTCATCAGGTCGAAATCTCCGCTCGCAAGGCTTTTTGCCACATAGGAGAAGGAGAAAGCATCCAGGATATAGCCGTCGTTATATGAGGCAAACTGTGCTGCCATGGTCGTTCCCGTGAAGGAGCCGTTGTAGACCGTGGCTCCTGTTTTTTTGGCGATTTGTCCGGCGAGACCGTTTTCTCCCTGCTCCAGAGAGAATGGATCGTCGCCCAGGCAGAGGATGGTGGTCACACCGTCGTCCACAAACCCCTCGCGTTTATCCGGGGCAAGCGGAATCAGATTGTCCATAACTTCTATATCGAAATCCGTGGTCTGGTAGTCCGGATCGTAGTCGGAAGGCGTTCCCTGGTTCCATTTGTAGAGACGGAAAGCCGAGAACCCGATGACCAGCACGATGGCTGCCAGCAGAATGAGCTGGATATTGGCGAGAAGACCGCTCTTTCTTTTAGGCTTTGGTGAAGATTCTGACAGGTTTGTCATATTTTTTTCCTGTATTGTATTTTTTTCCTGATTTTCTCCCATGTTTTATTCATACCCTTTCCTGAAAGTCTTATTCGTTTCGTCTGGTTTTCATCTATTCTACTATTATTTTTTCCAAAAATCTACAGGAAAAAGTGCCCTCATAAAATCTTAATAACTTCTTATCGGACTGATCACAGAAAGAGAGCGCTGCCCGGAATCCGAAGACTTCGATCTGCGCTCTTCTTCTCTGTTTTCGTATCACACGATGGATACGGCGTTTTCCAGCGGGCACGGTTTCGGTGCGGCGTAAGAATGGATCGCCGGCTGCGCAAGCTGCCGCTGCAGTTCTTTATACCATTTGCTGTACTTGTACATCCGATATGTAGTGCTCAGTTTCCTGAGCTGCTCATCGTCGGCACAGCAGACCGTAAAAGAAACTCTCTGCGATTCATCCATAGAGGCATAATCCAGATAACTGAGTTTAAGCTCGGTAATCGTTCCCTGACATCTGGGACAAAACTGTTTATGCCCATTTAACATGTGAACTCGCTGGCAACGCTTACAGTAATGCATGTACATCATGAAAATTCCCCTTTTCCATTGATCCCTGTAAGGTAACCGTTTGTCTGTTGCCCTTATATTGTGTCAGTTGGAGCGGTCAAAGTCAAGCGCATATTAGCGAGAAATGCCATAATATGGGTGTAAAATATCGCGCAATTATCGCGGAAAAGGCGTAAATACGGCAGAGAGTGTCAATTTACATAATCCGACGCACCTGCGGACACGACAAAAATCTTGATATTACGCTGTTTTTGTGCTATAATTTCAAAGAATTATTTTGAATAGAGGTTTACATAAACATAGACGAATAGTCAAGAAAAAGTAAGGTGGGAGCGGTAATGCAAAATAAGAAAAATAAGAGGAAACATACGGAAAATCATCACAGATCCGTTCGGTTTGAGGATCTGCTGGAGGATGACCGGTTTGATGATGAGGATTTTGACAGTGTGACTGAGGATACACTGGAGTTTTTGAGTCTTGATGATGAAATGATTGAAGCTTATCAGCGAACCCATCCCCCAAAATACGGGAAAAGTGTGTCCGAGAAAGCCCGTCCTGTCCGTCGCGTGGAAGAAGATTACGAGGACGAGGACTACGAAGACGAGGACTATGAGGATGACGACTACGAAGACGAGGATTATGAAGACGACGACTACGAAGACGGGGACTATGAGGACGGCGACTACGAAGACGAGGACTATGAGGACGACGACTACGAAGACGAGGACTATGAGGACGACGACTACGAAGACGAGGACTATGAAGACGATGATTACGATGATGAGGACTATGAAGACGACGATTACGATGATGACGACTACGATGAGGATGACGGCTTTGCTGCCCGTCTGATGTACTTTATCGGTGAGATGAGCGCGCTGGATGTGGCCGTGGCCCTTCTGGGAATTCTGGTGCTGGTTGGCGCGATAGCTACCGGCGGCATCTATGTCCATGCAAAATCCGTGGAGAAACAGGTGGAAACTTTTGCCGATATGGGAGAGGAGATCGAGGGCATTTCCGTGATCGGGGAGAGCGGTCTTCTGGCGGTGTCGGAGTCCGCGAGACTTGGCGGTATGATCAATGTGGAGGAAGAGGAATCGGGAGAGGAGTCCGAAAAGGAGCAGGAAGAGAAGGATCACGAGGATCAGAAGGGAGAAGTGGGGGTAGAGCTTCACCTGACCTCAATCCTTTCGGATATGAAGATTAAGTTTGTCAATAAAGAGACAGGCAAGCTGATCGGTGGCGTGCCCTTTGAAGTGGAAGTTTCCGGGGCGAAGAGCTTTCAGTGGAAGGATGACGATAAGGACGGTGTGATTTACCAGACGGAGATTGCTGCCGGTACATATGATGTCAGGATCCTGCCGTTATCCGGCGCGGCCGCAGAAAAGTATACGCTCCCATCGAAGAGCAGCAGCGTCAAGGTGACGGACAAGATCGCTTATCAGAAAGTGGATGTGGCGGACGAGGTGAAGACCGAGGCGGAAATCAATGTGGCCAAGGAGGAAGCCACCCAGCAGAATACCGTGGTGGAATCCGCCCTGAAGGATACGGTGGAATGGGTGGAGTCCACAAAGACGCCGATCGGAGAGGAGACAGCGGAGTACGAGAAGGTGCCCATGGAGAACATTGCGGATCCGTGGAAGACAGGCAGTGCGTTTCGGAAGATGGTAGAAGACGGAGGGGATGATCCCTATGCCGACGTGCAGGTATCCATCAATAAGGACAGTCTGACACTTGAAAAAGGAAAGAGCGATTCCCTGAAGATATCTGTCAGCAGCAGCCAGGTGGAGTATTCCGTGGAGTGGAGCGTTTCAGATACCTCTGTCGCAACGGTGGAAGGCGGCACGGTTACGGCAGTTGGGACAGGCAGCGCCACCGTCACGGCGCGTGTGGTCGTGGGGAGCATGATTCAGGAATTTAACTGCTCCGTTATGGTGAAAGATTCCGGGGAAGAGGATTCGGACAAGAAGGACGATGAGAATAAGGAAGAGGATGCCGATAAAGATAAGGATAAAGACAACGACAAGGACAAGGATAAAGATAAAGATAAAGACAAAGATAAGGACAAAGATAAGGATAAGGAGGAGCAGAAGGTCTATACCAAACTGTCCATAAGCGGCGAAAGTGAAGTCAAGGTTGGAAAAAAGGTGACTTTGACGGCGGAGACAAATCCCAAAGGCGGCAAGGTTACCTGGAGCAGCGACGAAGAAAAGATAGCAACGGTAAATGAGAAGGGCGAGGTTACGGGTGTCGCTGAGGGCGAGGTGAAGATCCGGGCCGTCTGCAAGAACCCGGAAGACGTTGATGATATCAAAGAATCCTTCAAGATCAAGGTGGTGAAAGAGGACGTTGAGATTGACAAAAACACAAAACTGAAGGACAAGGACGGCAATCAGCTTTACTATCGCAATTCTAATAAAGAGTATGTAGAAGCGACTTACGAGGATTACGGAAAACGGGAAACTTTTTATAAAAAGGGAAAAGGGACGACGGCATCGGCATATAAGTATACCGGGTGGCAGACCATTGACGGACATGTTTATTTTTATGATAAAAACGGAAATTATGTAACAGGTGAACAAGTTATCCAGGGTGCAAAATACAGCTTCGGCAGCGACGGAAAACTGGCAAAAAGCTCGGGTGCCATGGGAATTGACGTGTCCAAGCACAACGGCAATATTGACTGGAACGCAGTGAAAAACTCCGGTGTTTCTTATGTGATCATCCGCTGCGGCTACCGCGGTTACTCCACGGGCGTGCTGGTGGAGGACCCGAAGTTCAGAAGCAATATCAAAGGTGCAAAGGCGGCGGGCCTTAAGGTGGGAGCGTACTTCTTCAGTCAGGCGGTCAACGAGGTGGAAGCCGTGGAGGAGGCATCCATGGCGATTGATCTGGTGAAGGGCTACGGCCTGAATTACCCGCTTTTCCTCGACGTGGAGGCAAGCGGCGGCAGGGCTGACGGTATCAGCCGCGATACCAGAACCGCAGTTTGCAGGACATTCTGTCAGACAGTGCAGAATTCCGGGATATCGGCGGGGATTTATGCGAATAAGACGTGGTTTACCGAAAAGATCAATACGGCGAGCCTGACGAGCTATAAGCTGTGGCTCGCGCAGTACGCAAGCGCACCGACATATACGGCAACCCGCTATGATCTGTGGCAGTATTCTTCGAAGGGAAAGGTCAGCGGCATCAGCACGAATGTGGATATGAATATAAGCTATGTAAATTATTAAGGTGTGGCGGTGCTTGCATTTTTATGAGGCTTCACGGATAATATAACAGGAATGAAAAGAATTTTTCATAAAAGAGACAGGGGGTAAAACGGATGAAGACATATCTGGTAACAGGCGGCGCCGGATTTATCGGCTCCAACTATATTCATTACATGTTTGGGAAATACGGCGATTCCATCCGCATCATCAATGTAGATGCGCTGACTTATGCGGGCAACCCGGAAAATCTGAAGGAGGTGGAGAGCAGGGACAACTACACCTTCATCAAGGCGGATATTTGCGACAAGGCGGCCATCGAGAAAATTTTTGCCGAAAATGAGATAGACAGGGTTGTCCATTTCGCGGCGGAGAGCCATGTGGACAGAAGCATCAAAAATCCAGAGGTGTTCGTGCAGACGAACGTGTACGGGACAGCCGTGATGTTAAACTGCGCGAAAGCGGCGTGGGAACTGCCGGATGGCAGTTTTAAGGAGGACAGGCGTTTTCTGCATGTGTCCACCGACGAGGTGTACGGTTCCCTTGAGGAGGACGGAGGGTATTTTTACGAGACGACGCCCTATGCGCCTCACAGCCCTTATTCCGCAAGCAAGGCGGGGTCAGATATGCTGGTGAGGGCCTATATGGACACCTATCATTTCCCGGCTAACATTACAAACTGTTCCAACAATTACGGGCCGTATCAGTTCCCGGAGAAGCTGATTCCCCTGATCATCAACAATGCACTGCAGGGCAAGAAGCTTCCTGTCTACGGGGACGGCAAAAACGTGCGTGACTGGCTCTATGTGGAGGATCACGCCAAGGCCATCGACATGGTGCAGGAGAAAGGACGGCTTTTTGAAACGTACAATGTGGGCGGACACAATGAAAAGCAGAATATAGAGATCGTGAAGATTATCATAGAGACACTCCGTGACATGCTCCCGGAGACGGATGCAAGAAGAACGCATCTGACGGAGGATCTGATTACGTATGTGGAGGACCGCAAGGGGCATGACAGGCGTTATGCGATCGCGCCTGACAAGATCAGGGAGGAGATCGGATGGGAGCCGGAGACGATGTTTAAGGATGGCATCCGCCGTACCATCGAGTGGTATTTTGCCCATGAGGACTGGATGAAGAACGTGACCAGCGGCGATTACCAGAAGTATTATGAGGAGATGTATCAGGCGGAGTAAAGGTGTGATATGGGGCAATTTCTATCGAGCATTATATTGTTTATCATACCTGGTTATATAGCGGCTGTCCTGCGGTGCGGGAACGGGGAAAAGAAAAATCCGCTGCAGCTTGCGGCGGATACGCTGTGCTATGCGTTTCTGATTCTGGCGGCTGTCTCCGGCATCCTGTATGCGCTGTTCGGCGATGGTGATTTTCTGGTCAAATATCAGGGGGACGTGTTGCTGTATGTTTTCTGCTTTGCGGGAACATACGGCTTCTCGTTTGTTCTGGGGATGTTTCGACGCCAAAGGGGATCTGGCGCCGACGCTAGAGGGCGGAAGCTTCTGCTTGTCTTTACCGGCCTGTGGGCCGTTGTGCTTGCGGGAATAGCCTATGACGATTACGCGAAGCGCCATGTCGTGATTAACGAGGTATGCGCCCATAACCTGAGCCTTGTGCTGGATCACAGGGGAAAAAGCAGTGATTATATTGAATTATACAATCCGTCTTTCGCGGCGGTATCGCTGGACGGATGGTATCTGACGGATCAGGAGGAGCTTTCGGAAAATACCCGTCTGCATGAAATGGTGATCGGACCCCGCTCATACCTCCTGCTGTTTGCGGACGGCGCTGCCGGGCGCAGTGAGAACGAGGAGAGCGGGGAAGTATGCTATTATCTGGGAATTCGCTTGAATGAAGCGGGGGAAACGCTGACGCTTGCGGACGGCAGCGGGAATACGGTGGACAAGGTGGATGTGCCTCCTCTGGCGGCGGATATTTCCTATGCCAGGCAGAAAGACGGAAAAGATACGTGGAGCCTTGTCAAAAACGGAAGTCCGGGGGAGGGAAACGAAGGTCTGAGGGCATATGTGCTTCCCACACTGGAAAAGCCTTCCTTTTCGGCGGCAAGCGGTTTTTATGGGCAGCCTTTTACATTGTCTTTGGCGGCAGGGCAGGGGCAGCGCATTTATTATACCACGGACGGGAGCGAGCCGACGACGGAATCGACGCTTTACACGGAGCCGGTCGTCATAGAGGACGGCAGCGCCAGGGAGAACTGTTACGCCGCTATTGCGGGCATTTCCCAGGACGGGGATTACCGGCCGGAGAACCGCATTGACAAGGGAACGGTGGTGAAAGCGGCTGCAGTCAACAAAGCCGGAGAGGTCAGTGAAACCGCATCGGCGGTATATTTTGTGGGATTCGGGGAAAAGGCGGGATATGAGAATGTGATGACGCTGTCTTTGACGGTGGCGCCGGAGGATTTCTTTTCCGAGGACCGGGGCATCTATATGCTGGGCGATGACTATCGGGCATGGCTTGTAAATTACAGGGATTATCGGAAACAGGAGGAATACCGGGGGCAGGGACGTTCCTGGGATTACGGCAGCGTGGTCTGGCGTTCCTTTATGGCGAATTATACCCATTCCGATAAGACGAAGGAACGGCCGGTTACGGCGGCGCTTTTTGATGCCGATGGGAAGCTTCTGGGTGAGGAGCGGATCGGCGTCAGAGTACGTGGCGGATCGTCCAGAAATCTCCGGCAGAAGGGATTTAATTTTTATGCAAGGCAGGAGTACGGGGAGGATGTGCTTGGTTTGCGGTCGAAAATGCTTCGGACGTCGGGATCCATTGACACGAACGTGACTATGCTGCGGGATGTGTTTAACCAGTCACTGGTGGAGGACCGGGAGCTGGAGACGCAGCCGGGACAACCGTGCGCTGTGTTTTTAAACGGGGAATATTGGGGACTCTATAATTTGCAGTCGCGCTTCAGTGCGGGATATTTCGAGGAGAAATACGGGCTTTCCGAGGACGAGGTCATTGTGGTGAAGCAGGATAACCGGGTATCTGTCGGCAGGGAGACGGATCTTTCGTTTTATCAGGAGCTGGTGTCTTATGCCCGCGAGGCGGATCTGTCTGACCCGGAGGCTTACCGGGAAATCGGACGGATGATGGATATACAGAGTTTTATAGACCATTACTGTTTTGAAATCTATATTGCCAACACGGACTGGCCGCTGAACAACCTGTGCTGCTGGCGCAGCAGAAAGGAAGACGGAGCGTCCGATTATGAGGATGGGAGATGGCGCTGGGGTGTGTACGATACCGATGAGTCCACAGGTATTTACAAGGACGGCATGGGCACTTATGCGTCCGATCCCTTTTCGGAGGAGTCGCATTGGTTCGGTGCGCCCCTGACAACGCCGCTGATGTCCAATCTCATAGAAAACGAAACGTTCCGGCAGCAGTTTGCCTTGACCTTCATGGATATGGCAAATAAAAACTTTGCGTACGGGGATGTTCATGGTAAACTATATGAGATGGCGGCCCTTTACGCGGCGCCTATGGAGAAGAGTTACCACCGCTTTAACGACGGGATATATACCCAGGATACTTTCTGGGAGAATATCGGTGTGATAGATGAGTTTTATGAGAAGAGGGCAGACTATGTGGTGCCCGACTTTGCAGATGCGCTCGGACTTTCCGGGGAGACCGGGGAAGTGATACTACAGATTAGCAATATGACAAATGCGTCAGAAATGACGGGAGTGTCAGAAATGAAGGACACAGGCGCATCGGGGGGCACGATCCGCCTGAATACCATCACCCCCGATCTGAAAGGCGGGGAGTGGCGGGGCACTTATTTCACCGACTATTCCGTGACGGCGACGGCTGTGCCTGCGGAAGGTTATCGGTTTGCAGGCTGGCAGGGTACTTACGAGTCCGGGGAGAAAACGATTGAGGCGGCTGTGACAGAGGAAGGAATCTGCCTGCGGGCGGTATTCGTGCCGGAGGAACCGTAAGGGGAGGTATATTTATATATGGTTTGTATGATTATCCTATTATTGCTTGTGCCGGGAATGGTTACATGGAAGATCGCGGGAGAAAGGGAGCTTGCAGACTGGAAGGATGCGGGCAGGGCGGCTGTCAACTGGCTGGTGCATGACCTTGTCATTGCCTGCCTGGTGTACGCGGCGCTCTATCTTATGAAAGGCGCGGTTACCGTCAGTTTTTCCACGGATTATCTGGGGGAAGCGGTCTGTTATTCCATTTATGATATCAGCTTTGTGTTCCGCTATTCCGTGCTGGCGCTTCTTGCGGCGGCCGGGCTTGGCGTTCTGGAACGATGTGCAGGGAAGTTTTTTCGCCCTGCAGGAAAGCAGGATTCATGAGACGGGCGGTCTGTACGGCTGCAGCTGTGTGCGCGGCCATGCTTCTTACGGCCTGCGCCGGTGAGGATTTGGCGTCAGGAGAAGGGATCTCAAACGGGCAGGATGCGCAGACAGGCCAATCAGGTGAGACGGTTTCGGAAAAGGCAGGGCAGGATGAAGACTGGCTGACCGTGCGGATGAAGCGGGACGGGAGAACGAAGCATGACTTGAGGACAGAGCCGCAGGATATGGAACAGACAAAGCAGACAGATCTGGATGCTTACGAAGCAGGGGAGGTTATTATTTCGGCCGGCGGCGATATGTGGATTTCCGGAAGTCTGGACGGTCAGCTTGTGATTGACGCGGAGGAGGACGAGCTGGTGCATCTGTATCTGGCTGGGGTCGAGATTACTTCTCCAAACGGTCCGGCGCTCCGCGTGGAGGAGGCGTTCAAAGTAATTATGACACTGGTGTCAGACACGGAAAATGTGCTGACGGACTCACCCGATTACACGGATTATGAGGAGACGCCGGCCTGTCTTTACAGTGCCTGTGATCTGACGATCAACGGGGATGGTGCGCTGCATATTACTGGCTATCACGAGGACGGCATCCGCAGCAGAGACAGAATCAAACTTCTGGACGGCACGCTTTCGGTGCAGGCCAAAGGCGACGGCGTCCGGGGTAACGACGGCATTTATATGCAGAATGCGTCTGTGCGTATAGAGAGTGAGAAAAACGGGCTTCGCACGGTAAATCAAGGTGCGGACGACCGGGGCGTCATAGAGATAAGCGGCGGTACGCTTTCGGTGATTGCCGGGCAAAACGGTGTCAGTGCGGCTTCCGATGTGTATTTGTACGGCGGCCGCTGCAGCGTCAATGCCGTGGAGGAAAAGGTGCGTGCGGAGGGGACAGCTTATATTGCGCAGGGGTGTATGGAATAGTGCGGGGAGCGCAGGGAATGTGACAGAGTACAGACACGAGTATAAATATAGAATAGACGCAAGACAGAGGGCGGTACTGCGGCTGCGGGCGCAGGGCATTCTGGAGCGGGATGTCCACGCGGGGACGGACGGGGCGTATCTGATCCGCAGCCTCTATTTTGACAGCCCGGAGGACGACTGTTTTTATGAAAATGAGAACGGGGACGATCCCCGGGAGAAATACCGTATACGCTTTTACAACTGCGACACTTCCCGGATCAGTCTGGAATGCAAGGCAAAGTCCAGAGGCATGACGAAAAAAACCGCGTGTCCGGTTACGCCTGACCAGTGCAGGCAGTTTATGGCGGGAGAGATACCAAAGCCGGAGCGGGAAATTTCCATAAAACAGGAGGCCATGTTCACGCAGATGCGGCTGAAAAGTCTGCGCCCGGTGGTGATTGTGCAGTATATCCGCGCGCCTTTTGTGTGTGATGCGGGCAATGTGAGGGTGACCTTTGATGACGATATCGTCTCCTCGAATGACATTGCCGGCTTTCTGCAGCCGGAGATTCCGCTTCGGTGTGTGCTTGGCACGGGGGAAAGCATTCTGGAGGTAAAGTGGGACGAGTTTCTGCCCTCCTATATCAAGGACCGGCTGGCGCTCGATTCCTTACAGTGGACGAGCTTTTCCAAATATTATCTGTGCCGAAAATATAATTGCTACGGGGGAGTGAGGGTATGAACTTCATTGATATCTTTAAAAAATCGTTTCTGGAGGGCTATGCGTCCGTCAGGATTGATGTGGCACAGATCGTGATGTGCATGGTGATAACGGTGTTGATTGCGGGCTATGTTTTTCTGATTTACCGCACGGTCAATAAAAATGCTTTCTATAATCGGAACTTTAATCTCTCACTGATTGCGCTTTCCGTGATTACAGCGGCGGTGATCCTGACGATCCAGTCCAATATCGTGATTTCCCTCGGCATGGTGGGCGCGCTGTCGATTGTGAGATTTCGTACGGCCATCAAAGACCCCATGGATCTGGTATTTCTGTTCTGGTCAATCAGTGTGGGCATCATATGCGGCGCAGGCTTTGCCGTGGTGGCGGTAGTTGCATCAATCATCATAACTGTGATAATATTATTATTTGACAGGGTGCCCGCAGGCGTACCGGCAGTGATCCTTCTGGTGAACGCTTCCGACTACAAGACAGAGGGGCGGATCATGGAGATTGTGGAGAAACACTGCGGTATGTGTCAGGTGAAAGCGCGCAATCTGACGAAGGATAAGCTGAACATGGCGGTTGAGGTCAAAACCGGGGAGGGCGGCAGGCTGGTGGAGGAACTGATGGATCTGGACAGCGTTACTTCCGCGTCCCTTGTTGATCACGACGGAGAAGTGACTTTCTGATCACAGAATACTATTTTAATGAATGGGAGAAAAAAGCGATGAAAGGAATTATTTTAGCAGGCGGCTCGGGTACCAGGCTCTATCCGCTGACCAAAGCGGTTTCCAAACAGATTATGCCGATCTATGATAAGCCGATGATCTATTATCCGCTGTCTATTCTGATGCTGGCGGGAATCAGGGAGATCCTGATCATTTCCACACCCAGGGACGTGCCGGTTTTTCGGGAACTTTTCGGCACGGGAGAGCAGCTTGGCCTTCGGATGGAGTATGCGGTCCAGGAATATCCGAGAGGGCTTGCAGACGCCTTTATCATCGGTGCGGATTTTATCGGGACAGACAGCGTGGCCTTGATTCTCGGCGACAATATTTTTTACGGACAGAGTTTTTCCAAGGTGCTTAAGGAAGTGGCGGCAAGGGAGAGCGGCGCCACCATTTTCGGCTATTATGTGAGAGATCCGAGGGAGTACGGCGTGGTGGAGTTCGACGAGAACGGCATGGCCCTCTCCATCGAGGAGAAGCCGGAGCATCCGAAGAGCAACTACGCGGTGCCGGGACTGTATTTTTATGACAATGACGTGGTGGAGATCGCAAGGAATGTGAAGCCTTCTGCCAGAGGAGAAATAGAGATTACAAGCATTAACAATGAATATCTGCAAAGAGGAGCGCTGCGGGTGGAAACACTCGGCCGCGGCTTCGCGTGGCTGGATACGGGAAGTCATGACATGCTGCTCGATGCGGCGGATTTTGTGGCGGCTTTCCAGAAGAGACAGGGGCTTTATATTTCCTGTATTGAGGAGATCGCTTACAGGAGAGGGTTTATCACCAAGGAGCAGCTTCTTAAGCTGGCGGAGCCGCTTATGAAGACTGCTTACGGACAGTATATAGTAGAGGTTGCAAATGGGCTCTAGACGGATGAAATGGGCGATGGCCGGCATGATCGTTGTATTTTTGGTGGTGTTTGCGGTGATCGCCATTGTGAATTTAGATACGGTGAAACAAAAACTCGGCCTTGCGGAGAGGGAGCCGGTGCAGGAGGAGATGACTGCGCAGGAGGAAGCGGTGGAGACGGAGGATGGGCAGATCGGAGGCGACCTGTCTGCTTTTCTGAGGGATGAGACCTTTTTTGACCCGGAGGTCAAGTTTAAGAGCATCGAATCCTACTCCGGCAGGAGTGTGTCCCTGATGATGAGCTCCGTGGCCAAGGATCTGCGGATCATGGTGGTAGACAGCGTTGGACGCCTGGTGACAGGAGCGGATTTCACTGTCACGATTCAGGATGTGGGCGAATACACAGATAACGACAAGGACGGCGTGATTTATGTGGACGGCCTGCGCTCCGGGGAGTACAGTGTGTTTCTCAACGAAAAAGACGGCTTCCGTGTGCCGAACACCATCACTACGATACAAGTACGCCAGGATATCGAGTACCGGGTGCTTGACAATATTGAGTATCTGATGGTGACGGAGGAAGACATCGACCCGGAAAAGGAGGATAAGGCGGTCAACAGCGCCGAGGAGGATGCGGACGGCACAGAGAATATGGAGCTGCAGTTTGACAAAGGCAGCGCGAAGCTCGGCATCGATGTTTCCAAGTGGAATCAGGAAATCAACTGGGAGGCGGTGAAGGATGCGGGTGTGGAATTTGCCATTATCCGCTGTGGATACCGGGGTGCGACGACAGGTGCGCTGGTTATCGATCCCAGATACGAGGAGAACATAGAGGGCGCCATCTCGGCAGGCATTCCCGTGGGCGTTTACTTCTTCACCCAGGCTCTGGATGAGGTGGAGGCTGTGGAGGAGGCTTCCATGGTGATCCGTCTGATCGAAAATTATGATGTGGATTACCCGGTATTTCTCGACAGTGAGAGCGCCGGTGGCAGGGGGAGAGCCGACGGGCTGGACAGTGATGAGCGGACAAGGGCGCACAGGGCATTCCTGCAGACTATTGAGGCGGCGGGTTATGAGACGGGCGTATACGCTTCCCGCAACTGGCTCAATGACAGGCTTGATATGTCGAGATTGTCGGATTACAGAATCTGGCTGGCGGAGTACGCGGATGCGCCTACATACGATGCGTATTATTATCATATGTGGCAGTATACCTCAAAGGGAACGGTGGACGGCATTTCCACAAATGTGGATCTGAACCTGTGCTACATGAATATTGATACTTCCATCAATCACGCCAAAGGCGCCGCAGGGTATTCCGGCGTGGTGAACGGGGATACGGGAAATGTACCGGTAGAATAGTTCAGCCAGACCGGTAAACAAGGAGGAAATTACGATGGGAAAAATAACAGTGGAGACGTGCGAAATTGAAGGGCTTAAGGTGATTACTCCGGCGGTGTTTGGGGACAACAGGGGTTATTTTATGGAGACTTACCATTACGAGGACTATAAGGCGGCGGGAATCGATCAGGTTTTTGTGCAGGATAACCAGTCCGCGTCGGTGAAGGGCGTGCTCAGAGGGCTGCATTTTCAGATCAATTAT
>OFGL01001040.1_pt1 | contig 18750 bp, 19 predicted proteins | sample 1521801 | NCBI WGS metagenome assembly OFGL01 (sample SAMEA3504085, study PRJEB24116) | mouse gut metagenome | biome: mouse gut; feature: mouse-associated habitat; material: faeces | place: Denmark | collected 2011 | reverse complement strand
CTCCACCCCGCTTGGCTTCGTCCGCCATGGCGCTTAGAAAAATTGATTTCCTTGAGGATGGTTCCTATAAAGGGATGCTCCGCTGATAAAGGTAAGCGTTCCCTCTTTTTCCCGTAATTTTAATGATATCGAGGCAGGTTAGGATATGAAGTGTATTTCTGGCCGTTTTTACAGGGATTTTCGCTGTTTTTGCAAAATCTCCGGAAGTAAATGGGCTGGGAAGGCCGTCAGGAAGAAATTGCAAATAATCGGCGCGCGTTTCAATTCTTACTTCGTCGAAAAGCCCGATCGGTATCCTGTCATAGCGATGGGAACCTTTTTTTCTGTCTTTGCTCCAGCCGTTCAGAAGACGGTATTCTTCCATATCCACAAGAGGAAAAATAAAGCGGAGTCTTTCATTTGCCAGATAGCTTTTGATCCGGTAAAGTTCAGGAAAAGCCCGATAGGCATTTCCTGTTAAGGGACTTTTCCTTTTGGGCGACAGTTCTCCCGTTTCTTCGTCTATCCAGATCAGCCATTTGTGATGGGGAATCGGGAAAATGATCGTAACCGGGTATTGTGCAAGAAAAGCGTCCAGCTTGGCACGGATCTTATAAAAATTACCGTTTTGAATTTCCCAGATGGATTTTCCGTCAAAAATATCGGCCACATAGTTTCCGACAGCAACTTCATGAGTATTCTCATCGGGCGAATAATAATGCTTAAGCACCGCATGAACCGTTTTTTCCCGAAAAGTTCCGATGCTTGTTTTCTCCCGTGTTTTTCCGATTATTTTATTTTTGGCGGCTTCAAATCTTTTCTCATCCATATCCTCTCCTCTTCCGCCGCAAAGCGAAAAACCCCGCCCTGTGCGACGGAGTTTTTGTCCTTGGCCCATCTGGAATTTATTTAGCGGATTCGTTCCGGAAATCCTATTTTTTTCTGTACTTTGCGCAAAGTCTTCATGGCATAATAATTTGCTTTATCGGCATTTTCTTTAATAATGCCGTCGATGTACGCTTTATCTTTCGACAATTCATAAAAGCGATCCTGTACCGGCTTTAATATGCTGGCCACAGCTTCGCCTACGGCCGGCTTGAATTCACTGTAGCCTTTGCCGTCGAATTCTTTTTCCGTTTCTTCGGGCGTCTTTCCGGTGCATGCGCAGTAGATTTCGATCAGGTTTCTGATGCCTGGCTGTTCTTCGCGGTATCTTACCGATGCTTCTGAATCGGTAACGGCCCGTTTGAATTTGCGGATGATCGTGTCGGGATCGTCCATCAGGTAGATGCTGGCATTCATATTTTCATCGGATTTTGACATCTTTTTTTCGGGATTCTGAAGGCTTCTGATGTTGGCACCAGCCTTTCCCATATAAGGTTCCGGTATGGTAAATACTTCCCCATAGATAGCGTTAAAACGCTGCGCGATATCTCTTGTAATTTCCAAATGCTGAAGCTGGTCTTTTCCTACCGGTACCACGTCCGCCTGGTACAACAAAATGTCGGCTGCCATCAGCACCGGATAAGTATAGAGCCCGGCATTAATATTATCCGCGTGTTTCGCCGCTTTGTCTTTGAATTGGGTCATACGGTTCAATTCCCCGATATAAGTAAAACAGTTCAGTATCCATGCCAGTTCGGCATGCCCCGATACATGGGACTGGTAATAAATACAATTTTTTGCAGGATCGAGTCCTGCGGCAATATATAAAGTCAGAAGGTTCCTTGCTCGTTTGCGCAATTCGGCGGGATCCTGTCTGATGGTGATGGAATGCATGTCTACCACGGAATAGAAACATTCATATTCATCGCTCAACGTCACCCAGTTTTTCAGCGCTCCCAAATAATTGCCGAGCGTTAAATTTCCCGTTGACTGCATGCCGCTGAAAAGTACTTTTTTTCCGTCTATCATATTAATTGCCTCCAAATGATTCTTTTGTACTAGTTTAGCATTGCTGCCATGATACGTCAAGAATCATCGGGAGGCATAAAAAAGCTTCCGGCAAATGTTTATTTAGGACTGTTTTTCCTCACATCCGCATGTGCTTCCGGGTGACGGGAACGGATTGAACCCTCTTTCCCTGCAGGAATCATCCCTGTCTCTATCCCGATCCCTGTCCCTGCATCTGCCGTCGTTTCTGGAATCTCTTCCGCCGCATCCGCAGTTGTCAGGGATACCGCCGCCACAGCCGCCGTTACCATCCCGGTATCCGCCGTTATTGCCGCAGCAGCAAAGTAAAAGTAATAAAATCAAACAATTATTCATACTTTTTCACTCCTTTATGCTATGCTTTATCTTATGCCGCAAAACATAAAGGGTGACTCATTGATTCCTGCGGACAATGAGCCTGGTGCCGTATCTCACGGATCGGCTACTTTTTGAGAACGTGATTTTTTATATAGGCAAAGGTTTTCTCCTCGCCTTTTTCCGCCAGCATATAGAGAAGTTTTTCCAGCTGTTTTTTCGTCCTTTCATGCATTGGAACCCGCTCTTTCCCCGAAAGGTAATATTCCAGCGGACAGTTGTCCGTATATGCATCTTTCTTATATACCTTGCTTGCCGCAATACGATCCATCAGCATTTCCACCACATAGCGCCGGGGCATCGGGGCAGGAGCCATGCCTCCGGGGATGTTTTTGGAGCTATAGTCGATCCAATATTCGTAATGATGCTTATTTCTTCCCTTATGGTGGAGCCATGAACTGGAATAACCGATCTCTTCTCTCTCCGCATTGTTCGGACTTCGGTTTCCCTGATAATACTTTGCGCCTACCAAAAATTCCGTTGGACTGTATTTGGATATGTCATGCATGATTCCCTGATAATAAAGGCCGACGCGAAAACAGCCTTTCATGACAAGATATTTATGGTAAGTAATTGTTTTAAAATGCTTCCAAACCTTCATTTTCTAAAAAGCGCTTTTTTCATATTGGGGTTTACTGTTCTGCGCGCCTTCCTCCTGTTTTGATATATAGATACGGATCGTACGGGAATCCACCTCCACATGCTGCTCTTTTTCGGCTTCTCCGCTGATCTTAATGCCATCCCCGGAACCGGTATCTGCCAGGAGATGCCACTCCATGCCCTTCGGAAGTTTCGGAAGGGCGAATGTGTGTGGGATCCAATGCATATTATATGCAATATAAAAGAAATTATCTTCTCTGCCCTTTCTGTCTCTGGCATAGCAGCCACAATACATCGCTCCCACATGGCGGCTGTAATAATCCATCTCCGGCCGCCACGCTTCCGCGCCATGGTAGGACAGATCCGGATAACCGCATCCGGTATAATCCAGCACTTTCAATTCATTCGGGCAATGCAGGATAGGATGTTCTTTTTTCAGCCGGATGAGGTCTTTGATATAAGAGAAGATTTCCTCTCCCGAACCGTTTTTGTTCCACTTGATCCAGCCCGTTTCGTTATCCTGGCAATAGGGATTGTTATTTCCAAATCTGGTATTGCCGAATTCGTCCCCGCTATAGATCAGAGGGGTTCCCTGTGCCATAAAAAGCATGGTCAAAGCGTTTTTCATTTGCCGCCTGCGCAGCTCAACGATAGCTTTTTTACGGCTTGCGCCTTCACAGCCGCAGTTCCATGTGGCATTGCAGTCATCGCCATCCCCATTATTTTCGCCGTTAGCCTCGTTATGTTTCTTTTCATAGGCCACCATGTCCGCCAATGTAAATCCGTAGTAGTTTGTCATGTAATTGACAACTCCATGCTGTTTTGGATTTTTTCTCTGCAATTCCAGGAAAAGCCCCAGCATATTGTCGTCCCCTTTTAGAAAACGCCGCGCCGCATACATATAATCGTCCGAATAAGAAGCCAGATTGCGGAATTTGGGCGTTTCATTTTCTTCGTAAATCTGTGAATAGGGAAAATCATAATAAAAAAGCTTGGTATCCGTCAAAAGCGGTTCCGTGCCGATCATATGGAGAGGAATGTGTTCTCCTTTTAAATGCACTCCGTCGATATGATATTCCAGCACCCAATATTTTACCACGTCCAAAATCAGGCCCTGCTTAATATGGCTGGGAAAATAGAACTGCATGATCACCTCTATTTGATTGGCATGCAACGCTTTTACCATATCTTTAAACTCGGCTGCCGCATCCCTATCCGCGCTGAAGGCGGATTTGGGCGAAAAATAAAAACCTTCCTGATATCCCCAGCAATTATATTTTGAAGGCTGATCTTTTGGCAGCATAAATTGTCCGCGAACCTCATCAATCGTCATGGGAACGGTTTTCGGTTTTTCCGCTTCGTTAAATTCATAAGCGGGCATCAGTTCCAGCGCGGTAATTCCCAGTTCCTTCAGATGAGGAATTTTTTCAACGATTCCTTTAAAAGTTCCTTTATGAATTGCGCCGGAAGATTTGTGCTTTGTAAAAGCTCTCACATTAAGGCAATAAAGTATGCTGTCTTCATAAGGAATTTTTAATGGCTTATCATTTTCCCATAGATAATCCACCGGCAAGAATCCGCCTTTTAACAAATTGTCCGGTTTCCCCCACTTCTCATGCCCATGGATCACCTTTGCATAGGGATCGGTAAAGACCTTGTCCCCGTCATAAAAATTATATGCGTAACGGCCGGTATCCAAATCCTTGACCGCCATGCTGTAAATAGAGCCGAATTTATTTTGTATGCCAAAGGGAATTCTTTTTTCTCTTCCCGTCTTTTTATCATACAAAATAATTCCGCAATCCCTGCCTTCTTTCATAACTACAGAAAAATAAGTACAATCAGATTCTGTCGTTACGCCTAACGGATATGGTTTATTGCCCTGCCTGCTGTCAACTGTGTACATATCAAACCCCCATTCCTGCTTTTCATCCGTTATTCTTTTGTTGAAAATTATTGTAGGTTTATAGTATAACATAAAAATTTTTTCCTGTGTAAACTTATTGGATATAAATGAAAAAATATTGATAATTTTTACTTTTATTAGTACAATAGAAGTGTATTTACAACAGTATATGGATGAATGCTACAAGGAAGGAGTTTTTATGAAAGATTTTGACACAAATGCCAAACCCGGCAATGAAGAAGATGAAGAAATGATGGTAGAACTGGATCTGGACGATGGATCACATGTAGTCTGCGCGGTCATTACGATTCTGGAATGCCGGAAAAAAGACTATATTGTTTTGCTTCCCTTAGATGAAAACGGGGAAAATAACGACGGGGAAGTATGGTTTTATCGTTATTATGAAGATGAAAACGATACCAATGCGGAACCAGTGCTGGAATATATTGAAGATGATGAGGAATATGAGATGGTGGCGGAAGCTTTCGATGAATACCTTGATAATGAAGAGTTCGATGAACTTATGGATGAATCATAACGTGATCGGATGATCTTAGCTTATCAAGAAAGTACGACGGCCGGCCGGAACAAAGGATCTCCAGCTGCTCTTTGGCTCTTGTCATGGCAACGTACAGGAGCCGTCGTTCCTCTTCGATCTGTTGCGCGGATACCGCTTTATTATGGGGGATTATTTTTTCATTCACATCGGGAATAAATACTTTATCATATTCCAGCCCTTTCGAACCGTGCATAGTGATTAGATGGACACCGTTTCTTTTTTTGCTCTCGTCTTCCGTATTCCTTTGCTGTGGGGAATTTGCAGCTTCGTTCTCATCTTCGGCAGACTGCCATTCATCCAAAGATGCAAGATTACGATAGCTTTCCTGTATGCAGTCCGCAATTTCCATCCAGGTCTCGGAACCTTCTTTTTTTTCGCTTAAAAAAGAATCATATCCTATATTTTTTCTGATATAATCCACTGCCAGATATGGCCTTAGCGTCGATATTCGTTTCAAATCCACAAACAATTTTTGAATTTTTTTCTGCATATAAGGTCTGTCCCGATAATATTCCAAAAGATCCGATTCCGATACTATATGGCTGGAAAGAGCTTCCCTGTGGATATAACGGCACGGTTTGTTCATAATCCGCAGAAAATCTTCCCGTGTGCCCGCCTTGCCAGCCGCAAGATGCGAGGCAGTCTGCTTTGCAAATCGCAAATATGCGGACAGGTCTTTGGATACGGGATGTTCTTTCAGGCAGCCGGTTTTTCCCTGTATATGAAAGGGAATGCCGTGCCGGAATAAAACTTTCGATAATCCGGCGGCCTGAGCATTGGTACGGGAAATAACTGCCGTTTTTTCCAGATTTTCCGGTTTGATTTTTTTTAACTCTTCCACGATGTAACCTTCCTCCTCTTCTTTGGAGGAAAACAGGTGAAGCTTTACTTTTTCCCCGCCCTGTTTTTCAGCCTGAAGATTTTTGGCAAAGCGTTCCCGGTTATCTTCGATCAAAAGGGACGATGCCCTGACGATCTCTTCCCTGCATCGGTAATTTTTATTCAGCACAATTTGCTCCGCCGTCGGATAATCTCGTGCAAACTGCTTCATAATCCCGGGTCCCGCCCCCCGAAACCCATAAATGGACTGATCGTCATCGCCCACGATAAACAGATTGTTTTCCGGCGAGGCCAAATTCCGTAAAATCTTATATTGGAGCGGGCTGATATCCTGGAATTCATCGACCAGAATATGGGAAAAACGTTTCTGCCAGCAAAATAACAGATCTTTATCCGTTGCTAACGCCTTGTCGCACAGAATGATCATGTCATCAAAATCAAGTTTGCGGTTCTCTCTCATAATCCTGTTGTATTCTTCATAGATATACGGAAAATATTTTTCCATAAGATCGTCTTCTTCCGTGTCAGTCTCAGTGGGAAGGCCGACCGAATAAAGTTCTTGTTTTTGGGGATCATCACTGTTTTTCAATCTGCTTATTTCATGGAAAAGTTTGTTGAACGTATCATCGTCCGCATCTTCTATGCGGCACATGGAAAGGCAGTGTTTCATATATTCCTTTTTTTCTTTGGGAGATATGAGAAGCCAGTTCCTGGTCTTACCGCCGGATCTTAAGATCTGGTAGTAAACGGCATGAAAAGTTCCGAAAGAAACGGAGGAATATCCGTTCATCGTCAAACGGGCAAATCTTTCTTTCATTTCCAATGCGGCAGCTTTTGTGAAAGTGATAACGAGAATGCGGTCGGGAGATATTCCGTGATGACAGATTAGATGGCGGATTCGCCGGATCATCAGATAAGTTTTGCCCGCTCCCGGGCCGGCGAGTACCTGCATGGGCCCGGAAGCGTGTATAATAGCCCTTTTTTGGGCCGGGGAAGCTTCCCCGGTTATTTGTTGACATAAGTTGTTCTTCATTCGCTTTTGTGCGCTGCCTCCTTTAATAAGGCTATGCCCTTGCGAATACGGGACAGTGATTCTTCCTTACCCAGAACTTCCATGATTTCGGTCGCACCTGCCGGCGTCATTTGTTTGCCGGATACGGCTGTCCTGACCGGCCACATGGCATAACCATTTTTACAGCCCTTTTTCTCCACATAGGAAAGGAGCATTTGATACAGGGAATCGTTGTCGAAAGCTTCCTGGTTTTCTATGACGGGAAGAAGCTCTTCCAGAACTTCGAGGGAAGACTCCGCCGTTGTTTTCATTTTTTTATGGGTATACATAGCTGTATCGTAATCGGGAAGTTCGCGGAAAAAGTCCACCATGTCCTTGATATCGGGAAAAACTTCGATTCTTGTTTTTACCATTTCCGCTATTTTCTTAAGATCCAGATCTTTGCCGACCGCTTCCTCCAGATAAGGCTCTGCCATGGAATAAAAGGTATCAAAATCCATAGCTTTCATATATTCTCCATTCATCCATTTTAATTTCGTATAATCAAATACTGCCGGAGATTTGGAAATATGATGATAATCAAAAGCCTTTGTCAATTCTTCTAAAGTGAAGATTTCGTCGTTTCCTTCCGGGCTCCATCCTAAAAGGGCTACAAAATTAACGACAGCTTCGGATAAAAATCCCTGCTCGATCAAATCTTCATAGGAAGAATGGCCGCAGCGCTTGGATAATTTATGGTGTTCCTCATCCGTGATCAAAGGGCAATGGACATAGGTGGGAACTTCCCATCCAAAAGCTTCATATAAACGGTTATATTTGGGCGAGGAGGACAAGTATTCATTCCCCCTTACCACATGAGTGATTCCCATCAGATGGTCGTCCACCACATTTGCAAAATTATAAGTAGGATAACCGTCGGATTTGATGAGTATCATATCGTCCAGTTCTCCATTGTCCACCGTAATATCTCCGTAGATTTCGTCCTGGAAAGTCGTCGTTCCTTCCGTCGGATTGTTCTGGCGGATCACATAAGGTATGCCTGAAAGCAGTTTTGCTTCTATTTCTTCTTTCGGCAAATGTAAACAATGTTTGTCATATACATTGATTTCTTTTCCCGCTATGGTGCGGTTTAAAGATGCCAGCCTTTCTTTATCGCAGAAACAATAATAAGCCTCTCCTTTATCGATCAACTGTTTCGCATATTCCAGATAGACGCCCTTCGCCTGACGTTCGCTCTGCACATAAGGACCTGCGCCTTTATCTTTATCTGGTCCTTCGTCATGAATCAAGCCCGTTTTTTCCAAGGTGCGGTAAATGATCTCCACCGCGCCTTCCACATAACGTTCCTGATCCGTGTCTTCTATACGCAGTATAAAATCCCCGCCTTCATGTTTTGCGATTAAATAAGCGTAAAGAGCGGTTCTTAAATTGCCCACATGCATCCGCCCGGTAGGGCTTGGGGCATATCTTGTCCTTATTTTTGTCATTTTTATTCCATTCCTTTCCCCGGTTCCATATCAGGTATTTTTTTTGCGGCGGCCGCCTTAAATCCGGCAACTTCCTTTGACGCCTGAAGGACAGGAATATTCGTTCCTGCTCCGGCCACACATCCTCCCGGACATGCCATTCCTTCGATCAGACAGCCGTTTTTCTTTCCTGCCTTGGCCAACATAAGGATTTTCCTGCATTCCGCAAGGCTTTCCGCATGTTCTATATTGACATCCACATCGGGATAATATTCCCTGATGCATTCTTCAATGGCATTGGCAACGCCGCCGGCCACCCCGTATCCTCTTCCGGCTCCGGTAGCATCCTCCATCTTCGCCGTTGGCTGGATATTGTCTAACTGGATGCCCTTTGCCTCAAACATTCCTGCCAGTTCTTCAAACGTAATGACGAAATCCACATCGGAGCGAATCGTCCTGCGCGAAGCTTCCAGTTTTTTCGAAGCGCAAGGCCCGATGAATACAACGCTGGCATCCGGATGATCCTCCTTGATCTTGCGGGCGGTGGCTACCATTGGGGTCAGCGCATTGGATATCTTGTCGATCGTTTCCGGGAAAAATTTCTTAGCGAGCATCGACCATGATGGGCAACAGGAAGTCAGTAAAAAAGGAAGTTCTTTGGAAGCAACCGCATGAACATAATGCTCCGCTTCCGCCATAGCGCCCATATCGGCACCGATTGCTGTCTCATAGATATCAAAAAAGCCCAGCTCTTTTAAAGCCGTTTTAATCATATCCGGCGTTACTCCCTTTCCAAACTGCCCCACGAACGCAGGAGCAACCTGGGCGATAATCTTCCTGCCCGACTGCATGGCACGGATCAGCTGGAAAATCTGGGATTTGTCCGCAATCGCGCCAAAGGGACAGTTTACCATGCATTGTCCGCAGGATACACACAGATCCGTGTCGATTACTGCTCTGTCTTTTGCGTCGTTTTTAATGGCATTTACCCCACAGGCAGAAAGGCAGGGCCTTACCTGGTGGGAAATTGCATCGTAAGGGCAGACGGTTTTGCATTTTCCGCACTTAATGCATTTGTCCTGATCAATGATGGATTTGCCGTCCTTCATGGAAATAGCTCCCCTGGGGCATACTTCCCGGCAGGGATGAGCCACGCAGCCCATGCATTTATCGGTCACTTCATAACGATTTTCCGGACAGGCATTGCATGCGGAAGGAATAACCTGCATCAGCGGCGGTTCATAATATTTTTCATCGATATCGCTCTCCGCCAGTCCCTGTGTGACATGCACCGGCATGTTTTCCGGCCGCAGCGAAAGTCCCATTGCAAGGCGGATGCGCTCCCGGACAATCGCTCGTTCTCTGTAAATATTCCCGTATTGGGACTCATCATAGTCTACGATCTTATAAGGCAACGCTTCTACATCATTAATCAGATCTTCCGAAGTATAAGCGAGATTGGCTACTTCTTTAAAAACACGTCTGCGTATTTTACGGACCTGTGTGTCGATACCTCTCATTCTTCTCTCCTCTTTCATCGAAAACTTATATGGCCATACTACGTACCAAATAGGCATTCCCTAACTTTGTTAATAATTTATCATTGCGCTATCTATTATTTTTACATAAATGGAACAAGAAATCAAGGTATTTTATTGTGAATCGGGAGGAAAAAGGCTGGAATCCTTAAGGCCGTTCTTTCCAAGCGGCTTAGGGGGTGGCGATTCGGGGCCGTGGGACGGCAATGGGGATGGGTTTCCTTCTGTTGCGTACAATCAGCAATTTCACTTATAAAATGGTCGATCATTAAGGGGGGAAACCGCACGGATGCGGTTTTAGGAAGCTTAGGATACGATGTCCGTTGCTTCCGCCCCCGCTCGGTTTGATGTCATTTCCCCATTTCATTAGTGAAATCTGAAAAACAGGCTTCCCGTTTGAAATATGAGAACGGAAACCATCCATGCAAATAGCAGCTGAAAGGCGATCATTCCTGATGTAAATTTCCATGAGCCGCTTTCTTTTTTTATAGTAGCTACCGTCGCGATGCAAGGAACGTAAAGCAGACAGAAAATCATAAGGCTGAAAGCGTTTAACGGCCCGAAACCGGGACTGGCGTTTTGGATGTTTTGTATAATCGTCTGCATTCCTGCCTGGGAATTGGCATTCGTTACTCCGAATAAAACGGCGAAACTGGAAACAACGACTTCTTTTGCCGAAATTCCCGATATGAGCGCTACGACGATCTGCCACATGCCAAGGCCCGCAGGGGCAAGAACGGGTACTAGAAATCTTCCGATAGATGCGCCGAAACTGTTGGCCGGGTCTTCTACCATTCCACCGATGCCGAAATTCAATACAAACCAAATGATAATGGAGGCAACAAATATGGTAGTTCCTGCTTTGGACAGATAATCTTTCAGTTTGTTCCATACATAAATCCGAATGGTTCTTGGATTGGGCCGTTTGTATTCCGGCAGTTCGATCAGAAGGGAATTATTCTCCTGCTCTTTTTCCATCTTATGTATGATCTTTGCTACAAGTATAGCAATCGCCATCCCGATGACATACATGGAAAAAGCGACGATGGCCGCATAATCCCCAAAGAACATATCGGAAAACAGTACATAAATTGGCAGACGTGCGGAACAGGACATAAAGGGAGTGACAATCATTGTTTTTTTTCTGTCATGTTCTGTTTCCAGGGCGCGGGTTGCCATAATAGCAGGAACCGTGCATCCAAAGCCAAGTATCATTGGAAGAAATGCTTTGCCGGAAAGCCCGACCTTTCCCATCATATGATCCATAACATATGCTACTCTGGACATATAGCCGCTGTCTTCCAAAATAGCGAGAGCCAGAAACAAAATAAAAATATTGGGTATAAAAGTAAGTATCCCTCCCACTCCGGCAATAATGCCGTCCACTATCAAGGACTGCATCCATCCGGAAACATGAATAATGGTAAGGAGATGAGTTGTGCCGTTCGATAACTTGTCCAGACCGATTTCGAAAAATCCTTTCAGGAAATCGCCTACCACAAAAGTAAGGAAAAAAACAAATCCCATAATGAGAAGGAACATGGGAACGCCCCAAACGGGATGGGTAAGCAATGCATCGATTTTATCCGTCCGCTCTTTCTTTTTCTGTTTATAAAACAGGGTTTCATTTACAATATTTTCAATATAGGCGTATTTGGCCTGGATGATCTCTTTTTCATAGCTCCGGTCAACGACATTGGTAACAGAAATGGGATGCTCTTCCCACACTTCCTCATCTTCTTCCAACAGCTTAATAGCATGCCACCGCACGGAAGAATGGGTGGGATAATGGGCCTGCATCATGACCTCCAGCTTGGCGAGTTTATGTTCGATCTCATCCCCATAATAAAGAACATTACCTTTAGAACCCTCCTCATAATGATGAACCACCGCATGAAGGAGGATATCCAGGCCGGTTCGCCTGGCGGCAGAAACAGGGACTACCGGAATGTCCCCGAGCAGTTCCGGCAGACGGTGAAGGTCGATCTCCATTCCCCGCTCCTCTACAATATCCATCATATTCAATGCCAGAACCATAGGCTTGCCAAGCTCCAGCAGCTGCATCGTAAGATACAGATTTCTTTCCAACGAAGAAGCATCCACAATATTGACGATTACTTCGATATCATCATCCATCACGCATTGTCTTGTCACCTTCTCCTCGATCGTATAACAAGTTAGGGAATAAATACCGGGCGTATCTACAAGAGTCAGATGAAAGCCTTCATATTCGGCCTCACCCTCCATTTTTTCCACCGTGACCCCCGGCCAGTTGGCAACTTTTAGTTTAGAACCGGTAATGGCATTGAATAAAGTTGTTTTTCCACAGTTCGGATTTCCTACAAATGCTACATGTACCGTTTTATCTTTATCTATCATTTCCCTGTCAATCATTGCTTTCCTCCTTTGATTTCGATTCCGGAAGAAATATGTTTCCCCAGCGCAAGCCGGGTTCCTCTTACCTGAATAATCAGTGCGCCGCCCTTTTTCCGGTTTAATATCCTGACTTTTGTGCCGTCGTTCAGTCCCAATGCCTGAAGCCTTCTCGTCACAGGTTCTTCTACATATACCCCGCTCACTTCATACACTTCGCCCTTCTGTCCATCATAAAGAGTCATGTCCATCCTCATTTCTGCCCTGTCCAGCTATTGTATCCAACAGTTATGCTTTTGTTTTTGAAATTGATTCTCATTAAATATATCAATTATAGAACCCACAAGAAGGAATGTCAATATCACTCTTATTTTGCTGTTTGTCCATATGATTGTGAAATATGTCGTTTTAAAAAAAATTGGATTATACTAACACGATAAAAAGCACCCAACATACAGTATATTAGGAGTATTCAAAATCTATGAAAGGAGTATTATGCAAGATTATAATTTTAACGAATATTTTGACCGTTTCCCGCTAGCTATGGCATATGTGCCGTGGCAGCATCTTACACAGATTTATGAGGATCTGGATGAAGCGTACTGTACCGGCACGATCTTTCCCGAATTAACGAAACCCTTTACAGGAAGGAGATGTGTTCAATGAGCCATAAAATGAATGTTGAGCAGGAAAATATGCTGCGAAATATAGGAATTGTCGATTTCGTAACGGTGGAAATGACGCAATATCTGGACACCCATCCTTTCGACAGAGAAGCGATGGAATATTTTAATCATTATATGCGCATGAAAAATCAGATGATGCGTGATTATGCCATGAAATATGGCCCGCTCTCCCTTTCCGTAGCAGATACATGCAGCAAAGAATGGAAATGGGCGCTTCAGCCTATGCCCTGGGAAGGAGGATGTTAAGATATGTGGAATTATGAAAAAAGATTACAGTTTCCGGTAAAAATTACGCAGCCCAATGCAAAGCTTGCCCAGGTTATTATCAGCCAGTTTGGAGGCCCCGACGGAGAACTTGCAGCGTCTATGAGGTATCTGTCACAGCGTTATTCCATGCCTTACAATGAGGTAGCAGGACTTTTGACGGATATCGGAACGGAAGAACTGGCGCATATGGAAATGATTTCCGCTATCGTGTATCAGCTGACAAAGGATCTTTCCATGGATGAAATCGTTGCTTCCGGCTTCGATAAATATTATGTTGATCATACACTCGCCCTCTGGCCGCAGTCGGCGGGAGGAGTTCCTTTCAACGCTTGTGTGTTCCAGTCGAAAGGGGATGCGATTACGGATTTGACGGAGGATATGGCGGCAGAGCAAAAAGCCAGAACTACCTATGATAATATTCTTCGCCTGGTTCATGACCAAGAAGTCTGCGACCCTATCCGTTTTCTGAGGGCAAGGGAAATTGTGCATTTCCAGAGATTCGGTGAAGCAAACCGGAAAGATTGTAGTAAATGAAAACACAAAAAATCACTAAAACGCATACCCACACGCCCCTCAAAGCTATGGACTTCAGCTTTCGCACCCAAAGAAGGGACAAGCCTATAATGCCAGTATTTAGAGTAGAAAAAATCAAAGATTATACGATTCTGCCGATCAATCCATACAGGTTTTATCCCCCGCTTCTTTCCATACCGAATTTATATCCGACACCTAACAAAGTTTTTATATATGCTGGGTTCTTGCTGATTTCTCTTTTCCTCCTTGGCCTCAATTAAAATTAGAAATGCTTTTCCCGTTAAACCTTTAAATCCAAATTTGCACCAGCCTCCGCTTCTTGTTTTGTATTTGTTTTACCATTATTGTCTTCTTTGGCTGCTTCAATAATTGTCCGAATATCTGTATTGTTCAGATAAATTATGCCCTCTTTGGAAGCCGCCAATTTTTCATTTAGAAGCTGTTCCGCTTTGTTTGGAGTTGATTTTTCTTCTATCTTTCCATCTGCGCTATCTTTTTTTACTTCTTTCTTTTCTTTTAAAGTTTCAAATAATTCTTTTTCCTTTTCAACTGCCTTTTCTTTTGTCTTTTCAAGTAGTTTCTCAGAATTTTTCTTCCTTTCTTCCCGGAGTTTATCGCTCAGTTTTAACATACCATCATTTCTGCCCTGCATTCTGCAATGATATTTTCCGTTTTCATCAATATAACTATGCTGATATACTATCGTCCAGCCACTGGCTTTCGCCATGCTTTCTGCCAATTTAGACATAGACTCAACGCCTTTTATCATGTCTTTCATGTCCTTCTCTTTTTCGGGGTCATTCTGCATTTTTTCCAAGAGTTTTGGATTAACAGTCAGTGACTTTCCGTTTTGGGCTGATGAACAGGCATTTCCAACCTTAAAATCTACGCTTGGAACAAGTTTTGCTAGTCCATTTGCATAATCCGTTGTCTTTTTCCCCTTACTACTTCCCAATGTTTCTGTTGTTTTTTCTGTTTCCTTTTTCTTTGTGCTGTTCTCTGTGTCATTTTCTACTACGCTCTGCGTTGCATAGCTGCTATAATTGTTTGTAATCTCCATTGCCATGATTTTTTCCTCCTTGATAATAAATTTATTTGAAATCCATTTCCATGTTACATTTATAGCATTTTAAATAATTTCGGACAAAATTTGATCTTTGTTAATGTTTGTTCCATAAATTTGTTAATGTTTGTTAAAATTCTTTATCTTTGCGTTTCCCTGCCTCGTTTCGGCTGCTTCGCTTACCGCAAGATATTGCCCATGTTCTGCTTGATTGTGTCGTACTGCTTCACTTTATAAAATTTCCAAGAAACTCTGCCATTTTTTGTCTTGCGTGCATAGTAAGGGGTAATTTACACTATTCCCGTATAGTGTACTTGCCGCTTCTCATAAAATATAGAGAAACCTTCAAAGGAGAAAGTTTATGCCAAAAACGGATAACGCTCCTACACCTGATACACAAATACGAGTGGAAAGCCTTTCCAATGAAGAAAAGCATTTCATGGAAGAAAGTCTTTCCATAGATAAAATGAGGCTGACTGTTACCAACATCTACCCCGCCTTTCAAAAAAAATCAGAACAGGAAACCCGACAGGAAATCGGGGCACGGCTCTATCAGATTTTCAAAAACTATGCGTAAATCCCTTACAAAACAGTCATACAAACAGTATGATTTGTTTGACATTGGGTATTGCGCCTTACGTTTTGGGAGGTAGATACTAAATGTATGACGCATTGTATGCGCGACAGTCAATCGAAAAAAAAGACAGCATATCCATAGAAAGCCAGCTTGAATATTGTAGATACGAAGCCCGCGGGGAATCCTGCATCGAATATATGGACAAAGGTTTTTCAGGCAAGGACACCAACCGTCCCGGATTTGAAAAAATGATGAATGATATTCGCGCGGGCAATATAAAGCGTGTCATTGTCTACAAACTTGACCGTATCAGCCGTTCTATTCTGGACTTTGCAAACATGATGGAGATATTTCAGAAATATCATGTGGAATTTGTTTCTTCCACGGAAAAATTTGACACGTCCACGCCGATCGGCAGGGCGATGCTAAATATCTGTATCGTGTTCGCCCAACTGGAACGGGAAACGATACAGAAACGTGTAGCGGACGCTTATTATGCAAGGTGCAAGCGCGGCTTTTACATGGGCGGGCGTATTCCCTACGGCTACCGTCTAACAAACACGGTTATTGACAATATCCGCACTTCCATGTACGAGGAAGTCCCGGAAGAAAGCGAACAGCTAAAGCTAATTTACTCCATGTATGCGGACACGGACAATTCTCTCGGAGATATTGTGCGGTACTTGAACGAACACCAGATTAAAAATCTGCGTGGTGCAAACTGGAATACCGCCCGTATCAGCGAAATGCTCCGCAATCCTGTGTATGTGCAAGCTGATATTGACGTGTATCAGTTTTTCCAAAGTCAAGGCGCTAACATCTATAACCCGGCAAGTGATTTCACGGATTATAATGCCTGCTATCTCTACAAAGGTACGGTTTCCACTTCAAGAAAGCAATGTGACCTTTCTGACAAGGAAATTGTGCTTGCGCCGCATAAGGGGTTTATCCCCTCTAAGACATGGTTAGCCTGCCGCATACGGTGTCTGAACAACCGGCAGTCCACAAAGACCTGCAAACCGAAAAATTCATGGCTTGTAGGCAAAGTAAAATGTGGAAAGTGCGGTTATGCGCTGACAATCCGCAAGGCAAAAACAAAATGGGGACGTTACTTTGTTTGCAGCCAATCGGGAAGCCGTGGAAGCAACTGCACAGGGGCGGGCTGTACGGTTTATGCAGACGTTTTGGAAGAATATATGCTTGGCGCAATTAAAGAAAGACTGTCGGAGTTTCAAAACCTCTCCTGTCTATCTGAAACAGGAGAAGAACAAAAGAATATGACGAAAAAAGTCCGTCTGACACAGATTGATGAAGAAATCGAAGAACTTCTCTCCAAAGTGTCCGGGGCAAGCGGCGTTCTGATGAAGTACATAGACGAAAAAGTATCAGAACTGGACGCGGAACAAAAGGCTTTGCAGGAAGAAATCGTTACGGCAAATGTCACAGACACAGAGGGCAGATTGAAGCAGATAACCAATCATGTGAAAACATGGGAAATGCTCTCTTTCGAGGACAGACAGGCGGTAGTCGATACACTTATCAAAGTTATTCGCATTGCAGACGGAAACATTGAGATTACTTGGAACATTTAACCATTAACCATGAAAGATTGAAGTACAGCATTTTGAGGGAAATATTTTATGAGATATTTTTACTTCAATCCTCCCGTTTCGGTGAAGCCCTGAGAATCGTACAGGATCGATTGAACAGCAAGAACTTCTATGCGTTTAATCCAGGGTTTGACTGCTCGAAATAACATTTAATAATCAGCGTTTTATTAAATATATGATTTAGACGAACCTCACTGATTTAAGTAAATTCCGGCAAAAGTATCTACCATTTGAAGCAATACTTTCGCTGAATACAGAAAAGTGAAAGCATCAAACATTTTCACCGATGCTTTCACTTTATTCGTTCATCTACCCATTCTCTAACTGGCGGTTTTTCTTGGCATTCTTGCATTCCAATCATAAATTTTTCTGTTTTCCGCCATATTTGTTTTTTGGTATGCGGAATAATCCCGCTGTGTATATTCTGTTTCAGGCTGTGATTTAAATATTCATCTGGATTTATTTCAGGCGAATAAGGTGATGTAAAAAATAATTCTATTTCATCCTTATGCTCTGACAGCCATTCTGCAGCAATCGGTGTCTGTCCCCTTTGGTGCAAATCCTTTGATGTGATGTGCCTGGTTATTGATTCCGGTTTCATCTCCCCAAATGATTACAATATATTGAAAAATTCCACATATTATTACTTTTTTTAACCACCAAAGTAATATGTGGAAATCTAAGGGAAGATATCATCTGCAATTTCCGCTGCTATTTTCTCTCTCTTCTGAATCTGTTCATAGAATGCTGCATACACCGGCTGCACTCTTTCCCATATCTATATCTCCTATTTCAAAAACAACCCCGCTTCCCGATTCACAATCCGCCGGAACACCAGGGATACCTGCCCTCTGTAGATTTATTTCCTGTTCATAAAATCCCAATACGCCTGCATACTGTACTGGTAATATGCCGCCGTCTTTTTCTGGAGCAGCAGCTTCATGTCGCCAATCTGCTTCTGGAACATATCCATGAAATCCGTCCTGTCATTTAATCCCATAGCCCCGGCTTCCATCGGAAGGGAAGTAAATCCCCCCAGCTTCTTTACCCCCATATGTGCTTCCAAAGCACGCATCTCCACAACAGTCGCTGACTTGGGATTTATCTCGTTGATATGTATGGTCTTTTCAAATTCATTCCCATTCTCATCAACACCCTTTGCAATGATTGTCGGATCATCCTCTGTTGAATCTTCCGCATACTTAAGATAATAAGACAGCCCTGTACCGTTCCCTCCTGTCCACAACATATCTTCATCTGTAAAAATATTATAGACTTTTGGAGTATCTGCCACATTGTTTACCTGCTCCGCAAAACTCCTTTTTACCGCATTCTGCTGTGCCTTTCTTGTTCCCTGCCATGCCTGATATCCTGCTGTCCCTATTCCATTTACATTCATTTTTTCAAATCCTCCGCTATTGTCATTTATTCAA
>OFGL01001039.1_pt1 | contig 18767 bp, 16 predicted proteins | sample 1521801 | NCBI WGS metagenome assembly OFGL01 (sample SAMEA3504085, study PRJEB24116) | mouse gut metagenome | biome: mouse gut; feature: mouse-associated habitat; material: faeces | place: Denmark | collected 2011 | reverse complement strand
TATCCGACTTGATGCCGTCTTTGGTCTTCAGATCAACTCTCTGAATGCCGCCGTAAACGGTGGCAAAAGTCCACCAGTTGTTGCGGTCATAACGGTAATACAAACCGGCCAGATACGAATCAATGTCAATCTCAGATCCAATCGTCGAGTAATGATGCTTGCCGTCGCCGTTCATGTCGTAATTACCCTTGCGGTAGGACAGGAACAGGCCCAGCTTGTTGTTGAGATCATGCTGCAAGTCGCCGCCGGCTTCAATGCCCCAGATATCGGCATCCATATCAACCGGCGCTTTGATGTTGGTATAATGGTAAATCGGATTCACCCAAGCGTTGTACAAGGTACTCTTGCAGAGATTATCTTTATCATCTTCTGCAGATAAGCAAAAATCAGGCAGCAAGCTGTTGACAGTGACCTTGCTTTTGATGTTGCCGACCAGAGAACGTGTTTGTTCAACAGCAGCGGAATGTAAGCCTGTATAAGCGATAACTTCGGCAACAACCTTGTTGCTGGCGCCTGGAACAGGTGTGTCCGGCGTCTCTGGAATATCCGGTAAAACAGGATCCGGTTCCGGCTCAGGCGTTATTTCAAAGTCTGGATTTACAGTGCTGTCCATAACCAAATACCAGGTAGAACCATCTGTTTCTCCATTTTTGTTCCTTTCTGCCAGCCATAAATAAGGTGAACCATATACTCTGTTGACGGTAATTGTTTCGTCATCCGGGTTGGTATCATTCAGAGCTTCTAAGAATACCACGCTGGTTCCAATATCCGGAACTTTGCTTAATGAGTATACATTAACCTTGTAATCTCCGCTTAATTCTCCGTTAACAGAGACTTTGTCTGCTGTCCAAGCGTTATCTTTTTTGCCGACGTTAACATTGAGTTGTGAAGCTGCAGCTGTTAGATTTTTAATTTTTAAGTTGTCATAATAGTTATTATGCAAATCAAAAATCGAATTTGTAAAGCTTAAGTTTGTAACCGGATCTTTGCCGTCAACGCCGGTTAAAAACTGTCCGATACTGTGTGTGCCGTCAGCTTGAGTAAATTCACCAAATTTTAAAGTAACATCGTTGACATTTATATTGCCGGAGTTAACAATATCATTATTTATAATAACTTTGTTATTGCCGTTTCCTTTTATTGTCAGGTTAAACTGCTGATTATAGTCATATTTGCCATTATTTAACTGTCCGCCTTCAATAGAGTCATTAAAAATAATGTTTCCTCCTTGGAAGGCATCCAGAGTTAATGCCGGTACCACAGAAAATTTTTTCATAAATATGGCTTGATATTTTCGTTGGCCGTTAAGTTTGTTTTCAGCATAATTGCCGCTGAAAAAAATGTCTTTGCCGCGAGAGGCGATGGTAATTGGTTGGGAAGAATAGACTGCCGGCGCAAAAGTGTCTTCAAGTAAAGCATAGTTATTAATAAAGCTGCCACTGATAACACCTACTCGGTTTGTATTTGTGATTACCAATCCTAAAGCACCATTTCCAATAGCATAATTACCGATAAAATCAGCAAAAATATTATTGATTTTTCCGTGGTTGTATATTACGGCGCCGGCATATGAATTGGCGATCGCGTAATTTTTAATAAAATTTCCTGAAATCGTTGCGATCTCACTGCCGCTGTCATTCATAATTGCACTGCCATAGCCATGAGTGTTTCCATCAACATGATTGCCAATAAAATCGCCGGTAATATTTTTGATTTCATAACCATTATAAATAGCACCGCCGTAAGCATAAGTTTCATTGGTCGTAGAATTGTTTATAAAATCGGCCCGTATATCTCCGATGTATCCGCTTTCTGAAGAAAAGGAATAACTGTTGTGGATAGCACCGCCATTATCTGTTGCCGTAAGATTGAAAAAGTCGCTGGCAATATCATTTTTGTTGATTGTATGGCCGTCCTCAATTCTGGCATGGGATTTTAGTCCCGTTTTAATTTGATATTGGTAATAATATGGCGTCACATTACCGTCTTGTGTCAGATAATAATCAGCAAACATTGTGCTGTTATCGGGATCAAATTTTGATTTATCTATTGTTTCAAGGGTATAAGCTCCTGCTTTTCCCAAAGTCGGGGTGAGAGGGGCGGCAATTGCGGGCGCACTCCAAAAAGTCGTCGCCGTTAACGCAATTGCTAAAGATGTATATTTAGTCATTTTATCGTGTCCTTAGCAAAATGAATTTTAACGATCATTTTTTTGATACATTTTGCTTCTTCGCCATGTCTCTTGCTAACCTATTGATAATCTCAAAATCTTCTTGATCTTAAATTTTCTTTGCTGTACCATTTGTCTGTATCAAAAAAATGATCCTTTTTTTGATACAGAATCGTCAGAGGACAATAAAAATATCCGCATAAAAAAAGCACCTTGTAAAAGGTGCTTTTTAAGGTTTTTGGGCTTTGAAACTTATTGCGGGGCGCCGAAAGATTTCATTTTCAGTTTGTTCCAGCCGCTGTTGTTCTTTTTTTCTTCGGCGGCGCGTTTCGCTTGTTCGACCTGGGTCTTCTGTTCCCATTTGCGGATCGGTTCACTGCGTTTGTTAACAATCTTGCGCTGTTGTTCGTTTTGGACAACGCCGACCGGGAGCAGTTGGTTGAGAAGCGCCGGAGAAACAAATTCGGCATGTTTGGGGCCGAGGGCTTTCAGCATGGCGTCAATAATTTCGGCGCCGGGTTTAAAGTTGTAGACATGGACGCTGCCGCCGTAAAAGATGGCAAAAGAATGACAGGGCGAAGAAATCAGCACGTCGGTGTAGTCGATACCGCGGATAAAGCGGATAATGATTTTGGGTTCGATGATGCATTGTTCGGCCTGATCAAACAAAACGTTACTCTCGCTGCTGAGAAAATAGCGGCTGATCATATCGCGGACCGGTTCTCCCATCACGCCGCAAAAGCCGCGAATCGGAAATCCGTCAAGCGTATAGCCCTCGTATTCCTCGTTTTGCGGGAAGACTTCGTAACAAAAAACCTGTTCTGCCTTAACGATATTGTCGATGGCAAATTTACCGGCCTCGTCAATAAACCGCTGCTGCGGGTTAACGGCGTTTTCTTCCGCAACCGTTTCGCGCTTCCACGAGCCTTCGGGCTGACTGAAAGCCTGAACGCCCTCGACGGTCTGAGCGGAACCGGCCAACGGCCAAAAGGCCAGAAAACCGGATAAAAGCAGAATTGGTAATTTCATAAACAGTTCCTCCGAATAATATATCTGATTATAATAAATCGTTGTCGCTTTCTCAAGTGATAAATTCGTTTTACTGATCGCCGATACGCAAAGCTTCGATGAAGGCGGACTGCGGAATTTCGACTTTGCCGAACTGCCGCATTCGCAATTTGCCTTTCTTTTGTTTGTCGAGCAGTTTGCGTTTGCGGGTGATGTCGCCGCCGTAGCATTTGGCGGTAACGTCTTTGCGCAGGGCAGAAATGGTTTCGCGGGCAATTACCCGGCCGCCGATCGCCGCCTGAATCGGAATTTTGAACAAATGCCGCGGAATCAGATCCTTGAGGCGCTCACAAATTTGGCGTCCGCGCGATTCCGCCTCCGAACGGTGGCACAGAAAAGCCAACGCGTCCACCGGTTCTTCGTTGATCAGGATCTGGACCTTGACCAGATCCGATTCCTGATGGCCGACAATTTCGTAGTCAAAACTGGCATAACCGCTGGTAATCGATTTCAGCCGATCGTAGAAATCGAAAACGATTTCGTTGAGCGGGATTTTGTAGACGACCATCGCCCGGCTGCCGGCATAGGTCAGTTCCTCCTGTTCGCCGCGGCGGTCGTTGCAGAGTTTGAGCACGGCGCCCAAATATTCGTCCGGTACCAGAATGGTGGCGCGGACCAAAGGCTCTTCAATCGAGCGAACGGTAGACAGGTCGGGCATATCGGCGGGATTGCACAGCGTGATCTGTTCGCCGTTGGTCATGTTGAGATTATAGGCAACCGAGGGCGCGGTGGTGATCAGATCGAGGTCAAACTCCCGTCCCAGACGTTCCTGAATAATTTCCATATGCAGCAGGCCGAGGAAACCGCAACGGAAACCAAGGCCGAGGGCTGCCGAATTTTCGTTTTGGTATTCGATGCTGGCGTCGTTGAGCTTGAGTTTGGCCAAGGCGTCTTTTAGGTTTTCGTACTGGCTGCTGTCGACCGGAAAGATGGAACAGAATACCACCGGAACCGAAGGTTTGAAGCCTTGCAACGGTGCGGCGCAGGGAAGGCGGTTGTCGGTAATGGTGTCGCCGATGCTGCAGTCGCTGACGCTTTTTATGCTGGCGGTAATAAAACCGATTTCGCCCGGATAAAGCGCTTCCGCATCCTGCATTTTAGGGGTGAAGACCCCCACTTTGTCAATTTGATAAACCGCATTGTTTGACATCATGCGGATTTGTTGTTTTTTGCGGATGATGCCGTCTTTGACCCGCACCAGAATGATTACGCCGAGGTAGGAATCGTACCAGCTGTCGATCAGCAACGCCTGCAGCGGCGCTTCACGCTGGCCCTGCGGTGCCGGCAGCCGGGTTACGATCGCTTCCAACAGCTCGGGAACGCCGAGACCGGTTTTGCCGGAGGTTTCAACCGCGTTGGAAGCGTCCAAGCCGATCACGTCTTCGATTTGGCGGCGGACTTTTTCGGGTTCGGCTGACGGAAGGTCGACTTTATTTAAAACCGGGATGATTTCGTGGTTGTTGTCAATGGCGAGATAGACGTTGGCCAGCGTTTGCGCTTCCACACCCTGAGTGGCGTCGACCACCAGGATCGAACCTTCGCACGAGGCCAGCGAACGGCTGACTTCGTAAGAAAAGTCGACGTGTCCGGGGGTGTCCATCAGATTGAGCTGATAGGTTTTGCCGTCGGCAGCGGCATAGTTCAGCCGCACCGTCTGGGCTTTGATCGTAATGCCGCGCTCGCGTTCGATATCCATTGAATCGAGGACCTGTTCCTGCATTTCGCGGCTGGTAAGGCCGCCGCAATATTCGATCAGGCGGTCGGCAAGGGTGGACTTGCCGTGGTCAATGTGGGCGATGATTGCAAAATTGCGAATTAAATTTAAATCGTCAGACATCTCATTCCTTGTTTTAATTAATCTTTTGATTAACTCATAAATAGGGCAAAAAAAAAGATTAGGCAATATAATATTGATTATAGTCGTCAAATATGATATTAATGAATATGTATCCGGACAGGAGGTAAACAATGAGAAAAATGATTGATGTTGATTTCGGTTCTTCCCGTTATGACCAACTGGTTGAACTACGCTATAAAATCCTTCTGGAACCGCTCGGTTTGAAGTTTCTGGATATGTATCGCGAAAAGGAAATGGGGTATCTGCATATCGGCTGTGTCGAAGGGCTGGACGACAGTTTGGTCGGCGGTTTGATGCTGGCCCCGCTCAATGATGAAGAAATCCGCATGATGCAGGTGGCCGTCGATACCAAATACCAGCGGGAGGGGATCGGCCGCGAGATGGTAAAATATGCCGAAGCCAGGGCGAAAGAAGCCGGATATTCCCGCATTGTGATGCATTCGATGCTGTCGGTGGTTCATTTTTACGAGAAAATGGGATATCGGCAGGAAGGCGACATCTTTGAAGAAAACGGGATTACCTTCGCGCGGATGGTAAAGGACTTATAAAACAGGATCGGCCGATGACGGAAACTTTTCAGGAACTTAAGAAAAAACTGACCGAATTTTATTGCCGGATGCGTGACAGCGACGAATTGGAAGCCGCGTTTAACCAGTTGGATACCGATTGCGAACTGCGCGGGATTGTTGAGGCGATGAAAGAGAGTTTTCCGAAAGAGCCGACGCTTGGTGACGAATATTCGATGTATTTTGCCTATGCGGTAATGCGGCCCGAGGCTCGTACCGATAAAGACCGCAATCAATGGCTGCAACATACCAAAAAATTTATTAACCGTTGTCCGCCCGATCCGAAACTGGCCGGTCATCTGTGCAGTGTGATCATGCGGCTGCCGGAAATGGGCGGCTCAAGCGGCGAAACGTTTAATTATGGTCTGCGGGCATTGAAACTGCTGCCCAAAAACTTTGCCCGCCATGCCGATTGTACCAAGGCGGTTGAAAAAATGGCACGGACCGATTTTCGCTCTTTGCTTGAAAAAGCCTGCAGTCAACCCGACTATCAAAAGCAATTGCGGGCCTTTGACCGGGCGCTGGCGCGTTTGTCCGATATTCCGTCGGGAGAGCGTTACCGCGGTTTGGACGAGTGTATCCGGGCAATGGCCCCGGTTTATCATCAGACCGAATGGGGACGGCAGGAGTTGCCGCGCAAACGGCGTTTGGCTTCCAACCGGATATTTAAAAGTCTGCCGCACAATGTTCAGCAAATTATCCGCAACCGCAAAAACCAGAACGATTGGCTGAGTAAATAAATTACCCCAAAAACGGATCAATTCCGTTTTTTTAATGTTTTGAAAACCTCCGGATAAGCCGGGGGTTTTTGAGTTTGAAAGGTTGGGCAAAGAATGCCGCCGAACGGGGAAATTCATGCATGTAAAAAAACACCGCCGTAATCAGCGGTGTTTTTTGAAAAAACTTTCAGGATAACTAGAATCCTTCGGTATCCAAGCGTTTGCGAAGTTGCTTACGGGAACGTCTGATTGCCTCGGCCTGACGGCGGGCTTTTTTCTCAGAGTTCTTTTCGTGATGGCGGCGCAGCTTCATTTCGCGGAAAACACCTTCACGCTGCATTTTCTTCTTCAGAACTTTCAAAGACTGACCGACATCGTTACCGATAACAGTAACTTGAACCACTTAAATCACCTCATTTCAATTTTTCGTTTATTACAAAATTGCTTTTTATTAGCATACCCGAACGATAATTGCAACCTTTTTTTGTTATGGCTGCCTAAGCGATGATGTTGGGCATGATTTTGGCTTCGATCGACTCTATTTTCTTTTTGACGCCGCTGCGCATATTGCTGAGTTGTTTGGCAGTGGCAAAATCAATTGTCGAATTGCGGGAGACCAAATGCCGGATATCGGAACACACCCGTCTTTCCTCCAGCCGCAGTTCACACAGTTGATGAGTCAGTTTGCTCAAATTGTCATTTTTAATCATTAAGAAAAATCCTCGGATTTGTAAGGTAGCGTTTACGCCGAAAAATTTTACAGACAACATTTTTGTAAAATTTGTGTTGAAATATACCACATTTATGCTAAAAAAGCAACCAATATTTATTTGACATAGGAGTTTTACATGAACCAGATCAAACGAATCGGAATTTTAACCAGCGGCGGCGACTGCGCCGGCTTAAACGCGGTCATTCGCTCGGTTGTTAATGCAGCCACTCTTAAAGGATGGGAAGTTTACGGCATTAAGTTCGGCACCGACGGCCTGACCAACCGGCCTTTGCAATACGACGTTTTGACCCCGGCGAACTTTTCGAACACGCCGTGGCCGCGTCTGAGCGGATCTTACCTCGGTTCGCTGAACAGCGGCGTCAAGTTGGAATCGATGGAAACTCTGTCGCAAAAGTTCGGCGAAGGCGCCCGTGAGCTGAAACTGGACGCGCTGGTTGTCGTCGGCGGCGACGGCAGCATGAACATCGTCAGCAACTATTGCCATATGGCCGGCATCAGAATGGTCGGTATTCCGAAGACGATTGACAACGACACCCCGATTACCGACGCTTCGGTCGGTTTTGCTACCGCCTGTCAGGTTTGTACCAGTGCTCTCGACGCTCTTGAACTGACGGCCCGTTCCCACAATCGCGCCCTGATTCTCGAAGTGATGGGACGTGACGCCGGACACTTGGCGATGCATTCCGCCATTTCGGGTTTTGCCGATGTTTGTCTGGTACCGGAAATTCCCTATAAGATCGATTCGATCATCGCCAAACTGAAATCGATTAAGGAAAGCGGCCGCAATCATGCCCTGATCGTGGTATCGGAAGGCGTGAAGCGCGAAGACGGCCAGCATGTTTCCGCCGCCACCAACAAAATCGGCGAAACGGTTTACGGGGGTATCGGCCAGTATCTGAGCGCCGAACTGAACAAACGTTATAAAGAATTTCAGACCCGGGTTACCACGCTGGGCCATGTTCAGCGCTCCGGCGATCCGCTGCCGACCGACCGTATTCTGGCGACCATGTTCGGTGCCAAAGCGGTTGCCTTGTTGGAAGAAGGCAAGACCAACCGGATGGTGGTTTGGAAAAATCACCGCATCGAAGATTATGATATCGACGAAGTGGTTAAAGAAGGCACCACGTTGTTGGATGTCAGCAGCGATTATGTCAAAACCGCCCGTGCCGTCGGTATGTATGTCGGCGAAGAATAAAATGCGGTGCGGGTGTTGAGTACCCGCAACCATGCGAATGCCCAACCCCGAAGACGGCTGTGCAAGGCTGTTTTCGGGGGTTTTTATTGTCTGGCGGGTGAGGCTTGCCGGGAAAGCCGATTGACAGTTTTTGCAACCTAAAGTATAAAAAGAAAGTCCGTTGCGGCAACAACGGACTTGACTAAAACTAGAAAGGAGTTAATCCATCTAATTCCTAACTATGGTTTTAGATTAGCTTATTTTTTTATAGATGTCAATTTATAAAAAACAGGCGTTAACTCCTTTCGCTTACGGAAAGGAGCAAACAATGATAATAAAGTTTATTATTATCATTAAGAAAATAAAAATTTTCTTCCTGATCAGGAAGTAGATTTTGGAAAGGGGAGCAAGTGATTGCTCTCCTTTTTTGTTGTTAAATCAGCCGATTTTTTGGAGAGGCAACAAATTGTTTTTAAACTTTTGGTCGAAAAAACTTGACTGTTGACAAAAATTTCGTACAATATTTTTATAGATATATTCAGAAAGGGTTGTGCCATGTTCAACAATAAAATACGCAAAGCATTAGGAATGAAGCCGGTGTCCGAGACCAAAACCGACCGCAACGGAAAAACGACGGTTACCGATTATTTTCCCGATTTTTCGGTCAAAGAAGTTGCGGAATATCGCGAGATTGACGGCGAACGCGTCAAAGACGGCAGCCATATCGTCTACGACGGCAAAGGCGCGGCGCTTTCGGTAGAGTATTATAACAGCGGAAAAATCACCGAATCGACCGAATATGATTCCGACGGCGGCAAAAAGGTCAGCAAGTTTTCCCGCGGAAGGTTGAGCGAAGTGACCGAACATCGTGCCGACGGCAGTAAGATTATCAATGACTATAGCGACGGCTATGTATTCAAAACCAGAGTCGGTGCCGACGGTCAGGCAATTTCCGCCAGCCGTCTGTATGATCTTTCCGGCAAACCGGCCACCGCAGTCATGACCAAAGAAAGCCGCAAAAGAGCCTATGTAAAGGCTTATATCAACGGATTTGCCATCGGTGAGACCATCGGCCTCGGCCGTGCCGTCGATCCGGAAAAGGCGGCGGAATCGTGCCGTCAGAATACTTTGTACAATGCGGCGGTAAAAGCGATTGAAAAAGGCGATCAGGGACGGTTGGAAGAAATTACCAATCAGGCGCTGAAACAAAAGCAATTGCTGGGCAACGAAGATTTTCAGAAACTGGTGCAGCAATGCTACGAAGCAACCCATGCCGAAGTTGCCGCAACCGATATTTCCAAATTTCAGGCCGCTTTTCATCAGAAGCTGGAAGAAAGCGGTTATCAAAAGTTGACGCCGGCAGCGAAAGCGAGTTCGTCTTTGCGCAAAATGCGCGAAGCAGTCGGTGAGAAGAATGAGACGACCGTCAAGACGGAAAGCAACGAAAAATCGTCGCCGACGGTGGAAAAGCCCAACCGTCAGATGATGCCGCCTCAGGTGGAACGCGACACTTACTAAGAACAAAACCCCGGACGTGTTTCCGGGGTTTTTCTTTTACGAGAGAGAAAGTCGGGGCAAACGGACGGTAATGGTTTGACCGTATTTCAAGGCGGTTGTTCGGTCCGGCGTAAAGGGAGAATGGTCTAAATAAAAAAGGAGAGCAAACATTGCTCTCCCAAAATCTATTTTCTTATCAGAAAAAAGATTTTTAATCTTCGTATGACAATAATAATTTTCACTATCATTGCCGTCACTCCTTTCGTTTGTATGAAAGAAGCTGACAAGCTTATCTATCAGTTGTCATTGACAAATTATAAAATTAAGCTTATACTGTAACCATGTTGATTGAAGTTACACGTCAACTTCTTTCAGAGGTTACTGAAAACCCGGTGTTCCTGCACCGGGTTTTTTCTTTATAAGGTGTTCTGAGTGTCCTGTCAATCGGGCGCTTTTGTTTTTGGAAGGCAAAGGCAGCGCGGCGTTTTTGCGGCCGGCGCGAGCGGTTGACTGCGATAAAAAGCGCAGCGAGAGCCGGTCCGGGAATCGGAGAAAAACCGGCCGAAATCGGGGTTGAAAAAGAGAGTTGAAAGCGGTGCGTCCCGCAGATCGAAAGAAAACATCCCGCAGCGGAAATTATCCGGGAAGCGGGAGATCGTCGGCAAAAGACTGAGAAACGGGGCCGAAAAAGGCGGCCGAGGAGGTGATGTTACCATTACACAAAAAATGGCATCCTCAGGACAAAGCAGAGGCTCCCCGGGCCGAAAAAGGCGGCCGGAGAGTTAGCGTTACCATTACACAAGAAATGGCATCCTCAGGACAAAGCAGAGGCTCCCCGGCCGATAGTCAGTGACCGGGGGTATCATCTCAGTAAATTGCTTAATAGTCAAGAGTGATGTTGACTATTGTTCCCTGGCGCAGTGCAAGATAAAAGCGATAATCTTGCCCAAGGCGCGCTGGGTTTCCTCGCTTTGGCTGAATACAAAAGCTTCAAACTCCTTAAGGTTGCGGATCGGTTCGTCGTTTAGATCGTTTGGTTCGCGACCCGAAGTGGTGGAAACGGTTGTTTTGTTTTGGTTGGAAATCGGTTGGCCCATGACTGCCCTCATGCAAAAATAAAGTTAAAGTCGGGGCTGAAAGAAAAGGTGGCCGGGGAGTTAGCATTACCATCACTTGTGAAATGGCATCCTCGGGACGAACCAGAGGGCTCCCCGGCCGATAGTCAGTGACCGGGGATATAATCTCAGTTATTTTATGAAGAGTCAATAACTGAGTTACAGCATTTATATCCCATGCTGCACAAGTGCTAACAGACGAATGCTAATTCGTCCGGACTATCTCTAGCCCTACGGATACCTGTTTGATAGGTATGGTTTAAAATAATAATGAATGAGGCTTACTTGCAAAATCATTGTTGCGACTGTATTTCTCTATACTACTATTGAAGTATATAAAACTATTGTGCAAAGTCAAGCTAATTTATATATTTCAATAAATAAGCTTTAATAATTTAGTTTTAGGCTATCAATGTTAGTAAACAAAAGAAAGAATCAGGGACGAGTTAATCAGATTATTCTTGAGATGAAAAAAGCAAGAATAAGTAAAAAGATTACTAGGTACAAATTAGCCCGAGATATCGGATTAAGTGACAGTTCAATTGCAAATATTGAAGAGTTAAGACAAAATCCGACTTTGAGTACGATCATTGAAATGGCGATCAGTCTCAATTTTGATCTGCCGCAGGCACTTAAGGAAAACTTTCCGGACACCGCTGATGAAAGAGAAGGTGAGGAAGAGTTGCTGACGCTGTCGCCGACTTTCCATTTGGTGGTCGAATGTCTTAAACAGATGGATGAGGAAACGCTGCAAGTGATTTACAAAGTGGCAAGAGCGCTCAACGGTCGTTAAAAAAATCCCGCTTCAGCGGGTTTTTTTGTATCTTTTCAGTGGGACGAAAAACGAATCGGTAAAATAAGTCGGCGAATCGGGTGTCTTGCCGTGTCGTCACAATAATGTTGATAAAACTCCGTCTTTTTTGAAGGGATGCTGTAAAACTTAATTTAGTTTTAAATATATTTTTCTAATATAATATCATCAAAAATAAGCAACCTATAATTGAGTCAAATATGTTAGTCAATAAAAGAAAGAATCAGAGCCGGGTTAATCAAATAGTCCTTGCGATGAAGAAAGAAAGGATAAAACAGAAAGTGAGTCGTTACAGATTGGCACACGATACCGGCCTCAGTGAAAGTTCGATTGCAAAAATAGAGGATCTAAAGCAAAACCCAACTTTGAGTACTCTCATTGAAATGGCGATCAGTCTCAATTTTGATCTGCCGCAAGCGCTTAAGGATAATTTTCCCGATTCTGCCAATCAAATAGAAGATGAAACACTGACGCTTTCGCCGACTTTTCAGTTGGTGTTGGAAGGTCTTAAAAAGGTGAATGAAAAAAAGTTGCGCTTTATTTATAAAATGGTGCGCGCCCTTAACGAAGAATAAAAGAACAATTTTCCCCGCTGCGGCGGGTTTTTCTATGTCTTTTTGCCGCGGCGAAAAACGAATCGGCCCGGCAAGCATTTTAATTCTCAGTTTGTATACTATAAGTAGAGTCGTATTTTGTGATACAACCGGCAATTGATGCCGCCTTGTGAGCGCCGATACTCGGAATCGCGGCGGTTGTGAGAGAAAGGAAGCTGCGGCAGATGCAGGGACAAAAGGAGAGAGGGAGAACGGCGTGGAAGCGAGGAAAAAGGGTGAAGAGATGCGGCAGCGGACGTGAGGAAAAGGCGGAGTCGTTGGGAGATGGGGAGAGACAGAATCGGCCGGAGAAGAACAGGGAAAGACAGGGGCAGCGGAACTGAGGAACACAAGAAGAATCGGCTCTCCGATTAATTTAATACATATTATAGGTAGAATAGAAAAAAATATTACACTCTGAGATTGTATCTATCTTAGGGGTAGGGGGCTGTCAGACAAACCAAACCGTGTTGAGGATCAGGAAACCGGCAGGGGCGGGCGGATACAGGCGGGGTGATCAGGAGTGTGGACGGCGAGAAGAACGTCAGGCGAATCGGGTGGCGGGCGACATCAGTTTAACCCGGCTGTGTCGGTGATCAGGCGGGGTGTTCAGGATTGCCGCCGGATAAAAAACGTGCGGCGGGACGAGGGCTGTCAGGCAAATTTTAACGAATCGAGAAAGCCTTGCAAAATATAGGCGGCCGCCGAAGCGTCCAGCACTTTTTTGCGTTTGGAACGCGAGAGGTCGACTTCCTTAATCAAAAAGCTTTCAACCGCGGCCGAAGACAGTCTTTCGTCCCAAAAAGCCAGCGGCAGTTTCACCGCTTGTTGCAACTTGTCGGCAAAAGCGCGCACTTCGGCGGCAATTTCGCCTTCCTGTCCGTTCATTTGCAGCGGCAGCCCGAAGACCATGCCGCCCACTTCCTTGGCATCGATAATCCGCCGGATCGCCGCCAGATCGGCCGCCCAGTCGGAACGTTGGATAATGCTGTGCGAAGACGCAATCGTTCGTGACAGGTCCGACACCGCAACGCCGAGACGATGGCTGCCGTAGTCAAAGCCGATCAGCGCTTTTTGGGCCGGAAGTTGTAGTTTGAAATCGGTAATATTCATCCTTATGTCTTTATAAAATTTTGTCTCTGCTAATGAAATTTTAACAATGTTAACATATGTTAAGGTACAAGTAAAACTTTAAAATTCCAAGGTGTAAGATGAAAATTGTATATTACATTGTGTTGGCGCTCGGGTTTTTGATCTCGCCCGCCCGCGCCGAACTGCAAATTGACGTTAACGGCGCCATGCGCGAACCGATGCCGATCGCTTTTCCACAAATGTCGGGCAGCGGCAGCGCTGCCGATTACGGCGAACGAATCCGCGAAGTGGTCATTGCCGACCTTGAACGTTCGGGGCTGTTTCGCATTATCCCCGAAGACAGCTATATTCAAAAATTCAATTCGATCGACGAACTGCCGCGCTTCGGCGACTGGAAAGCGATCAATGCGGTTTCGCTGGTGCAAAGCGCTATTTCGGAAATCGACGCCGACAATCTGCGGGTGGAATTTCGCCTGTGGGACGTTTTTGCCGAAGAACAGTTGAAAGGACAGTCGTTTACCACCACCAAAGACAACTGGCGCCGCGTTGCTCACGTGATTGCCGATGCCATTTACGAACGTCTGACCGGCGAAAAAGGCTATTTTGACACCCGGATCGTGTATATTTCGGAAAGCGGCCCGGCAACCCGGCGCATCAAGCGGTTGGCGATTATGGATCAGGACGGCGAAAATCACAAGTTTCTGACCAACGGCGCTTCGATGGCGCTGACGCCGCGCTTTTCGCCCAACCTGCAAAAGATTACCTATTTGTCTTATGCCGGCAGCACGCCGAAAGTTTATATGCTGGACATTGAAAGCGGGCAGCAGCGGCTGGTCGGCGCCTTCAAAGGCATGACTTTTGCGCCGGTGTTCTCGCCCGACAGTTCCAAGCTGTTGCTCAGCTATGCCCGCGGCAGCACCACCGACATTTATGAACTGGACCTCAAAACCGACAAGACACGCCAGCTGACTTCGGGAACTTCGATCAACACTTCTCCCAGCTATTCGCCCGACGGCAAACAGATCGTGTTTAACTCCGATCGCGGCGGCAATCAGCAGTTGTATGTGATGGATGTGGACGGCAGCAACGTTCGCCGCATCAGTTTCGGCAACGGCCGCTATGCGACGCCGGTTTGGTCGCCGCGCGGCGATTATATTGCCTTTACCAAAATGGCGGGCGGCCAGTTTTATATCGGGGTGATGTATCCCGACGGCAGCGGCGAACGCTTGTTGACCGCCGGTTATCTGGTCGAAGCGCCGGTGTGGGCGCCCAACGGCCGGGTTCTGATGTATTTTCGCCAGGACAAGGGAACTTCGCGCGGCAATGCACCGGTCAAGCTGTATACGATTGACCTCACCGGTTTTAACGAACGGATGATCGTTACGCCGGCCGATGCTTCCGATCCGGCATGGTCGCCGCTTTTACCCTGAGTTTTCTCCCGAAAAACGGCTCGTTTTTCAGCCCCGGATTTGTCCGGGGCGTTTTTTTGTGTGAAAAGCAAAGAAAAAACGGCAGCGCCGCGCAAATCTTTAAAGGTACAAAAAAAGCTCCGCGGCGGCGGAGCTGAATTTGAAAGGCTTCAATAAACTAACCCTGACAAGCTTTGAACTTGGGGTTCTTCTTATTAATAACGAAAATGCGACCTTTGCGGCGAACAATCTTGCAGTCTTTGTCGCGGTTTTTCTTAGTCTTTAAAGAACTATAAAGTTTCATAACACATTCCTCATATCAGATGTTTTGCTGAAACTTATGATAAAACTTGCCGTTTGTCAACCATATTTTTGGTAAAAAACAAAGATTATTTTTGCATTGCAAAATATTTCCCCTATAATACGCTGTAACTTTAACCGAGGAGTTGTGATGAAAAAAATATTTGTGCTTGCCGCGGCGGCGGCGGTTGTTTTCGGCAGCAGCGCGCATGCCCAGAAAGTGTCTTATATGGATGAAGTGAAGGCGCTTGGTTATGTTGCCGGGCAGGGCATGGCCTGCGGTGCTTCCAAGTTTCAGACCTTTGAAATGCTGGCGCGGGCGATTCTGATTACCAAAGCGCCGAACAACAAGGCTCAGGCCAGCGCGATGTATGCTTACAATAACGCCAAAGCCGACGCCTATTTTGCCAAACAGTCGGACGGTTTTTACGGTTGTGACGACATTAACCGCCGTTTTGACAGCCAGCCGATTTACGAAGCGACCCTGTATGCCGACGGCAGCATAAAAATGCCCGACGGCAAACTGTTTACGCCGCGCAAGCCCTATGACGCGACGCTGCTTTACAAGGACCGCAACGACCGCACGACCGCCCAAAAGATCTATGACCGCGGCAAAAAAATAAAAACCGGCGACATCACGATCAAAACCGACACTTCGACGCAGACGGTTCCGGTGGTTCATTCCGGTGCTTCCGAAGAGCCGCAGGCGGTGCCGACGGCCGCGGTGCCGGCCGAAAATCTGGGCTATCGGACTCCCGCTTCCGCACCGGTGCCGCAAGATTTCGGAATCGGACACATTAAACGCCAATAATCAGTCAATAACCAAAATATAAGGAGATTTATCAATATGGCATCTTACCAGTATGTTTACGTCATGCAAAACCTGACCAAAGTTTTTCCGGGAGGCAGAGAACTGTTTAAAGGGATCACGCTTTCCTTCCTGCCCGGAGCCAAAATCGGCGTACTGGGGGTTAACGGGGCCGGAAAGTCCACTTTGCTGAAAATCATGGCCGGTGTTGACAAGGAATTTAACGGCGAAGCCTGGGCCGCCGACGGAGTTAAAGTCGGCTATCTGGAACAGGAACCGAAACTCGATCCGGCCAAAAACGTGATGGAAAACATTATGGACGGTTTGGGCGAAACCCGCGATTTGCTTAAGAAGTTTGAAGAAGTTTCGGCACGCTTTGCCGAACCGATGAGCGACGAGGAAATGAACGACCTCATCAACGAACAGGCCGATTTGCAGGAAAAAATCGATGCCTGCAACGGCTGGGATTTGGAACGCAATGTTCAAATTGCGATGGATGCGCTGCGCTGTCCGCCCGCCGATGCCGAGATCGGCAAGCTTTCCGGCGGAGAAAAGCGCCGGGTTGCCTTGTGTCGGTTGCTGCTGCAAAAACCGGACATGCTGCTGTTGGATGAACCGACCAACCATTTGGATGCCGAATCGGTCGCCTGGTTGGAAAAACACTTGCAGAATTATGCCGGAACCGTGGTGATGGTTACCCACGACCGCTATTTCCTTGACAATGTCACCGGTTGGATTCTGGAAATTGACCGCGGACAGGGCATTCCTTACGAAGGAAATTATTCTTCGTGGCTGGAACAGAAGCGTAAACGTCTGGAACAGGAAGAAAAGGAAGAAACCGCCCGTCAACGTATCCTGGCCAACGAACTGGAATGGATCCGCAAAAATCCCAAAGCCCGTCAGGCCAAGTCAAAAGCGCGTATCAACGCTTATGACGAACTGTTGCAGGCCGCTTCGAAAGACAAGATTACCACCGCCAACATCAATATTCCGATGACCGAACGTCTCGGCGATCTGGTAATTGAGGCCGAGCACATCAGCAAAGGCTACGGCGACCGGGTTTTGATCGACGATCTGTCGTTTAAGATTCCGAAGGGGGCAATCGTCGGCATTATCGGGCCCAACGGCGCCGGCAAAACAACGCTGTTCCGCATGATTACCGGACAGGAAAAACCGGATGCCGGAACCATCCGTATCGGTGACACGGTCGATTTGGGCTATGTTGACCAAAGCCGCGACGAGTTGAACCCCGACAAAAACGTGTGGGAAGAAATTTCCGACGGTTTGGATATGATTACGCTCGGCAAAAAAGAGTTTCCGTCCCGCGCTTATGTCGGCCAGTTCAATTTCAAAGGCGGCGATCAGCAGAAAAAAGTCGGGCAATTGTCGGGCGGCGAACGCAACCGCGTCCACTTGGCGAAAATGCTGCGCAAAGGCGCCAACGTGATCATGCTGGACGAACCGACCAACGATTTGGACGTCGATACTCTGAGATCGCTGGAGGAAGGAATTATGACTTATCCGGGCTGCGTTTTGGTAACTTCGCACGACCGTTGGTTCCTTGACCGTCTGGCCACTCACATTCTGGCCTATGAAGGCAACGGCCATGTCGAGTGGTTTGAAGGCAACTTTGAAGAATACGAAAAAGACAAAGTGCGCCGTCTCGGCGAAGACGCCTGCAATCCGCATGCGATGAAGTTTAAGCCGCTGGAACGATAGTTTCCGGCCGAAGCGTCAAAGAAGAAAACCCCGGCTTGTGACCGGGGTTTCTTGGCATAAGCCTTGGTAAGGCTTGTTTACTTCAGCACATACAGCGATATGTCCTTGTCGAAAGAGCTTTCAATGTTGCCGAATTGGAAAGACAGTTTCGAATAGAAAATATAGCCGAATGCCGGATTTCCGTTGACATAGTCGTCGGCACCCGCAGACAGACGGAAGCTGTCGCTGATTTGGTCAAACTGATAGCTCGGCATTTGGTGGCGGGTGACATTGTCGTCATAGACGGGAACCATATCCTGAAACAGGTACGTCAAAGTGAAATAATTGTACTTTATTTCATAAGACTTGTGGGTCACATAGCTCCGGATATATTCGGTTTCGGATCCGAATGCGGTTTCTTCGGTTTCTCCCGTAACCGTCGCCGCTTTTTCCCGTATGATTTCGATGTCGGGCAGAATCTTATACATCTTAGATTCGGTATTGAGCGAAATCTCTACCGCACACTGGTTGGTATAAGTTTTTTCGACCACGTTGCCGTCGGACCAAAACTGCTTTACCTTAATCCACGATTGATAATGAACTTCGGAAAGCGCGCCGAAAACACCAGATTGCAGGATGTCCTTGCCGTCTTCCAAAACTTCGGACTTAACAATACAAGGTGCCGTTCCGAGGTTGCGTCGCAATTCGATCTTTGCGGTCAAGGTGTATTCGCTGCCGTTAAATTCGACCGTCAGCGAGTGTGAGAGCAACTTGCGCAAATAGACGTATTCCATGCCGTTGTCGGAAGCCTCGACCAAAAAGTCCATTTCTTCCAGCGTACAGCCGTTGTCCTTGATGTTTCCGTAACGGTGGTAGGGCATGGTCTGCCGGGTCACGCCGTCGTTATACACCGGAACTTCGAACTGCAGGTTATAGGCAAACGAAAATTGATCAAAAATCACCTTATACACCAGCACCGAGTCGGTGACGGTGACGAAACCTTCGCTTCGCTGAGCATAAGGCTGATAATCGATATCGGTCGTATATTCGCCGAGTTCGAAGCTTTGCACAGTGATCACACTGTCGACATTGTTCAACTGATTGCAGAGAGTAACGGAGACTTTGTTCTCGAAAGCGGCGCGGGTTTGTCCCTTGA
>OFGL01001037.1_pt1 | contig 18833 bp, 22 predicted proteins | sample 1521801 | NCBI WGS metagenome assembly OFGL01 (sample SAMEA3504085, study PRJEB24116) | mouse gut metagenome | biome: mouse gut; feature: mouse-associated habitat; material: faeces | place: Denmark | collected 2011 | reverse complement strand
AAAAACATTGTTCCTGATGCGGGCTGCGGCTTAAAGGGGGAAATTTAATTGAAAACCGATTTTTTTTCTGTTATGATGAAGGATAGCACAGGCTGACGGGAATATTGCCGGCGGGAACCAACGGGCGGATAGGGAGTTATGGCTTGGCATATGGTGTGAAGATTATAGGACGTAAGGAGGAGCGGAAATGGTCATTGATTTTAAGGGAATGGAAGAAGTGAGGATTCCGGAGTTTAAAGGCGGTGAGGGAGATGCGGTCATCAGAATGCGGGCGGATGAACTGGGAAAGATTATGTATGGAAGATTGGAGCCGGGATCGTCCATCGGATTTCATAAGCATGAAACCAACAGTGAGATCATTTATATCATAAGCGGTAAGGCGGACTTGCTGTATGATGACGGAAGGGAGGAAGCGGGGGCGGGAGAGTGCCATTATTGTCCGAAAGGGCACAGTCATTCTATGAGGAATAAGGGCGATGAGGATCTGGTATTCTTTGCAGTCGTTCCGGAGCAGTGAATATGAGAAATCATGATAAGACAAATGTGATGCGGGTTCTGGACGGGAAAAAGATATCCTATGAGAGCCATGCTTATGAGCCGGATGCCGCACTGAGCGGTGAGGAGATAGCGGCTATTCTAAAGGAAGATGCGGAAATGGTTTTCAAAACATTGGTTACACAGGGGAAATCGGGTCAGTACTATGTTTTTGTGGTGCCTGTCAAAGATGCCTTGGATCTGAAGAAAGCCGCCAAGGCAGCAGGGGAGAAATCCGTCAGCATGATAAAGCAGAAGGAACTGCTGCCGCTGACCGGCTATGTGCATGGGGGATGTTCACCTATTGGGATGAAAAAGAGGTTTCCCACATTTATTCATGAGACGGCAAAGCAGTATGAGAAAATGTTCGTCAGTGCCGGAAGGGTGGGACTGCAGATCGAATTGTCACCCGGAGATTTGTCGGACGCGGTAGGATGCGGTTTTGAGGATATTGTATAGCCGTAGCATGTTTGAAAATGCTTTCTGCGGGAAGATAGGCCTGACGGTATCGGCGTACGGTATTCGGGTGCAATGGCGGTGATTGGGTGTGTTTTTGTGAAAAAACATAGTTGAATGTCACCTGAATGTCATTTGACGAAAAAAATGGAAAATTCCTCTTGCCAAACATGATTAATTATGATAATATATTTTTCGGGTCATCATTCATAAGGCGGTTGCAGAAACAGCATGATTATGTTTCGTAAGAGGATGACTTGTTTTGCCGGCAAGGCTCCGTGGTCAAGCGGTTAAGACATCGCCCTTTCACGGCGGTAACACGGGTTCGATTCCCGTCGGAGTCAGTTGGTTGGAAGTTTCTGAAAATAATATATGGCGTGATAGCCAAGTGGTAAGGCCCCGGTCTGCAACACCGTTATCGCCGGTTCAAATCCGGCTCACGCCTCTCAACAAACCTCGAAAGATTTCAGTTTGCGTTGATAAGGAAGTATTCGCAACAACTTATCAATAACGCTGACAAACAGAGTGCAAGCAAGGGCAGAGAACACTTCACTTTCATTAGTGGTCGGTTCTCTGCTTTTCTGTTACGTAATAGAACGTCATTTTTGAGGGCAGACATATAAAATCCTTACCACGGTATTTCAACGTCCGAAAAGCCGCATAAATCAAGGACAAAATAATCTCTACTGCGTAACAATCCCTATAATAAATTGAGGGCGCAAGCAGGTAATAGCCCCTTATAGGGGCAGAGCAGGCTACCGGCTTAGCCGATAGTCCTGACTTCGATGTTTATTATGATAACGGTGTTGGCGGCTGTTTCTCTGATTGTGGGCACCCACAATTCTTTTGCGGTCTCCATGAATGCAGGGATACATCAATTTGGCATTTTTTCCAGTATTGGGGCTACGCCAAAGCAAATCAGGACATGTCTTTTGAGGAAAGCTGCCGTCCTTTGTACTCCTTCGCTATTGTGAGGGAATGGGCTTGGCATTGCTGGCAGCATGAGGGTGACGGAGTTGTCAAATATTCTGCTGGAAGAGGATATTCCGGGACGCCACGGAACGGCTGCAGGCTATCACCCGCTGATCCTTGTTCTGACGTTTGTTATAACAATGGCGATCATTTGGATTTCTGCATGGCTGCCAGCTGGAAAATTGAGCAGGCTTATCCCTCTTGAGGCAATTAAAAATGCAGAGGAGCTGCAGCTGAAACACAGGAGAAAGTTCACTCTCCTTACCCATTTGGCCGGAATGGAGGGAGAGCTTCGGGAACTCAATGGGGTGGAAAGTGCCGTAGTGTATCAGAGGGCGGCAGCAAAGCGGGTTATTACAGAGAAAGGAATGAGTGAAGAGATGAAGAGGTCTCTCTGTGGGAGGAAATTAAAGGGCAGATCGGGTTCTGGCATACTGCTTTGCCTGGCGTAATATACGAAAAATCAGCCTGGCGGAAGTACTCAAAGACGATACAATGATGTAGAGTCTGCATTATTGCTCATGGAGCCGGAACATGAGGCAGGGCCGCTTTCCGCAGTGAGATAACTGTGTAAATTCCGTTGAATTGTGTGGGTGAAAATGTTATAATTCCCTTGTATCTGAGAGTTGAAATGGCCTTTAGCAGTAAGGTGGCGATGGGCAGTAACATGAGACGGCAGGAAGAGGACTTTAATACCGGGAGGGCGCTATGACAGAGCGGGAAACATTAAAAAGGTGGATTGGTGAGAGTGATAATGTTGTATTTTTCGGTGGAGCGGGTGTCTCTACGGAGAGTGGAATTCCTGATTTCAGAAGTACGGATGGATTATATCATCAGAAATATGATTACCCGCCGGAAACTATTTTAAGCCATACATTTTTTCGCTCAGAAACGGAGCAATTTTTCAGATTTTATCGTGATAAAATGCTGTATCTGGATGCGGAACCCAATGCAGCGCATAAGAAACTGGCGCAGTGGGAAGCGGAGGGAAAATTGAAAGCGGTCATTACGCAGAATATTGATGGCCTGCACCAGAAGGCGGGCAGTGTGAACGTACTGGAACTGCATGGAAGCGTTTTGCGTAATTACTGCGAAAACTGCGGAAAATTCTATGATGTGGAGACAGTCAAAAACTCGAAAGGTATCCCGAAATGTTCCTGTGGTGGGATAATAAAACCGGATGTGGTGCTCTATGAGGAAGGTCTTGACAACAGAACATTGAGCACTGCGGTGCGCCATATTGAGGAAGCCGATGTGCTGATCATTGGAGGGACTTCTCTGGCAGTCTATCCAGCGGCAGGGCTTATAGATTATTATCGGGGGAGCAGGCTTGTACTTGTCAATAAAACGCCGATGCCAAAAGACGGTATGGCGGATCTTATTGTACAGGGGAGTATCGGTGAGATATTTTCCCTGATATAACATATTTTGCAGGCTTATGTGGGTTGTGCTGCCTGCCGTGGAATGTAAATCAGATTGAGAGAACGGGAGAGGAATGAAGGGAGTATTATAATGAAAAAACCAGTATTAGTAATTATGGCTGCAGGGATGGGGAGCCGCTATGGCGGACTGAAACAGATAGATCCGGTGGATGACAGCGGGCATATTATTATGGATTTTTCCATATATGATGCGATGCGTGCCGGTTTTGAAAAAGTGGTGTTTATTATAAAAAAAGAAAATGAGGCCGATTTTAAGGAGTGCATTGGAAACCGGGTAGCAAAAAAAATGCAGGTAGAATATGTTTTTCAGGATCTTCACAATTTGCCGAATGGCTACAGTGTGCCGGAGGGAAGGATAAAACCCTGGGGCACAGGGCATGCGGTACTATCCTGCCTGCCGGTGGTAGACGGCCCCTTTGCGGTGATCAATGCGGATGATTATTATGGCAGAGAAGCTTTTCAGCTTGTCTATAATTTTTTGAGTTCTCATCAGGATGAGGAAAAATATCAGTATGTTATGGTCGGCTATTACCTGAAAAATACCTTGACGGAAAATGGGCATGTAGCCCGCGGCGTCTGCTGCGCTGATCCAAAGGGGAAACTTACGGGGATTGTAGAGCGTACCCGCATTGAGAAACGTCCGGAGGGGCCAGCGTATACGGAGGATGAAGGAGAAACCTGGATAAGTCTTGCGGAAGACAGTATCGTGTCAATGAATATGTGGGGGTTTACGGCTAGTATGATGGAAGAGCTGCAGGACAGATTCGCAAAATTTTTAGAGAAGAATCTGACAGAAAATCCTCTGAAGTGTGAATATTTTCTGCCGTTTGTTGTGGATGAGCTGCTGAAGGAAGAAAAGGCGGAGGTGACCGTGTTAGAGTCTGCGGAGCGCTGGTATGGGGTGACTTATAAGGAGGATAAGCCTGTGGTGGTGCATGCAATCCGGAGACTGAAGGAAGCCGGACTGTATCCTCAGGGAAACTGGTAGAATTTCAATAATTGGACCGCAGCCCAATTTTTGTGATTGCGGAAAAGGATTTTATGAGTTTGGTATTGATTTACAGAGATAATCGTGCTAAAATATATGTTCGTGATATATATTCCTTGTTCCCGTTATGAGCGGGAGCCAGAGACCAAAAGGAGGTAACTAACATGACAAAGTATGAATTAGCCGTTGTTGTTAGCGCAAAACTCGAGGAAGAAGGAAGGGCAGCTGTTGTAGAAAAAGTAAAAGCCCTGATCGAGAGATTTGGTGGCCAGATCACAAATGTGGATGACTGTGGCAAGAAAAGACTTGCATACGAGATCCAGAAGATGAGAGAAGGCTACTATTACTTCATCCAGTTTGATGCTGAGACGTCTGCGCCGGCAGAAATTGAAAGCCGTATGCGTATCATGGACGGAGTGATCAGATACTTGTGCGTGAAGCAGGACGAGAAATAGAACAGGAGAACGTATGAACAAAGTAATACTTATGGGACGTCTGACAAGAGATCCCGAAGTGAGATACTCTCAGGGGGAATCCCCTCTGGCGATTGCAAGATATACTCTTGCCGTAGATCGAAGATTCAGCCGTAATAACGGTGGAGATAACGGACAGACTGCAGATTTTATCAGTTGTGTAGCTTTTGGAAGAAGCGGGGAGTTTGCAGAAAAGTACCTGCGAAAAGGAACAAAAATCGCTGTAACAGGAAGAATTCAGACGGGAAGTTACACCAATAAAGATGGACAGACTGTCTATACGACGGAAGTAGTTGTAGAGGATCAAGAGTTCGCCGAGAGTAAGAACAGTAATTCCGGATCGGATGGGGGGTATGCCGGAAACAGTAGACCTGCACCGTCAGGCGCAGGAGACGGATTTATGAATATTCCGGATGGAATAGACGAGGAATTGCCGTTTAACTAGCAGGAGACGTGTCGCAAAGCGGGACAGCGTTGCAGGCATAAGACGTGTCGTGAAGCGGGACAGCGTTGCAGCATAAGACGTGTCGCGAAGCAAGATGGCGTTGCAGCATAAGACGTGTCGCGAAGCGAGACGGCGTTGCTTATTATTTATATTTAGACAGGAGGCATTCAAATGGCATATAATAAGACAGACAAGGCTGATTCTCCGATGAAGAGAAGAGGCGGAATTCGCAGAAGAAAAAAAGTTTGTGTTTTTTGTGGAAAAGATAATGTGATCGATTATAAAGATACAGCGAAACTGAAAAGGTATGTGTCTGAAAGAGGGAAAATTCTTCCGAGAAGGATTACCGGAAACTGCGCAAGGCATCAGAGAGCACTTACCACAGCAATTAAGAGAGCAAGACACCTGGCACTTATGCCTTATGTGCAGGATTAAGAAGCTTATGAAATAAAAACAGGCCAGCTGCCTCAAAACAGTTGGCCTGTTTTTATGCGCAGGGGTGTGTAAGGAAATTTGAAAATTTTTCGCATTTCTGGACAAAATAGTGGTGTTTTGCACAAAATATAGTATTTTCAGACAAAAACAGCCTATAAAATGTGATGGCATCTTTGGGGCAGTAATGGTATAATTTTGAAAGAAGATTATACCAGTGTCCGGGGCATATTATTTGTATGATTTTGGGCGGGGCATGTGAAAGGCAAGCTATGAAGGGTAGAATAAAATTAAAAGGCAAACTGAAATTCCAGCTTAATTTTATGCTTTATATGGGATTTCTTATGTTACTGATCGATGTCGGTGTGTTCACATTTGATGTAAAGGCCGGTTTGCTATTGACGGCGTTTATTGTTATATATTTTATAGGCTATTCGGCAGTATATTTTTATATTAAGCCGGTTATTATGAACGAACTGATCAGTTTTGCCACACAGTATGGGCAGATACAGAGAAAGCTTTTGCGGGATCTGGATCTTCCTCATGCGCTGCTGGACGATCAGGGAAAGATTATATGGACCAACAAGGAATTTGAAAAGCTGGTACATAAGGAGAAAGGCTACAGGAAGTCGATTACAACGTTGTTTCCTTCTATGACTAGGGACAGGCTGCCGGGGAAAAGTGAAGAAACTCTGGCAGAGATGGAAGTGAATTTTGAAAACAGGGATTTCCACGTGAAGGCTCGAAAGATCTCGCTGAAAGAAATGGCGATGAATAGTGATATTCTTGAGGCCGAGGATTACGACGGTTATCTGATTGCGATCTATCTCTTTGATGAGACTGCATTAAAGATTGCTCTGCGGGAAATTGATGATCAGAGCCTTGCAGTAGGACTGATCTACCTGGATAACTATGATGAAGCGCTGGAGAGCGTGGAAGAAGTAAGGCGTTCCCTGCTGATCGCGCTGATTGACAGAAAAGTCAATAAATATATTTCCGCACTGGATGGGATTTCTAAGAAACTGGAAAAAGATAAATATCTGATTATCATGCGCAAAAAAGCAGTTGAGAAGCTTAAAGAGGACAGGTTTGACTTGTTAGAAGATGTGAAAACAGTCAATATTGGCAATGAGATGGCTGTGACGTTAAGCATTGGCATGGGGTTAGATGGATTGACATATGCTCAGAATTATGAGTTTGCAAGAAATTCCATTGATCTGGCGCTTGGGCGCGGGGGTGACCAGGCTGTCGTAAAGACACCGGAAAATGTAACATACTATGGCGGAAAGAGTCAGCAGGTGGAGAAGAATACGAGAGTGAAAGCCCGGGTAAAGGCACAGGCGCTGCGGGAGATCATTACCGGGAAAGATCGGGTGATCATTATGGGGCACCGGATGGCAGATATCGACAGTTTCGGTTCTGCGGTAGGAATTTACAGGATTGCGGTGACATTGGAAAAAAAGGCACATATCGTCATCAACGATGTAACAACCTCTATTCAGCCTTTTGTACAGCTGTTTAGGGATAATCCGGATTATGAGGAGGATATGATCGTAAACAGCACGACGGCTCTGGAGCTGGCGGGAAGTAATGCCGTGCTGGTGGTAGTGGATGTGGACAAGCCCAGTATTACGGAATGTCCGGAACTGTTAAAGTCCTGTAAATCGATTGTGGTCCTGGACCATCACAGGCGCGGCTCGGAGACGATCGAAAATGCGACCTTGTCTTATGTGGAGGCTTATGCATCTTCGGCCTGTGAAATGGTATCGGAGATTCTGCAGTATATTGGTGATAATATCCGGATAAAGTCGGATGAGGCCGACTGTATGTATTCCGGTATTATGATCGATACAAATAATTTTATGACAAAGACAGGTGTGCGGACCTTTGAGGCAGCGGCGTTCCTGCGCAGGAATGGCGCGGATGTGACGAGAGTGAGAAAGCTGTTCAGGGAAGATGCAAACGAGTATAAGGCGAGGGCAGATACGGTCAGTCAGGCGGAGATATATCGAAATACTTATGCTATCTCTGTCTGCACCAGCGAAGATCTGCACAGCCCTACCGTGGTAGGAGCTCAGGCAGCTAATGAACTGTTGAATATTAAGGGGGTAAAGGCCAGTTTTGTTCTGACAGATTATCAGAATCAGGTCTATGTCAGTGCAAGATCAATAGATGAAGTAAATGTACAGATTATCATGGAGCGGTTGGGTGGAGGCGGACATATGAACATGGCCGGGTGTCAGATGGAGGATGTGTCCCTGATGGAGGCTATCTCTATTGTGAAGAATACACTGGATGCCATGATACAGGAAGGAGCAATCTCATGAAGATCATTTTGATACAGGATGTTAAAAAACTTGGAAAAAAGGGAGAAATTATTGAGATAAACGACGGATATGCCAGGAACTATATTCTGCCCCAGAAACTGGGTGTAGAAGCCAACAACAGAAATTTAAACGATCTGAAGCTGCAGAAGATAAAAGAGGAAAAGGATGCGCAGAGGCTTTTAGACGAGGCGAAGGACCTGGCTGAAAAAATCGGGGCACAGATCGTTACGGTGAAGATAAAAGCCGGGGAGGGCGGCAAAGTATTTGGTTCCGTCTCCGCCAGGGAAATAGCGGGAGCTATGAAGAAACAGTGTGATCTGGAGATCGATAAAAAGAAAATACAACTGCAGGAACCGATCAGAAGCTTTGGATTCCATGAAGTTGGAATCAGACTTCATCCACAGGTAACAGGTACACTAAGGGTAAAAGTTGAGGAAGCATAATGGCAGCAGAGGAAGCGCTCTTAAAAAGAGTTTTGCCTCATAGCATTGAGGCAGAACAGTCAGTAATCGGCTGTATGATGATATCCAGGGATGCGATTACTGTGGCAGCGGATATACTGGAAGAAGATGACTTTTATAGCAGGCAGTATGCGCTTGTGTATCGGGCTATTGTGGAGTTGAATGATGCCGGCAAATCTGTGGATGTGGTGACGCTGCAAAATAAACTGAAAGAGAAGGATGCACCACCTGAAGTGAGCAGTCTGGAGTTTGTCAGGGATCTGATGCTTGCGGTGCCGACGGCGGCTCATATTAAAGATTATGCGGAAATTGTTTCTGAAAAGGCAATATTACGCAGAATGATCAAAGTAAACGAAGAGATTGCGGGCATATGCTATGTGGGCAAAGAATCACTGGAAGAAATACTGGAAAATGCGGAAAAAGGTATTTTCAATATCGTGCAGCGCAGGAACACCGGTGATTATGTTCCGATCCGGCAGGTTGTTTTAAATGCGATGGAGCGTATTGAGAGAGCATCTAAGACAAAGGGAAATGTGACCGGTGTGGCGACGGGGTTTCTGGATCTGGATTACAGGACAGCGGGGATGCAGCCTGCAGATCTCATTTTGATCGCTGCAAGGCCTTCTATGGGGAAAACTGCGTTAGTGTTAAACATTGCACAGTATGTAGCATTTAAAAGCGATCTGCCGTTAGCAATTTTTAGTTTGGAGATGTCGCGGGAGCAGCTGGTGAACAGGTTGTTTTCATTGGAATCGAGAGTAGACTCGCAGCATATCCGAACCGGAAATCTTTCGGACAGAGAGTGGGAAGACCTGATTGATGGTGCCGGTGTGGTGGGAAGATCAAAGCTGATCATCGATGATACACCAGGAATCAGCATACCGGAACTGCGCTCCAAGTGCAGGAAGTTTAAAATGGAACAGGATATTCAGATGATTATTATCGATTATCTTCAGCTGATGTCGGGAAACGGAAGGACGGATTCCAGACAGCAGGAAGTGTCTGAAATATCCAGATCTTTAAAAGCGCTTGCAAGAGAATTAAATGTGCCGGTTATTGCATTATCGCAACTGAGCCGTGCAGTGGAGCAGCGGCCGGATCATAGACCAATGCTCTCCGATCTGCGTGAATCCGGCGCCATCGAGCAGGATGCAGACGTAGTGATGTTTATCTACCGGGACGATTACTACAATAAGGACAGTGACAAAAAAGGGATAGCGGAGATCATTATTGCAAAGCAGAGGAATGGTCCGATTGGAACGGTGGAACTGGCATGGCTGCCGGATTATACAAAGTTTGCAAATGTGCAGCACTAGCGCTTCAGGAATTGAATAAAATTATACAAAAGAGGATTGGCTGAATGAGCCAGTCCTTTTTATGCGTGGGCGGCCCGATCCCGCGGGGATGTGAAAACAGGACGTGAAATAAATGTGGAGACAGGAGGAGTTTATGGAGAACGGAAAAATTTACCTTATTTCGGATGCCTCAAGAAAAGTGGAAGTGGAGAGCCATGTGCTGCGATATTGGGAGGATGAACTGAAGCTTCCAGTAAAAAGAAACGAACTGGGACACAGGTATTATACAGAGGAGGATATTACTGAATTCCAGGAAATTAAGAAATTGAAGGAGCAGGGACTGCAGTTGAAAGCAATACGTATGATCCTGAAAAATGGAAAACTGACAAGGCTTCCTGATGTGGAGGATCTGTCAGTGGAGGATTTACAGCGCATGGAGCAAGGGACATTTCATGGGCGGCCGGAGGAAAATATAATACCTGCACAGCAGACAAATACGCTGACAGAGAAGGAAGAGAGGATGGTACCTGTGCCGCAGGATGCTAATCTGCCGGAACGGGAGATGGAAGAAAAGGTAAAGCGCCTTGAATATCTGATGAAGAAACTGATTTCCGAGGCGATAGAAGAGAGCAATCAGAAGTGTTATGAGCAGCTTTCAGAGACGCTTACAAAAGAACTGGATTATCAGTTCAGAATGCAGGAGGAACGGGAGGAAGAGAGAGAAAACAGAAAATTGTTGCTGGAGGAAGAACATTACAGACAGCTGGATGCGCTGATACGTGGCAAAAGCAATCGAAAAAAACGGGAAAAGCAGGAGAAAAAGGAAAAAAGAAAACTGTTTGGGAAATCAATAAAAGAACAAAAAACAGGTGCCGTATAATACGACACCTGTTTGAAGTTGTCAGGTAGTTATTAAGCCTCAGAAATAGTACCAACGGGACAACCGCCTGCGCAAGCGCCACAGGAAATGCAGACACTTTCATCAATAACGAATACACCACCGTTTTCAGAAATAGCACCAACAGGACATGTACCTGCACAGGCGCCACAGCCTACACAACCATCACCAATTACAAATGCCATGAGATAATCCTCCTTATGTATAAAGTTTACACTGAGGATACAGCTTTTAAATAAAATCAGCCGTATCCTGCAGCCTTTTCTTATTTTAATATAATCTTATGAGATATACAACCCTAAAAGTAGGAAAACGCAAAGAAAATATTTCCTTGATAAAATTTACATAATGCACTAATTTTTCATAGCTTCCGCTTCTTTTCTGGCAGCTTTCACGCCGTCAAGTATAGCCTGCTTTTTCACAAGAAGAGTCTTCTGATCCATGGCGGGAACACCGTGAAGCTTATACTCCAGACCGAGGCTTTCATATTTTTTCTCGCCCATTGTGTGATAGGGGAGGGCATCCAAAGCTTTCAGGTTGGAGAGATGTCCAATGAAGTATCCTAACTGATACAGATACTTTTCGTCGTCTGTAAGTCCTGGCACGATGACGTGGCGGATCCATACAGGAACCTGCCTTTTCTCCAGGTATTTTGCGAAAGCGAGAATGCCGTCGTTTGGCTGACTGGTCAGTTCCTTATGCTTTTCCGGATCAATATGTTTGATATCCAGCATGACAAGATCGGTCAAGGGCATGAGTTTGTCCAGTTTTTCGATAAAAGCGGCATTATTTTCTCTGTAAGCAATACCAGAACTGTCGATGCAGGTATGGATGTCATGCTCCTTTGCCAGGGTAAACAGGTCGATCAGAAAATCCACCTGCATCAGAGGTTCACCGCCAGTTACGGTGAGGCCGCCGTCTTTGTAAAAGGGGCGGTTTTTTTCATACTGTTCGATGATTTCGGTCGGTTCCATCATGGTGCCGCCGTCCATCGGCCAGGTATCCGGATTATGGCAATAGGCACAGCGCATGGGACAACCCTGAACAAAGACTACAAATCTGGTGCCGGGACCGTCTACAGTGCCAAAACTTTCAAGAGAGTGAATACGTCCTTTCATAGAGAGAAAACTCCTTTACAGGCAGGAAATTCCCGCCTTTATTATCTGCTTTTAAAATTCCCCTGAAGCAGGACCTCAGGGGATATCATGTAATATACTGTCACAACCTTCATACCGCCGTCTGAAATACAGCAACGGCGCGAGTCCGGTTTAGATAGATTCATGGAATGTACGGGAGATAACGTCAGCCTGCTGTTCGGGGGTCAGCTTAATAAAGTTTACAGCGTACCCGGAAACACGGATCGTAAGCTGAGGATAGTTCTCAGGATGCTTCTGAGCGTCCAGTAACATATCTCTGTTTAATACATTTACATTTAAGTGATGGCCACCTTTTGTTGCATAGCCGTCAAGTAAAGATACCAGGTTATCAACCTGAGCTGCATTTGATGCTGCCATTGTTTTTACCTCCATTGTGTATACAGTTTTATTATGCGCCGTCGGACGACGTTGCTTATATATCGGAACCCGAGTAATCGTCCAGACCCTGTTCCAGAGTCGGAACGCTGCATGCGAGGGGTGTTCTGGAGCAGTCCGTGCAGCCCATTGTCTGTACAGACTTATTCTGCTCGTTTTTTTCATCATAATCGATGTTTACATGTCCGACGCCGCCTGCCATGCCGGAATCCAGCATTTTAACAAGATCGTCGATTAAAGCTTTATCATCCATCTGCTACTCCAGTTCCGCAGATGCCCTGCCCGAAAGGACGGGCATCTGCTAATTTGTTTTTTGCTGATTTTAACTTATAATACCCAAATCGATATCGTGATATTCAGGCCTTACTTTAATTCAAGCTCGGAATATCCAAGGTGATATCGAGTTGCCCAGGATCTGTCAGGCTTTACTTTAATTCAAGCTCGATATCACCTGAAAATACCTTATCCTCTTTGCCGAGAGCACCGGGGATGATCGTGAAAGTATTGGAAATACCATCCTGTGCATCCTTGAACGGCAGCTTGGATACGGAAGCTAAGGAAGCAACTGCACCGTGGGTATCACGGCCGTGCATCGGGTTAGCGCCGGGAGCAAACGGCTGTCCTTTCTTACGTCCGTCAGGTGTGTTACCTGTAGCCTTACCATAGGTTACGTTGGAAGTAATGGTAAGGATGGAAGTTGTAGGAACGCCCTCTCTGTAGGTGTGGTGTCTTCTGATCGCGGTCATGAATCTGTGAACCACTTCCTGAGCGATGTCGTCAACACGGTCATCATCGTTACCATATTTCGGGAATTCGCCTGTGGTCTTGAAGTCTACGATCACGCCGTCTTCATCACGCACTACTTCAACCTTCGCATACTTGATAGCGGACAGGGAGTCAGCTACGATGGAAAGGCCTGCAACACCTGTTGCAAAGTAACGTTTTACATCTCTGTCATGAAGGGCCATCTCAGCTCTCTCATAGCAGTATTTGTCATGCATATAGTGGATGATGTTCAGCGTGTTTACATAAACGTCAGCCTGCCACTCCAACATATCCATGAACTTATCCCAGACATCATTGTACTCCAGAACATCGCCTTCTACAGGACGATATTTAGGACCAACCTGTTTCTTGGTAACTTCGTCAACACCGCCGTTCAACGCGTACAGCAGACATTTCGCAACGTTTGCACGAGCGCCGAAGAACTGCATTTCCTTACCGATAACCATGGAGGATACGCAGCATGCGATACCGTAGTCATCGCCATGAGTCACTCTCATCAGATCGTCGTTCTCATACTGGATGGAAGAAGTCTGGATAGACATCTTAGCGCAGTATCTCTTCCAGTTCTCAGGAAGTCTTGTGGACCACAGAACTGTCAGGTTGGGCTCCGGAGAAGCACCCAGGTTTGTCAGGGTATGCAGGAAACGGAAGCTCATCTTTGTTACGAGAGAACGGCCGTCAACGCCCATACCGCCGAGGGACTCGGTTACCCATACCGGATCGCCTGCGAAGATCTGGTTGTACTCGGGAGTGCGGGCAAACTTGATGCAACGCAGCTTCATAATGAAGTGATCAACAAATTCCTGAATCTGGCTTTCTGTGAATACGCCGTTCTTTAAATCTCTCTCAGCGTAGCAGTCAAGGAATGTGGAGGTACGTCCAAGGGACATAGCCGCACCGTTCTGCTCCTTCACGGCACACAGATAACCAAAGTAAGTAGCCTGGATAGCTTCCTGCACGTTGGATGCGGGTTTGGAAATATCGCAGCCATAGGAAGCAGCCATTTCCTTCATCATCTTCAGCGCAATGATCTGCTCGGAGATCTCTTCACGAAGACGGATCACTTCGTCGGTCATAACACGGCCTGTGGAGTTTTTCTGATCCTGCTTGTCTTCGATCAGTCTGTCGATACCGTACAGAGCAACACGTCTGTAGTCGCCGATGATACGGCCACGGCCATAAGCATCCGGAAGACCTGTGATGATGTGGGAAGAACGGCAGGCCCTCATCTCCTGATTGTAAGCGTCGAAACAGCCTGCGTTATGTGTTTTTCTGTGTGTGGAGAAGAACTCGGAGATCTCCGGATCTACTTCGTAGCCGTTGTCTGCGCAAGCTTTCTCTGCCATACGGATACCGCCGTAGGGCTGTAAGGATCTCTTGAAAGGAGCGTCGGTCTGGAAACCTACGATAGTCTCCTTATTCTTGTCAAGATAGCCCGGACCATGGGAAGTAATCGTGGAAACAACTTTGGTGTCCATATCTAATACACCGCCTGCTTCACGCTCTTTTCTGGAAAGATCCAGTACCATCTCCCATAAGTCTTTTGTGTTCTGTGTAGGCTCAGCCAGGAAAGAATCGTCGCCCTCGTAAGGGGTGTAATTCTTCTGGATGAAATCACGTACGTTTACTTCGCGATCCCATTTGTTGCCTACAAAACCTGTCCATTCTGGTCTCATTTTGTGTGCCTCCTGTTTAATAGTATTTTGAATTGAAAAATTAATAGATATCAAAGATTCTATACGGCTATTATAGTGTAAAGAATATGACAAAGTCAAGAATGGAGATGTACTTTTTTCTATACAAACAGTGCTTATTTACAGACTTTTTATGGAATTTTTACAAATTAAAAGAAGCTCGGGTATTTACAGGCAAAAGTGGAAAGTATTATACTGTATATGTTTTCATTTTAAAGATACAGGAGGATTAAAGAATATGAGTGGCATTACGAAAGAAATGACGATCGGAGAAATTTTAAGGACAAACCCTGATGTGGCTCCGGTTCTGATGGAGGCGGGTATGCACTGTCTTGGCTGTCCTTCGGCACAGGGGGAATCCTTGGAGGAGGCTGCCATGGTTCACGGCATCAATATTGATGACCTGATGGCGAGGATAGAGCAGGCATAACAGGCTGTAAGAGAAGCAGAGACAGCAAAGAAAAAGAGCCGGTCAATTTCTTACGGCTCTTTTTGAATTTCAGGAATCTGCGGCTTACGGTCATGTTACCATTATATTTTTGCAAGCCTCTGGAGGGCATCCTGAGGAATAATGCAGTCAAAGTGCTCATCCATATAAGCAATACCTGCCTGGATTGCCTTTGTGGTGACACCATATTCCGAAATGGTATTGCAGACTTTGCCGAAAGCCTCCGCAGAGAGTGTACGCTGATTTACGACCAGAAGGTACTGTCCTTTCTGCTCATTTTTATAAAGCCTGTTCTCACAGATAAGGCCGGTGCCGAAAATATGGGCAAGCGCCGTCAGTTCGCTGATAGAGGAAAACGTAAAAATACGATAGACCTCCTCTTCTTTTTCGGATTTGGCGCCGGCAAAAGTCTCTTTTTCCGGAATAACCGCCTTATCATGGGAAGAAGCATTTTTATGAATCCGTTCAAAGAGATCCATCACTTCATCGGTGATCTCCGAATAGTCATGTTCGCCTTCCACGTTATCTTCACTGACGGAAGGGGCGAAACGGGCAAAACGGGTATCGAGTTCTTCGGGATCTTCCACCTTTGTAACGATCAGCACGATGCATTCCGCATTTAAAGGGATCGCTTCTATCATAAGAGGAATATCCTCCGCCTCAAAGCCAAATTCACAGGCCGCCTGCTGCATCATATCACGAAACAGATCTTTTGCTTTGTCTGTGCCGTAGGCAAGTTCACTTATTTTAAGTTCTCTGCTGAGCAGGTCTTCCCTGGTCAGTGTACAACGTATTTGGTGTTCATTTACTTTTTCTATTTTCATTATCATCACATCCTTTAGGGAATTTTATACTCAGACAGCGGACAAGTCAAGGGTTTCGGAAAACTGTTTAAAAAAAATTAATAAAATAGTTGAAATTTGCCAATTTTTCTGGTATTATATAACTCCAGAGTGCCTTTGGACAATCTGTAACGGAAGGAGGCAGAACAATTTTATCTTTTTTTAGGGCAGAAATCTTAAGTAATCTGCCATGCGTAATCTAGAATTTTCTAAACAATGACTTCATCTCAGTTAGCACTAAAATTTCCTAAATTAGTATCAGAGATGTCTTATAGGCTTATGTGCCGATTCAGAGTTTAAAATTTTCCAAATGATTTCCCAATTAATAATCCAAAACTGACAACTTGATTTTCTTAAATGTATTTTAAAAATGTTACGCGTTCGGGTACTCTGCAAACTGTTTCTAATAGTAAAAAGCTGTATCGGTAAAAGTTTCTTTACTTAGTATCGTCAACAAAAAAAATAATAATCTGCTGTTTCAAAAATTTAAATTCTGAAAATTCTCTGGTTCCATATATATCACGAATATATCCGACCTCCTTTTGAAAGAGCAGAAGAAGAAAGGAGGAATTATGCGGAATGATAAAATTGAAATGATGACCATGAGAAGCAGACTGGAAAGTATTCTCAGTCAGGGAATAGAACTGTACCTGGATGGAAAACCGTCTTCACCTGCGGGGATCGTAGAGCGGTTTGTCAGAGAGGACGCTGTGTATATGCCCGATTTTGTTATCGATGATGAAGGTGCCCTGACTCAGGTCCGCTACGATAAAATCATGGAAAACTGATTGTTTAAGAAGCCATTTGAATGTCATAATAACTGACGAAAAAAATATTGCGAAAAAGAAGCCCCTTATGGTGATATTATATGTCAGAAAAGAAAATTGGTTCTTTCACGGAAATACATAATGACGATATGGAAATAGTCTGGTATAATAGGGGCGGTTGAAAGGAGTACAGGCATGAAAAAAATAATTCCGGTATTAATTGCGATCGTCCTTATTTTTATTGTTGTGGGCGTGAGTTTCGGCTCAATGATTATGGAGAAATATTCATATTCCAAAGAGCAGACTGATCTGAATGAGTATTATGGTATTACAGGTGATGAAGCAGCCATTATCATGCAAGATGAAGTGATAGAGGACAGAGCCCGTGTTGGGGCAGACGGGACCTTTTATATTACTTATGATACGGTAAGCGATTATTTTATCTATACAAGGCTTTATGTGAATGAAGTGGAAAATACGATCCGTTATGTACTGCCGGACAGGATACTTTCCTATAACATAGGAGAGAGCAGCTATATGGACGGAGAGGACGAAAATATCTGTGAGTATCAGATCGCGTTTTATGAAGGGGATACATTGTATATTGCGATAGATTTTATACGACTGTTTACGATCTTTGACTTTGAGACGTTCAGGGAACCGAATCGTATTCAGATCTATACTTCCTATGGGGAAAGACAGGTTGCGTCGGTAGAAAAAGATACGCAGGTCAGATACCAGGGTGGGGTGAAGAGTGAAATACTGAAAGAAGTTGCGGCAGGAGAGCGGCTTATTATTTTAGAGCAGATGGAGACCTGGTCGAAAGTAAAGACTGCTGACAGTATTATCGGCTATGTGGAAAATAAGAAACTGGGTGAAACGGAAGTTGTGACGCCTTCCTTTGTGAATAACGCTTCCATGTACGGGGAACTGGAATTTACGGGTACTTCAAAGGAATTTAAGATCAATATGGGCTGGCATCAGGTATCAGGTAACGCAGGAAACGCTACACTGGCTGAGGTGACGGCAAACACCAAAGGTCTGAATGTCATATCTCCGACATGGTTTCACCTGACGGGAAATGAAGGGAATATTGTCAGCTATGCGTCTTCGGACTATGTAAATAATGCTCATGCCATGGGGCTGGAAGTGTGGGCGCTGGCGGATGATTTTACGGAGGAGGTGGACAGGTTTGCAATCTTTTCATCTTCCGCAGCCAGGGCAAACCTGATCCGGAATTTGATGGGGGAAGTGCTGAATTACGGTATTGACGGGCTGAATATAGACTTTGAAAAAATTGACGAAGCCACCGGGAAACATTTTGTGGAGTTTATCCGTGAGCTTTCCGTCGAATGCAGGAAAAACGGTATTGTTCTTTCCGTGGACAACTATCCGATCTCCGGCGGTGCCATCTGGTACAACCGCAGAGAGCAGAGCGTTTATGCGGACTATGTGGTCGTTATGGGGTATGATGAGCATTGGGGGAGCGGAGGAAAGGCAGGCTCCGTTTCCAGCATTGACTATGTGGAGAGCGGGATAGCTGATACATTGGAATATGTGCCGGCGGAAAAACTGATTAACGGAATCCCGTTCTATACAAGGATATGGAAAACCACCGGTACGGAGGTGGTGGGGGAATCCGTAGGGATGCGTGCCGCGGCGGAGTTTGTGGCTGAAAACGGAATACAGACACAGTGGCTGGAAGCGGAGTGCCAGCATTACGGGGAGATTCAAAAGGACGATACTCTGTATCAGGTGTGGCTGGAGAATTATGATTCCGTGAAAGTAAAACTGGATGTGATGAAAACGTACGATCTGGCGGGTGTGGCTGAGTGGAAGCTCGGGCTGGAGTCGACGGATGTCTGGGATCTGATCGCAGAGTACTGCGCGAACTGATCAGGGTAGTTATGTTCCTCTAACATAAGCCCCGGTTTTTTCTCATAAAATAGAGCGAGGAGAAAGAATGCGGGAAGGGATTTTTATGACAGAGGAACAGTTTGGTAAAATTAAGGTCGGTATGGGAGCGGTGCTTGTGGCGGCA